>TARA_A100001201_G_scaffold14066_3_pt1 | contig 10956 bp, 29 predicted proteins | sample TARA_A100001201 | Tara Oceans TARA_A100001201 (sample SAMEA2619872) | marine metagenome | biome: marine biome (ENVO:00000447); feature: surface water layer (ENVO:00002042); material: "saline water (ENVO:00002010), including plankton (ENVO:xxxxxxxx)" | depth 5 m | reverse complement strand
AACACCAAACAGAGAACCTATTACGCGCCTATTAACTCCACCAAGTGCGGAGATAAAGTAGACATTTCTGATACTCGCCCATATACTGCAATGCAGTTGAATCTAAATCCATTAGAAGCGGCGTTTCTATGACTCACTATGTGCCACAATTAAATGACTATGTTGCATGGAAAGAACATGAAGGTTGGGTATATTTTGCCTGTCCAGATTACATCAGTATTGAACTTAGTGTAAAGTGTAAGGATGATGAAAACATAAAAGATTGTCCCATCCACGAAAAAACTCATTGCTTGCTTGTGTGTCAAAAGTGGTACTGGGATGAGTTAGAATATGTTAAAACTAGAAAGAACAAAAATGCGGGAACTCTTGAAGATATGGAAGTATTCGTTAGGAAGTTTTAGTGATGACAAAACAGAACCATATGATAACTATGTGGTTCTCATACGCAGCATTATATTTGTTTCTTATCTTACTACTAATTGTTTTATTATCAGCGGAGTAATTCGTCACTGGAATGAAGTACCAAGTTATCTACCAACAACCGAAAAAGAAAGGGTTTGCAACACAGAAGGCAACATTCTTTAAAATTGAAGATGCAGTTTTTTGGGAAGAACTGATGAAGAAAAATGGTTGCAAAGACTTTGAAACTCGTGTAAGTTAAATATTACTCACCTCTAAACTGTTCTATTAACGTAAGCATCACACATATGGACTGGTACGACGACATTCAAGTTGAAGAACTTATCAACTTTGACCATCAAGAAGAAGACCTTGAAGATCTTGTAGAAGAAACCAAGGACTTTAGCATGAAAGACTACCTCAACTCCAACATCGATTACTGAAATGAATTTCCCTACTGATACTGTCAACGTCCTGCCTCATCTTCAGGAACTGCGTAAAACTTGGAAAGAACAAGATTTCAGGTTGACTAAAGAACAACAACAAGAATATGATATGTTGTTGCAAGCAAGGCGAGAACGTGTTGCATGGTTTTATGAAACAAATCGAGTGCAAGTTGGTCCTAAAGTGACTAAAGAGAAGGAAAAAGAAGAAGAACAGGACGGTTGATAAACTGCCCCTCGGTGCTTGACATAGTAGCATCGGGGGGTTATTATCATAAATAATGAAAGACAATCACCACTCACTGATGAAAACTTTCGCTCAATTTGTTACTGAAGTCTATGACAAAGATGTCATGGACCGTTCACAAATTCGCAAAACTGGTGAAGGTGGACGTATTGGTGCTGATAGAAGAAAATCTGAACCAGAACGCCGCAGAATGAAGGCAGTTGGTGGTGGTAAAATGGCACCCGTTGGTGCATATAAAGATCGTAAAGATATTGGCACTCAACGTCAAGTAAGCACACGTCAGCAACAACCGGAAAAAGAACGTGGTAGTGCTGAAGTCAAACAATCGTATGCAGATAAAGTAAAAGCAGAAAGAAGAGCAGCAGCAAAGGCTAGAATTGCTGCAAAAGCATCAGGTGGTGATACTACCAAGGCAGCATCTGCTGCAAAGAAAGCATCTAAAGATGCAGAAAAGGAAGCAACTAAACTGTTAGCAACCAAGAAAAAAACAGAAAAGAAAGCATCAACACCCCGCCGTAAATGGGAGCATGAAGGTGGTGGTGGAATGACTCGCGCCGAAAGAGATAAAGCAAGAAATAAAGAAAAAGGTTCTGCATTGAAAGCAAAAAAAGCAGAACTTATTAAAGACTTTACTGAAAAGAATGGTCGTCCTCCTAAAGGTGTAGAACGCACAAAACTTCTTGGACTGGCACACAAAGCAGTAAAAGCAGGCATCTGATTGTTACTCACCTCTAAACTGTTTCTGTAGTGTAAGAAGAACTTTTCATTATGCAAAAGGAACTCACTGATACAGATCGTTTAGATATTGTTGAGGATCATTTGGAATACATTGTAAAAATGTGTGAGCATCACTTCAATAACGGAGATGATACTTATGCTGGCGTTTTGTATGCTGAATATAAAGAATGGTTGGAAGAAGGAGAAGATTATATTGTTGCGTGGGCACCATACCTTAACAACTAAAACATCACCAAACACCCCTATAAGCGCCTCTAACATCATGGAAAAGGTTTCTATTGACTCTGACATCCTCCTGCAAGTAATTCAACGTTTGGGGGATGCAGTTGATATTTGTTACACTGCACCAGAAAATCCAAAAGAAGAAGGTTATCCATACGCAACAGGATATTCTAGAGCAGCAATGCAAGGAGTTATTGAAACTCTTCAACAATATATGGTAGAATAAAAGTTACTCACCTCTGAACTGTATTATTATTACAACTGACGATATTATGCTCACTCTTCGTCCTCATCAGGAACGTATTATTGACCGTCTGCAAAGTTATGACAAGGGTCAGATCATTGTGCCTACTGGTGGCGGCAAGACTTTGACCATGATTCTTGATACTCAGCGTCGTCACGATAGTATCAACAATGGAACGACAACTGTTGTTGTTGCTCCTCGTATTCTTTTGGCAGAACAACTTTGCTCTGAATTTCTAGAAGTAATTGATACCGCCAACACTCACATCATGCACGTTCATAGTGGCGAAACTCACCACTATTCTTCAACTAAAGCAGACAAGATTCACATGTTTGTGAGTGTTGCACGAACTGCTGGCGAAAATGTAGTTATCTTCACCACATACAACTCCTTGAATCGTATTCAAGAGGCAGATATTGAAGTGAATACTATTTACTTTGATGAAGCACACAACAGTGTCAAACGCAACTTCTTTCCTGCTACTGAATACTTTGCAGATGAAGCAGACCGTGCATACTTTTATACTGCAACCCCAAAACATTCTCTGACTGTATCTAAACCAGGCATGAATTGGGGTCATGTTTATGGTCAGGTTCTCGTGAATGTTCCTGCTCCTGAGTTGGTAGAAGGTGGTTACATTCTTCCCCCTAAAGTTGTTGTGAAGCAACTGCCGATGGTGAAGGGTCGTAAGGTTGTATTTGCTGAAGATGCTGACAACTTGCTGGAGACTATTGATGACAACAACATCGACAAGACTCTCATTTGTGCTCGTACCACAAAGCAGATTGTGGGTCTTATTTCTCAGTCTAACTTCTGTGCTGAACTTGCACAGCGTGGATATTCTTGGATGACTATCACATCAAAGACTGGTGCAATCATTGATGGTAAGAAAGTCAACCGAGAGCAGTTTTTTGAAACTCTAAATGCTTGGGGCAAAGATGCTACCAAGAAATTTGTTGTTATTCACCACAGTATTCTGTCTGAAGGTATCAATGTCAGCGGACTGGAAGCAGTCATCTTCATGCGAAACATGGACTACATTGGTATCAGTCAGTCTATTGGTCGTGTTATTCGACTGGGCGACAAATCTAAAACATTTGGTCTAGTTTGTGTTCCTACATATGACCCCGTAGGTATCACTACAGCCCGTAAAGTGCAAGCAGTTGTTGATACTGTCTTTAACCAAGGTCAACCCGCTATCAGTGAGATCCGCCGATGAACTACACCAAAGCACAACTTATTGACGCACTTGTGGCAGAGTGGGAATATCTTTGTCATGATGATCCCGACCCTGATGATCAAACTCCTGAAGAATATCGCGAAGACCTAATAGAAATGTCTATAGATGAGTTAGTAGAAGAAACATCTACTGATGAACATTATACATTGGAAGACTACATGGAGAACTGGGGATGAAAGTAACACAAACTAAAACTACCATTCTAGACACCAAACCTGTTGAAGAGGGTTTTATTGTTGGCAAATATGATGACCCGATGATGTATGCTGCTGTACCTATTGGTGGTAGCACTACACAACTTGCAGTAGTTCATCAGGCAAATGTTCTCAAAGTCTGTCGCAATCGTCAGTCTGCATTGAACTTTATTGAAAGGCACCGTAAAGGTAAGTCGGTAGCAAAACTTCCACTCAAATAAAGTTACTCACCTTGAAAGTGTATGAGTAGTGTACCAAACAACAAACCACATGACCGAACGTCCCGAAGTTCTCCTGTCCCGTGCAGATTACATCGAAGACATCAAAGTTCGCTGGCAAATTCACACCTATGAAGTGAAAAAACTGCAAGATGATATTTCTCTCTTGCTGAATGTTCTCATCGACAAAGCATATTACACTGCTATCGATCGGTGATATTGAGAGAGGGGCAACCCTCTCTTTTTTTATTGTTACTCACCTCTAAACTGTTTTAGTAATATGAAGAACACTCATTTGCAACATCCAGAAGACTCTATTCTGACCGGAGATCTTTCTGTTCTTGACTGGTTTTCTGCTCCTAACAGTTTTATCAGCACCAAAATGGATGGTGCTCCGGCAGTAGTTTGGGGACGCAATCCTGCTAATGGAAAGTTTTTTGTTGGCACCAAAAGTGTCTTCAACAAAGTAAAGATCAAAATTGCTCATTCTCATGAGGATATTGATACTTTCTATGATGGTAAGGTTGCTCGCATTTTACATGCCTGCTTTGATTGTTTGCCTCGCACAACGTTTATTGTTCAGGGTGACTTCATTGGTTTTGGTGGTAGTAACTCTTACCGCCCCAATACTGTAACTTACATTTTTCCTGAAATTATTGAGCAGGATATTATCATCTGCCCTCATACTGTGTATGGTGGAGGTAATGATTTGCGAAACGTAAGTGCATCTCCTTTGATGAATGAACTTACCAGCACTTCAAAATGTTTGTTTGTGCAACCTGAAGTTGCATTGCATCCACATCGCGAAGATATTGCTGATATTTGTGCATTTGCTAAGCAAATGTCTACGCTATGTGAGTTTGTAAGCGAGAGCAAGGCAACAACTATCAAAAAGTCTATCAACACCCGCATTCGCGAGGGTCAGACCATTTGCGAGGATGAAATTGCACAAGAATGCGATTGTGACATCAACCTGCTACGTTTGTGGAAGTTGGTATCAACTATCAAGGAAGATCTGTTCATGTTCATTGATGAGCAAGATGATATTGTTTGTCTGATAGGCAACAATGGCACATTGCATGAGGGATATGTTATCACTAACCAATATGGCATGTTCAAGGTTGTTGACCGTCAAGAGTTTTCCAGGGCTAACTTTGTCATGGAAAGAAATTGGTGATATAATTATTACTCACCTTCAAACTGTATTAGTATTGTACTTGGGAGGAACATCATGGGCATGACGAACCTTCAAACTGTTGAGGTAAAACTTAACAGTGGAGAATTTACTGAGTTTGTATTTGCACTCGCTACTATTGCAAAGCAAACTAACTCTCTCATTGAAGAAGTATATGAAGATATTGATATTGTTTCTGGTAAGGTAGTTGGAACTCACAAAGGAGTTAAATTCTTTGGGGATGGAAAACAAGTTCCACCATATGAAGAATTTGGACACTATGTTGCCAACAATACTACTAAGACTGTTCAACTTTGGGTTGACAAGACTAAGAAGTTTGTTGATAGTTACGAGTTCCCTAAGTTTGATACAGTAACCTGTGAGGGTGGAAGTAGTGAAAAGGTTGACGTTGGTTTATATTCATCGAATAAACTTGTAGAGGGTTTCTCTCTTAAGTGGGACCATGATGCAGCAGAACGTTCACAGTCTCCCAACTGGAGTTCTGTGGTCAAACTTTATGGTAAGTTTGTAGATATTTCTGATATGAAACAATACTATCAGGAACAGTTTGATAAGTTTACTATTCCTGGGTTGAGATATTCCAGAGCAAAGGGAGATTGGTCACAGGAGTTGTTAGAACGTGCAGAAGTTATGCGCGAAACTGTTCACACTCTTGAGAAAAACGTTGCAGAGAAGTTTGTCAACAAAAACTTTGATAGTAACAAACTTGCAAAAAGTATCATTGAATGTTATACTGGAGGACAAGAATCTATCGTATTTGTTGAACTAAACTCTGGTTCTTCATATAAAGTATCTAACGGTATTATTGCCAAACTCGCAGAAGTTTTGGCGAGTGGAGAATATACTTTTGAACAAGTGAAGAAAGATAGAACCCGCGACACATATATCCGCATAAATGGTAACAACCTTATGTGGTTCCGTACTACTGCAAGTGCTGACAAAGCACCCGGACAAAGTAACAGCGACATCCGACGTATCAAGCGTCAAACTTATCTCACCCTGAATCTTCCTGCCGTAAAATGAAAACATCTATTGCCCCAATGTTCAAGTGGACTGGTTCTAAACAGCGAATGATGGGGCAATATGCACCACACTTTTTTCCTGAGGGAGAGTTCACACGTTTCGTGGATCTTTTTGCTGGTGGACTTACTAACTCTCTTTGGGTTTATGAGAAGTTTCCTCAGAAAGAATTCGTGGTCAATGACTGGAATGGTGAACTGGTGTTGTTGTATGCCACATTGGCAGATAGCAGCGATGAGGTTATCAATGAATGGTTCAAATGTGTAGAAAAGTGGTTAAGTCTATCTGAGGTAGATGATAGAAAGAAATACTATTATGAGTTGAGAGAGATATATTGTCTGCAAAATGAAGGCAAGTCTGATGTATATTTGTCTGCACTGTTGTTGTTCATGTTGCAGGTGAATTTTAATGGTATGTGGAAAGCATACAAAAAATGCAATGAGAGATATTCTACGCCACCTGGAACATGTCTACAAAAGCAGTCATTCTTTGATGTGAATAAGATCAAGAACGTTGCATCTTTCCTTGAGAAAGCAACTATTTGCAATGGGGACTTTGCTTCCGTTAATATAAAAGATGGCGACTGGTTATATGCTGACCCGCCATATCGTGATAGCATTGTTCTCTATCAGGGTGGTTTTAGTGAGGATGATCAAGTTAGACTAGCACGTTTTTTGATGGAGTCTGGATGTAAGTTTGCCTATTCAAATAAGCACATTGGAGATACATTCTATGAGGACAACTTTGCTGGTGCCAATATCATTGAGATGAGTGCAAAATATACTGCTGGACGTGGTACATCAACGCTAGATGTGAAAGAGGTTCTTGTTACAAACTATTGATAGACTAAAAGTTACTCACCTCCAAAGTGTCTTTATAGTATAAGCAACACTACAAAATGACATTCTGCGCTCCACAATTCAAAGTTGAATATCAAGTTGAGCAACTCATTGAAATGCTCAACAATGACTGGAAAGTAAACTCCATTGAAAACAATCATTCTGTTTATACTCAACTTGAGTATGAAGTAGGTCGTAAATATATCAAGGTTTTGTCTTATCTTTCCCACAATGGTGATAAGATTCGCGGACGTTCTGTCTGGATGTTCGTTGATAAAAAGACTGGCGAATGTTACAAACCTGCTAGTTACAAAGCACCTGCCAAATATGTCCGCTATCTGATAACTCAGTTGGTGAATAACCCTAGTGCATGTGATCCCTATGGTTCATTCCTGTATCTCTGATGACTGAACTTTTTCCTGGAACTATGAACCAACTGAATAAACTTTCAGTTTACAAAATGACATTTACTGACCGACAATTAGAACTCATTGCTGATGCTGTCGAGGATTATGCTGTCCTTATTGATGAAGATGCCGCAGACGAATGTGGTGAAATTCTAGACATTATCGAAGCACACTTTCACAACAAAAACTTCAACAAATGATCACAAATAAAGCACAAATGCTCAACGTGATGAAAAATTGCACGGGAGCAGACACTCTCACACGAGAGGAAAAGTTTCAAGTTTTTGTTAGAGTCTGCGACAACATGCTCAATGAAGGTAGAATCACCAAAGCAAATCACACTCGTTGGACTAACATCTGGTAACTATGAAATGTGAGGTTACTTTATACAAAGCAGGCACAGTCTTCAAAGAGAAAGTAATAGCTAGAGACTATGAAGATGCAAAGAATGTAGCACTGGCAAGAAATCCTGGCGCTACTGTTGTAAGTGTCACTGCTAGTTTTCGTGAATAAAAAGTTACTCACCTCTAAACTGTTCTCTTAGTGTAAGTTCGCTTTTATTTTATGCAAATCACTAACTCCGCAGTCATTGTTGACTATTTTCCTGAGGCATTTGTTGCCGAAGCATGTGAAAAGAAAGGCATGAAAGTTACGGTCAAACGTTTCATTCGCCGCGTTTATTTCCGCGCTACTGGTCAGAAATCTTACAGCACAGTTCTTGGTATTGAAGCAAAGCATGATTGGCAGTCTCGCATCATGAAAGGTGCTGAGGTTACTGACTTCAATACTGACAAAATGGACCGCTCTGAGTATATGCCACTTATGTGCTGAGTTTATGTCACTTATCAAACATTATCTTCATAACAAAATGACTGAAACTAACGACAAAATCATCGACCGCGATCAACTTCAAGATGCCATGATTAACCAGATATTGGATGACATGGACATCAAAACAATGATGGCAATTCTTTATGATAACATGAGTGAGAGTTATGATAAGTATTCGGTTGATGAATTAGTCGCGGAAGTTGAAGAGTATTACCCACAACTTCTTGAGGATTAAAGTTACTCACCTTCAAAGTGTACCAGTTGTATGAGAAACACTTACGACGAAATCCTGAAGATCTGGAACTACGAAACTCCTGACGATTTTGCTATCTTCAGTGAACTTTACTACGAAATGTTTGGTGAGGATGGTAACATCCCCTACGAAACAGATTCCACTAAGTCTTCTTTTTTCCCTTACAACTGAGTTACATTATGCAAGAAATTAAGTTCAACATCTACGGTGAAATGTTCCATTCTAATGGTTACTCTAGGATGGATGTTTTGAGTTACATTGCATCCTCAAGAGAGGAGGCATTAGCAACATGCAAGAGAAACAATCCTAAGTTTCATGTTATGTCTATCTGGGAAGATGATAGTGAAGTTGAAGTTGTAAAAGTACAGTCTTTGATTTGATGAACACAACAACTGCAACTTATCAGATAAAAGTAACAACTGATGAGGGACATTTATCTTTCTTAAAAGACATGCCCACACGTCCTAAAACACACAAAGGTATCAAATCACAGAACAATAAGTTATCAAAATGGGTTGAAAAACAATATCCTAACTTTATATCCTATGACATTTCTCTTCTGAACTAATGAAGTTTCAGAAGAGCAATATATGATGTATCAACAGGAATTAGTATGACTATCAAAGATGTTACAAACTCCCCTAAAGATTGGGAGGACTTTTGGTATTCTCCCGAAACATATGGCACTTGGGAGTATTACAATTCAGAGAGTGAAGGTCGCGATGTTTTACATATTGACGATGAAACTTTAAGGTATGTTGAATATGTTATGGGTGATAAACCTTATCCTCCTGCATTCAAAAGGTCATCAAGTTTGAGCGAATAAAAGTTACTCACCTTGAAAGTGTTCTAGTTGTATGAACAATACACTTTTTTCCGACTCTCAACTTTCTGAACTTCAAGGGTTCATGCTTGATACCATGTTGCCTGTTGAAATGTGTCTTGATTGGTTCTGCGAACGTTTCGACGTAAGTGCTACTGATGAAGTCATTGATTTTGTTTTCGATACACACGAAGCATTTGTTGGAGAGTGATAATTATGTCAAACATTTTCTGCGATAACATGAAAGCAAAGAGCATTCTAAATGCAATTCAAGGTTGCAAGGTTGAAGACAACAAAGGCAATCAATATGAGGTTGCTGATATTAAATGTTTCAACGGGCAAGTTTCTTTCATTGGTTTGAAAGATATTCCGACTGGGTTTATGAAATATGCCACACTTGATTGTTATATGGAAATGGCAAGTATTGCCTGATATTATTGTTACTCACCTTCAAACTGTCCCACTTGTATGAACAACACTATGAAAAACGAAATGACTTTCCGCTATGCACTTTCTGTTCTTGAGGAACAATTTGACTCCACTTATCGCGGTATTTCTACTGTGAAAGAGATGACAACTGATTTGGTTTCTGCTATTAGTTTCGAGGGAGAAGATCCTGAGACTGTATATCATCGGTTTGAGACTAAAGTTGGTCCAAATACTATTGTCAAAGATGACCAAGTTATCAAACTTGCATTGCACTATGTTTGAGGTCTTCAAAGTTACTCACCTCTAAACTGTTCTAGTTGTATGGATAACACTTCAATGAAAAACTACGGAAACGGAATTCTTGCTTCAAATGACTTTCTTGCAAGTATTGCACAAGAATGCCTAGAGCAAGATAAAAGAAACCGCCAGTATAATCGTGAGATGAGTGATATTGCCGATACCGGTAATGACTTTTATTCTTCTAAAGGTTATGGCACCTGGAATATCAGCGACCGCGACTGATTACCACCGCTTCAAAGTTACTCACCTCTAAACTGTCCTTATAGTATGAACAACACTTCAAACATCATGATCACTGGTCAAGCACTTCTCAACACTGTCAATGCAATGCAGGCAGAAGGTAAAAAACCCTCTGAAATTGCTATTGCTTGTGGTTACTTTACTCAAGAAGGTAACAACACTAAAGTTCACTTTACTGACTTTTATACTGAGTTGATGAAGTCCAAAGGTCATTCCTTCGATGATACTTCAGATGAAATTGTTGCAGAGGATAGCAACAATCAAGAGACTATCAATACTCTCCTGGAAGACTATCCTCATGATGCAATTTGTGAGTTCATTGATTACTTCGGTGAAGAGCAAATTGACTCTTTCGCTGATAGTTATCAAGGCGAAATGTCTGGTTCTGAGTTCGCTCAACAACTGGTAGAAGATTGCTACTGCCTAGATGTTCCTGGGTTTGTTGCTATCGACTGGTCCTACACTTGGGATAACCTTCGTCATGATTATGTTGAGTTGGAAGGTTTCATCTTCTGTCTCAACTTCTGATACCTAAAGTATCACAAACTAACAGTCCTGGTGATGACTCTAAACTCACTCTTTTTTTGTGCCTATCTATCAATTAAACATGTCTAAAGAAGTTGCAATCGGTCTGCTGAAAGTCGCTCAGAACGGTAATGACTTGCTCTCCATTC
>TARA_A100001201_G_scaffold140792_1_pt1 | contig 10985 bp, 28 predicted proteins | sample TARA_A100001201 | Tara Oceans TARA_A100001201 (sample SAMEA2619872) | marine metagenome | biome: marine biome (ENVO:00000447); feature: surface water layer (ENVO:00002042); material: "saline water (ENVO:00002010), including plankton (ENVO:xxxxxxxx)" | depth 5 m | reverse complement strand
ACTCGATGATCTGCGTATGGAGGGGTTGCTTGACGACTATGAGCGCTCCGACGACCGCGCGTTCAGTGAGTTCCGAGAGTATCTTACCGAGACGATCAATGAGAACTTCTATGAAATGTATAATTTGATTGAGGAGACTACCGAGAAGTATGACCACAAGCGCGGCCATACCAGCCTCAGGGCTGAGTTGTCTGCCAAGGTGGGAGACTTGCGTAGTATGCGACCGGTCGGCATGTTCGGCGGAAACCCTCTTAACTATTGGACGGCAGAGGTCAACACTCCGAAGGGGACTCTCTCTTTCACCGTAAAGGATTGATAATTTGCTTTACTGCTTCCTTGGCGTGCTTATAGTATAGTCAAGGAAGCAGTAAGTAATGCGATATGAAAGCTGGAGACCTAGTAAAGCTGAAAAATGGCGTAACAAGCCCAACATATAAAAAAGTTGGTCTAATTTTGGAATATTTTCCAACGGATGGATACTTAGAAGAATGCGTGTTGGTTGCTTGGTGTAGCGGCAGCACCGAAATTGAATTCCCACACTGGCTGGAGACAATAAATGAAGCTGAATAATTTTGCAGGAATGGTCGTAGTAATCGGCCTAATGATGACATTCGGGTGTGAGACTATTTACTTGTCTAACACTGTGTACCAACTCGATGCACAAGTTGAAGAGGAGACACCTCTAGAAACAGAGAAAACTATTTGGTTGCTCCCCGACACGGGACTTGATGTTCGCGTGCTACCTAATTATTGCTTTACCGGCCATTTTGATGGTCTAGCACCATTTTATATCCGCCCGAATACATGCGATGTATACGAGGGTGAGGGGTTCTGCTGTAGGTGGACCACTGAAACAACTGAACACCATCTTTGTGAAGAAGAATGGTGCTATTGGGAAGATACATGCGACTGGGACCTCAACGGTTGGGGCGAAGTCTGCCACTTGAAGGACGAAAAATGAACAAACTATTTACAACTCTGGCACTCAGTGTTACCATTTTGGTTGCTTGTGGTCAACAACTCCACTATCCGTCTGTTGGGGTAAAGAACAACAGAGTCCGACCTACTAATTGGGCTGGAGAATTTATGAAAGAGTGCTGCCTCCCAGTAGTGCAAGTATCTACAGGAAAGAAGGTTTTTATTTGCAAGCATCGCACAGCGCCTGAGTGTGGCAGGTTGACCCGTGAAAGTCGTTGGTAAGCCAGTAGAGTTTCTCGATGAGCCTGAAGGGCCGGAGCCTATCTATGATCATCCAATGGATGAGATTCTAGGCCAGATTCAATCGCGACGAACACGACCAAAAGCTAACATTGAACTATCTCATGTATTTATTTCATTGGCGATAGTTGTAATTTATTTGGCAACATTATGAAAGTAGGCGACCTAGTAGCATACCCAGGCACCGTATGGCACCCAAGGGGCATCGGTATAATCATCTATAAAGACGATAAGAAGAATGTTTTTCACATCAAACCGGCCAATCCTGGTGATTTGTCAAAGTCTCGTCACTCAATCGTGATTACCTTTGAAAGAAGTTTGGAGTTGTTAAGTGAAAATAGGTGATTTGGTATCTTTATCCGCTTATGGTAAAAAGCTAACTCTGTTTTATAAAGTGAGGGCCGATGTAGGTATTATTATAGATGACCGAATTGGACCAGACACAGGTAAGCAAGAGTATCTGGTACACTTTACGTGTGGTGATAGACACTTTATCTACAGGAAGGAACTTAAATACGCAAGATGAATATAAAAGAAGCAAAAAAACTTAAACCCGGAGCCATCGTAAGACAAAGTTGGGCAACAAAGTCTAAGTCGAACGGTCTGGTGCTGGCCATAGATTACGAACGCGGGGAGAAAACTGAAGCCATCTTGGGTCAGGTGAAGCCAGAGCGTTACTTGGTGACTGTCAACTGGTTTCCAGACGGGGATAAATGGGCTCCAAAAGGCATAAAGCAGCACTCTAGCTGGGACTTGATGGTAATTTCTCACGTAGATTAGTTTACTCTGGCTAATCGGTGCCTATAATTTTATGGTCAGGCGCACATACATAATTTTTTGCGCCCGCGTACACTATAATATATACACGCACGTATAGGAGAAAAGACATGCTCGCAGGTGTTTTTATTTTCAAGCCGCAACATCCCCAGATTGCAGAGAGAATTATTGAAAATTTCACCTCCAAGTGGCTGAGTTGGGATGAATGCTCTGCGTACAGTCGCATGACCTCTAAAGATTGCCCGGATGGATATTACAGGGTGGAGATTGAAGTTGAAGGCATCGCTCAAGAATATACTGAAGCATGCTGGCAAAACGCACCCCTCACGGCATCAGACCTCGCTGATGATATGTTTATTGTACTTCATGAGCAAGGCTTTTTTGAATGTGATGAGGAGGGCGAGCCAATCTTTTCTTTTGAAGACCGCGAATTGTGCGAAGTTATCGCCGCCCTAGCAGAAAATAACTCTAGAATTGTCTCACCCTGGACGGACAGGGTGTGGATTATGGAGAAGGATAAAGACGGAACAGTCAAGTCCAGGTCCGAATCGACACTAAATTATCTTCTAGAGTCTGCTTGATTCTCGAAGAACGGTGCTTATAGTCTATACATGAACGAACCAGTATACGAATATTGTGATAATGGCGTGACCGAAAGGTCAACAGAGCCGTTGTTTAATGATTTTAACGTCGGTGATCTTGTAACCTGGACTGGCGACGATGATATTGGAATTATTCTGGATATCTACGACGTTGACGATGGTCCCGAGAATTTTTATATTAGTTGGACCGTAGACACTCGCGCGTCAGGCTGGCATGGTCCACATCCTTGCCTAAAGTTGCTTTCCTCGCACAAATCCGTGCTTACAATCTAACTGAACCCATTTACAGGAGATACAAATGGCTTGCACATACTGCTATCAGGAAGGTCATAACCGCCGCACATGTCCCACGCTTACTAAGCGCCTTGAGGACGATGCGGCCAAGGGAAACTCGTTTGCTAAATCTATGCTAGCCCAGCGAGGCAAGGGTACCGGACGTAAGAAGTCCTCCCGTCGTTGTTCTTTTTGTAAGACTCGTGGTCATGACCGTCGTTCATGCAACCATGCCAAGGCTTACATTAGCAAGCGAGCTAGCGAGACTCATGCAGTCCGCGCAAAGTTCTATGATAAGATGGCTGAAAACGAGTTTGGGGTTGGCTCTCTTGTCGCGTTTAAGGAGCGCGACTGGTGTTACTTGGATAATAGATACAAGGAAGTCACCCGCTCTGGACTGGTACGCAAGATTTTGTGGGACGATATTACCGAATCGAGTGTAAATAATTCACAACAACTCATGCAGGTCAGCTATTTTTACACAGACCAAAACGATGTAACAAAGGAACTGACAAAGCATGTGCCTCTTCCTCTGTGTGTGTCGATGTGGAGTCACGACATTAATGGTGAGAAGCTTGAAGAGATCCCGCGCGACTCGTATCGTCGCAAAAACGCGGCTGAGATTCTGAGTGCTGGCGGTGCTCAGGGCCGTAACACTAGTCATATGATGACCGCATGCGAGAAAGAGGCTGTGCAGTATATCAAGGACTACGATGTAGATGTTTGGTCACACGAATTCCGTAGACTGTTTACGCATGAACAAATTGAAGCCTTCGCGGCTCAAAATGAAAAGGAGAATCAGCAGAGTGATTAAGTTTAATAAAGATGTTATTATCAGAGTTGTTCTGCTGGTAGCACTCGCCTTCTTAGTTTTCGATAATTCTAGGGTTAGGTCAGCGCTCACCGGGTGTATTGAGGAAGTAACTAGCAAGTGCTCTCAGATTTGGGCGTACGCTTCCGAACTTGAGCGAGAGAATGAGAGGCTGAATGAATTAATCAAAGAGATTAAGGATGAAATGCCCTCAACTTGCTTCACCCCGGTTGAAGGAATCCAGTAGTTTACTCTGGCCAGTGCGTGCCTATAGTTGAGATATGAGCAAGACGAGAAAAAACGTATGGTCGAATCAAACGGCCTGGAACAAGCCGGACAAAGTGATTCCACCGGGAACACTAGTTCGATTTGTACACGCGCCGGGAAGATACAAGAATGAAAAGCCGCGCAGCCCTGGAAGCACCTTGCTAGGTGAAGTGGCTGTTGTGCTCGGCAAGGAAGAGGTAGACTACCACGGTTGGGGCGGCATCTTCCACCTTTGTGGACAAGACGGAGAGATCTTCCGACACCACGGAGATTTTCTAGAAATTGTAGAGTAGGGTTTACTCTCAGGCTCTGGTGCTTATAGTATAGATATGAAAGTAGGTGATCTAGTAAAATTTAAGAGCGGGTACTATGCAACGCTCATAGGGCACGAGACTTACAGTGACTTTTGGGAGCTTTACGTCCACGGCGATGTTGCTTTCAAGAACCCAACAACCATGGGTACACTGATGCTCATTCGCACAGCAGAGGTTGTAAGTGAAGCCGGGTGATTTGGTAAGATTTACTAAAAAGAAACTGGAAGCGCTTAACCGGGCATATCCAAATAGGAATCTTAACTATTCCGGTCTTGCCATTGTAGTGCGGAAGGTTGAGCATTTTCCAGATTGCTGGTCTATTAAGTGGTTCGGTGATGCAGAACGACATGAGAGTGTTGTATACGAGGAATCTCTGGAGATTGTTGAATGAAAGTAGGTGACTTGGTTAGGCTTCTGGATGACCCAGAAGTCCGTCGTATCAATTGTGATGTCCCTGATGGCTCTATTGGAATTATAACAGAGACTCCACACGAAGACGCGCCGGAGAGCTTCAAATTGGCCTCCGCGTGGGTCCAGTGGAACGGTGCTCCATCTTGGGACATAATGTTCCTTGATGACTTGGAGGTTGTCAGTGAAGCCCGGTGATTTGGTAATGATAGATTACATTGGTGGCGCGCGCGTCGCACTCGTTCTAGAGGAGCGCCTGTACGACCGCTACCATCTTCAGATAGTCGGCGGTCTATATGACAAATCGACGTGTAACAGGCATTGGGCAGAAATAAATCTGCTTTCCTCTGCCTAAACGGTGCTTATAGTTTATACATGAGCAAGAAACCCAAAGTAGGAAACCTAGTAGTTCTATGCCCCGAGCACATCAGCAAGACCGAGGCCGAAGGTCGCGGGGTGCTGTGGGAAGAATACGTAGGCAAGGCTGGCATCATCACTAAGTGTGTCGGTATCCGTTGTCACGTAGAATGGTCGAACGGCCAATCAAGTTGGCCCCAGCGCACAGTATTGAAGGTATTGTCATGAGTAAACCAATTCATAAAGTTGAAGTAGGCGACCTGGTACGCAGCGTAAAGTATAGCGTTGACCACCCTGGCCCTGAAGTGTTCATGGTGATGGACATCACGGAGCCGATTGGTTACGAGTGGTACCGAGGCAACCCTCTGTATACGCACGAGATTTCCCTCAAGCTGTGGGAAGTGACGGAGCCAATCGACCATACGCACTGGGCACAGTCCAACTATTACGAGATTGTATAATGCAAATACCTGACAAGTATGTACCTAAACCTGGTGATTTAATCTTCTGGAACGATGGAACTCCTGGTATTCTCGTGAAGCGATTTGATATTTACAATCGTCCAAACGGCGGTGATTGGAAGTCATGCTGGTCTTGGACTATCGCTTTCACTGGACCGGAGCCCTTTGATTACAATCCTCGCTACGGAGTTGGCGAGCTAAACATGCTGAACAATGGCATGCTAAAGAAGGATAACAAATGAAAGTCGCCAGTTTGGTGAAACATAAAAATCATCCGCGTCTAGGTGTAGGTCTAGTGACAAAATGTCTAGGTGTACACTGTATGGTGCAGTGGACGTATCCCGGCGACGAGCGCCTGGACCCCGGCCCAACATTGGAAGCAAATGCGATGCTGGAGATTATCAATGCAAGTCGGTGATTTGGTAAGATTTAAACACGACGGACAGCTAATGCTGATTCTCAACGAACAGCGTGAGGGTGTGTTCGATGGTGTATACGTCGCTGGTGCGGACAATGGTAAGACCGTGACTTCGTATGAGAACCTAATGGAGAAAGTAGATGATGAAAGTCGGTGATAAAGTAGAGCACATCAGCAAGCCTGAATATGGCACTGGTAAAATCGTAAGGTTTCATGCAAGCCAAAGCACGGTACTGGTCAAGTTTCCAGACAGCAAATTTGCATACTGCGATTATCAATCGTTGGTAAAGAAATAAAGAGTGACTGTTTACTCTTTAGCTCTGGTGCTTATTATATAGATATGAAAGTAGGAAACCTAGTACGCTGCAAGTTTCAGCCCACGTCTAGTGGATACGACACGAAGACTGGTTGCATGAAACCAATGCTGCATCAAATCAAAGAAGAAATTGGAATAGTTGTTAGGGAGAAAGACCACCTGTCTGTCGTGGTATACTTTCCTAAATTCAAATACGAGCACGCGTGCTCGCGTAAAAGGTTGGAGATTATCAATGGAAGTAGGTGATTTGGTTAAGATTCGGGAAGGCGGAAGCGGTTGGGTCTGCGACGGCGAGGATATCCCCCTTGACGCCGTTGGAATCGTGGTCGCGGAGCCTTCCACAGCATGCTTCCAGAAGGGCGGCGCACTACCGTCGATGTGGGTTCAGTGGCCCGGTCGCGTGGATTGGGACTCGATGGAAATCGAGGACTTGGAGATTGTCAGTGAAAGTCGGTGACTTGGTGAGAAATGGTCCTATTTGCGGCTTGATTATTGGCTTGGACCTTGAATATTCACAAAGCGAGAATCTACGTCGTTTTGCCAGAGAATGTAACATTGCCTATATAAAGGTGCTTTGGGATACTGGCAATGCTTATTGGGAACGTGAGCAGCTTTTGGAGATTATCAGTGAAAGTCGGTGACTTGGTAAAATACGTTGGTTCGTGCGCGATGTACCGCGACCGTTTTGGTATCGTTACACAGCTTTATGGGCTCTTCGATGAGCGGATTGACTCCGCGATGGTTCATTACCCTGGTTTTGAGGGCAAGGGTCGCGACGCGCCTAACCCTGGGCATGTTTGTGACGGGCTACACCCAATGTCTTTGGATGAGTTGAAGGTGTTTACTCCAGAGAACTCGTGCCTATAGTAGTAGTATGATTCAAGTAGGAAATCTAGTACGACTCACCCGCCGACAAGGCTGGAGAGAAGAAGACGACCCCGGCATCGGAATCGTCGTCAATGTTCGTTCACAACCGTATCTGCTCGATGAGATTAAGGTGCGTTGGGAAGATGGAAAGATATTATGGGAAAATTCGGCAAGAATCAAAGTGATATCGAGAGCTTAAAGGCTCAAGAGAAGTCAGGTGAACTACTGAAACCCGGTGAACTCGTAATGTATTCGATTAATTGGGTTTATGGATGTGGCTATGATGAGTCCAAGGATGGAGAGATATCCTACGGGATGATTATCAAGCCAGACCCCAAGTTTGTACCCGAGGCTGAAGACGATGACCAGAAGTATCTGGTTCACTGGCTGGCCCCAATCAACCGGGTTCTGTCCTATTCGTGGGCAGACCTAGAGCCTGTCAGTCATTATCTGGCAAATTCAAAACCATAGTTTACTATCACCATTCGGTGCTTATTATATACCTGTCAGCAATTCAGGTTCATCTAAAAAGGAGATTGCTACCATGCTGTTTATTACTATGTCGACAATTTGTACTGCTGCTCTCGCGTTCCGAACGTTCGTGGGATAAACAATAACCAGGGCTTCGGCCCTTTGTGCCTCCGTAGCTCAGTTGGTAGAGCACCGGGCTTTTAACCTGTAGGTCGTCCGTTCGAGCCGGACCGGGGGTACCAAATAAATTCATTTCTAGTGTTTACTAGAACCAATCCGTGCTTACTATATATATGTACACGGAACTAGGAGGCCCACCATGGCTATCGATTTCAAAACTCTTCTTCAAGTTGCTCCCCACGTCCTTAGCGTTCGCAAGCCTCTGTTGCTTCGCGGTCGTCACGGCATCGGCAAGTCCGAGGTCGTCTATCAGATTGCGGCGGAGCTTGGTCTTCCCGTTGTGGAGCGACGCGCTTCACAGATGACTGAGGGCGACCTGCTTGGTCTGCCTTCACTCAAGTCCGGGGTTACTACTTGGAACCCGCCCGAGTTCCTTGCCTCTGCCTGTAATCAGGCCGTGGTGCTCTTTCTCGATGAGGTTGACCGCGCCGTGACCGAGGTCCGACAGGGACTCTTCGAGCTTTGTGACTCGCGCAAGATTGCGGGCCAGACGCTTCACCCCGATACGCTCATCATTGCCGCTGTCAACGGTGGCGAGCATGGCGCGCAGTATCAGGTTGGTGAAATGGACCCCGCCGAGCTTGACCGCTATACTGTCTTCGATGTTGAGCCTACCGTCGAGGACTGGCTTGATTGGGCGAAGACTAACGTCGCCGGTCCTATTTGGGACTTCATTAACCAGAACCGCTCTCACCTGGAGCATGCTGGAGAGTTCGAGCCTAACAAGGTCTACCCTTCGCGCCGCTCGTGGAAGCGTCTCAACGATTGCCTCATGGGCGCGGAGTTGCTTGATGATGTGAAGGAGTCTTCTGGTTCTCTTCTCTTCAACCTGACGTCCGGCTTTGTCGGCTTCGAGGCTGCCGTTGGATTCAATGACTTCTGCGCTAAGTACGAGTCACAGGTCACCGTTGAGGATATCCTTGACTTCAACAAGACCGATGCAACTGCGGAGTTTGGTATCAATGACCACTGCGCTCTCATCGAGAAGATTGATGCATCCGGCGCACTCGCTGAGGAACTCTCTGACGAGCGTTGCCAGAACTTGGTCAACTACTTCGTTACCCTGCCTTCCGAGGCTGCGATGAAGCTTTGGTCTTCCCTCGGTTCCTCGATGCAAGAGAACGTTGTGAAGTTCCATCGTGGAGTGAGCGAGGACGGCCGCAAGGTTGCAAGCCGCATGGTTGAAATGCTCACTGGTAACAAGGACAACGCTTAACCAATAACCTTTGACTAAGGGAGTGACTAATGACTTGGACGTAACGTATTGAAATTAAAAGATAAATGGGCACCGGGGTATATATACATATTGAAAGGCGCGCTCAACGCTAGACACGAGCGCTGAAACAAATCGACGGCTAGCTAGCACGGTAGGCTCTGCGAGACTCCTGCCCCCCGGTTGTACTTTCTCACTTTACTGTTCCGAACCCGTGCCTATAATCTAGGTGTAGGAGATATCAAAATGTCAGACTTCAATCTCAATGACCATATGCATCGCTTGCTTATGCGTGAAGCCTTCTTCGCCCCGCTCAGTCGCCAGATTGACAAGGAGGCGACCACGGCTATTCCGACCGCTGGCGTTCGTATCAACCCCGACACGGGATACTTTGAGCTAAAGTACAACCCGACTTTCTTCGAGGGTCTCACTGATGAGCAGCGTTCTGGTGTTCTGATTCATGAGTTCTATCACCTTGTCTTTGAGCACGTGACTGGTCGCCTGCCTGATGAGTTGGCCGGTGCTATGTCCGGCAACCCTAGCCGAGAGCAGCAGCAACTTTTCAAGTTGTGGAACATCGCCGCTGACTTGTCTATCAATTGCCTCATCGGTCGTGAGAATCTGCCAGAGCAGTGCTGCTATCCCGGTGTCGGTATGTTCGAGGACCTTCCCTCTGGCCAGACCGCTGAGTGGTACTATGCAGAGGTCAAGAAGATGGCCGACGAGGCTAAGCAGAATCAGGATGGCGAGGGTGACGGTCAAGGTGGCGAGGGTTCTGGAGGCTTTGACCCTGACCAGGCTGGCCAGTTCGATGACCATGGTTCGTGGTCGGATGAGGCCAGCAAGGAAATGCAAGAGATTGCAAAGCAGCGTCTTCAGGAGGCTGTCAAGAAGGCTGCACAGGAAGCCAGTCAGGCTAACTCGTGGGGCTCGGTTTCTAGTCAGGTTCGCAAGGACATTCTAGACCGTATCACTCCCCGCGTTGATTGGAAGAAAGTGCTGCGCTACTTCTGCAAGACTAGTCAGAGGGCTGACCGACGGTCTACACCTAAGCGCCTGAATCGTCGCTATGCGTATATCCATCCCGGTCGACGTGTCAAGCGTACCGCCAACATTGCAATCAGCATTGACCAGTCCGGTTCAGTCGATGATGCCATGCTCGCCGCGTTCTACTCTGAGCTAAACAAACTCTCTAGTATCGCGACGTTCACCGTCATCCCGTTCGATGACAAGGTATTCGAGGACAAGGTATACACCTGGAAGAAGGGCGAGACTCGCAAGTGGGAACGTGTTCTCTGCGGTGGCACCAACTTCGATGCCCCCACCGATTATGTAAACGCCCATGGGTTCGATGGTCACATTGTTCTGACTGACCTTATGGCCCCCAAGCCGAAAGCATCCAAGTGTCAGCGCATGTGGATGACCACCAAGTATTATGCTGACCGCCCCTATTTCAAAACTAACGAGCGAATCATCGCTATTGACGTATAAGGTATTGTAATCATGGAAGAATTTGATTTTGACGAGTACATCACTGAGGATACCGAAATGGACCTCGAAAATGACTGTGATTTCGCGGAGTTGGACGATGAATTCGTTTGGCATCCGAGCGCACACGACAGCTATGATGACGAGTATTCTTTTTAGTTTATTCTGACTGTAGCGTGCTTATAGTTTAAGAGAGGACAAACAATGTATCAGAATTATATTCACAGACACAACAACCGAGGCCCACGATTCAAGGGTGACGAGGTTGATTCAGTTCTCCAAGAGCTAGCCGACCGGGATAGTTTGACCCCATGGGAAGAGCATTTTCTTGCCTCTATCCGAAAAGGATACAGCAAATACGGCTCTCTGACAGAGGGACAGTTCAACACGCTCAAGAAGGTCGCTAAAAGAAACGACCCAGAGGTGAAGAAAGAAATCCAAGAATGGCGTGACTCATACGATGACGAGAAGAGAGAGGTCGCCCAGATTATGGCCAGTTATTACAAGTGTAACCCGCCATACTTTCATGACCTCGCTTCTAAGA
>TARA_A100001201_G_scaffold37317_1_pt1 | contig 11009 bp, 10 predicted proteins | sample TARA_A100001201 | Tara Oceans TARA_A100001201 (sample SAMEA2619872) | marine metagenome | biome: marine biome (ENVO:00000447); feature: surface water layer (ENVO:00002042); material: "saline water (ENVO:00002010), including plankton (ENVO:xxxxxxxx)" | depth 5 m | reverse complement strand
TTCCTTGACGGCGATGATTGGTGGTATTCTCAATATCTTGAAGAAATTAAACAGGAGATTGAACAATCATCGGAAAAGGTAGCGATATGGTCTTGCCCTCTTGACTGTCATGTTCCCGTTCAATCTCAATTTTCGGGTGAAGTATTCAATGTCAAAGGACTTTACGGTTATTGGCCTCAAGATATGCCTTTTTTGGAAAACTACCCCGATTATGCTTACTATTACCTATTCGGGCATCCCCCTGCACCGACAGGCACTATCATACGGAGGGAGGCGTTTGAGTCCGTTGGTGGCTATGATGAAAGATTGGCTATGGGCGAAGATACCGAATTACTTATGCGTATTTTAGGCGACCCCCGAAAAGTCCCTGTGGAAGAACGCCAACATTATCGTGTCCTTGAATTGATTGTTGGATTTCATTATGTCGGTGAGGAAAACACTTGTTCGGGAGGAATACAAACAGGCGCAAATGAGGTTGCTGTCCGGGATGGCAAGGACTTAAATGCGTTTTTAGACGGTAATATGGACTTATTGTATGAAAAACATCCAAAACCTACTATGAAAGATATGCCCGAAGGTGTGTTAGATATTCTTCCCGATTTTGCCGAAACCTTCAAAGGTGTAATGCGTGATAAGGTTCTAAATCCACTCAACATTTAGATATGGACTTTCACAATGTTCACTTATGGCCGACCCAATTAAACTACAAACACCGATGGGCGAGATTAGCATACCTTACAACGAAGATGCGATTCTTTCCTTTTATCGGAAGATGGTCAAGGTCGGTGATGGCGACCCCAATTTGTTAGAAGAAAACTATGTTGATTTTATGCAATTATCTTCCCCTGCCGAAGCAATTTCGGATTGGGTCTTTTGGGAAGAAAGCCGAACCCCAATTTACATTTACGATTTTATGGGTTGGATTGCACAGGATTTTGAATTAGCCAAAACTCTCGGTTTCAGCATGAGTAAAACTAAGGAAACAGGCTTGCAGTATCACCAATTCACTTACCCACATGGTAAAGAAAATATGCCGATTAGAGGTTCTTTTTTCCTTGAAAGAAAATCGGATGGGGCAAAATATGTAGTGGATTTGACCCCTGTTGATGGGCTTCATATTGAGGTTCAAATCATTCACGAAATGTCCACATCGGTTAAGGAGTTTCACGAAGGTTTCAAAGAATACGGTGAAAAGCATGGCATTTTGAAAAACAATTCTGTCAATGCGAATCTTGAGTTTATCAACATTGAAAAGGTCGGTTGGGATGATGTAGTTTTGAGCAACGAGCAACGGGAAGCCTTTGAGAAGAATGTTGTTAATTTCATCACTCACATGGATTATTTCGCTGACAAAAAACTACCTACAAGTCGTGGTTGCTTGCTGACAGGCCCACCCGGAACAGGGAAAACATTAACTTGCTCGGCTATTATGAACCAAATTGAAAGCACGATTATTTACATTACTTCCGATGAGATTCAGCAAAGAGGACAGATTGCCGAATTGTATGAAATTGCTCGTCAAGTCGCCCCGACAATCATGGTCGTGGAGGATATTGATACGCTTGGAGGTCTTGACCGAACCAAAGGTGGCGACCACCCTATTCTCGGTGAATTTTTGAATTGTTTAGCAGGTGTTGAATCCAATAGTGGAGTCGTCACTATCGCTACTACAAATTACCCCGAACACCTTGACAAAGCCTTAGTGGACAGACCCGGCAGGTTTGATTTCCGCATTGATTTTGGCTTGCCCGATGACAAACTTCGCAAGTGGATTTTGAAGAAATATCTTTCCACATTTGAACACGATAATGTTGATTTCAAAGCCCTTATCAAAGATACTAAAGGCATGACAGGGGCGCATTTGAAAGAAATGGTCACAATGGCTTACATGGATGCTTTAGAGGCTTCTAACTACAAGAAAACCACCAAGATTTCTCAAGACAATTTGGTAAAATCTATGAAGGCAATTATTGAGAACCGAGCCAAATATCATCATTACAAAAACGAAGATTCCCACGCCTCCATTCTTCACGGATGAAGCGAGGCTTTAGATAACGAGAGCGACAAAACAACGGTATGGGTCGTAAGCCACGCCAAGAGCCTCTCAAGACATATCTTGAGAATCCTCGCACGACATGGTTGTTTTCATCTCCACAGGATTACACCGAAGTTTTCCCACAAGGCGACAAGGCTACTTCCGAAATGTATCTCAAACCTGCTACCAAAGGCACTCGTCTTGGAAAGGGAACATACCGTATCGTTCTTCACCTGCCTAACAAGCATCACAATGACCGTGCCGAATACATGGAAACTCTTGAAAATGGTCGCTATGGTCGCTATCTTGAGGGCGGCCCGCTTCAAGCCTCTCGCATCCGTTTTGATTCGGGTTCATACCCATCGGCTGAATTGGTTCTCCACACCCAAAAGGGCAAGCGTGTCAATTTCTTTTTGACCCCTGCCAATCACGAAAAGGGTGGAGTCGTGTATGCTCAAGCATCTTTCCCATCTCCAAAGTCAAGGAAACTTGTCCAATGCCCTGTTCAAGTAGGTTATTTCGGGGTTTCTGCAAGCAGACCCGGAGAATTCAAACTCACTTTACAAAAACCACGAATTGAGTGTGGTAAGCAATTGGTGGCCGCAGGTCACGCCCCCGAAGAATTCCTAAAACCCGAAAAGAAAGCAAAGAAAGGAAAGAAGGAAGCAAAAGTGGCACAAGCCGAAAACGAAAACTACTACATGACCGAAGAAGACCACAAGTGCTTTTACGAAGCACAAGGAATTGATATGAACGAACTCTTAGAAATACAGGATGTTGAAATTATGGACAGCGAAACAGAACAGCAAGCAATTGAACGAGCATACTATAACCCAAGCGAGGCTATGGTTGGAACAGATGAAACCCTTGACGGCTACCGCCCAATTGATTCGGCATTGGTGGACTTAACCTCCAATCAACCAAATCAAGCCTACGGTGCTGAACACGGCAAGAAGCACATGATGTGTGCCGATTGTGGTTCTCACAATGTTAAGAGGGCAGGTCATGGGTATCATGGTGCGGAAGAAGGTGAAACTGCAACCTATTCCCCATCCAACGAACCCGATATGGTATCTTCCTCCGACTTTGAGAATCCAACCAATGCAAACTTCTCCGCCGAAGGAGAGGCAATCGCTGATGTTGAAGAATCCGTTGAACCTGCTTCCGAGCCTGTCGCTGTGGCCGAAGGCACTTCCCTTGACGGATATGCACCAATTGACTCTCTTGAAGAAGGCGCACCTATTGGACACGGAGTAAATCAATACTTCGGAAGTGCGGAAGGTGTTGAGGATGCTCTCCTTGACGAATCCACCACAGGAATTACCATTGAAGAAGGAGTTTCCCTTGACGGATATAGCGGTGTTGATTCCGTAGTCGTTGAAGCCCCTCTCGGTCATGGTGTCACTCAATGGTATGCCGAAGAATCCAAGTTTGATGAACTCTCCGATGAAATCGCTGAACAATATGAAGAAAAGGGCATGAGTCCCGAAAAAGCCGATGAAGTTGGTGACGCTACGGCGGCTAAGATTGGTTTCGCAAAATACGGAAAGAAGGGTATGGCTCGCCGTGCCAAGAAGGGTCGTATGGATGCTGACTCCGTAGGCTCACCCGAACCTCAATTTGATGAAGATATTACAGGTCAAGATGGCCCAAGTGCTGACCCAACCAATGCAAACTTTTCCGCCGATGGCCGAGTCCATGATTACAAGGGCTACGATACCAAGATGGATGAATCGCTTGGTGTCCGTGATGGAAAAGAGTCCACAAAGGAACAATCCATGAAAGACCGCCGTGATGAGGCTTCCGCTATGGATAAGATGCACTCCAAGATGGGTCGCAAGTATGACGATGTTATGACAATGGATGCTGAATCAAAGGCTATCTTTGGTAAGGACAAGAAGGGTCGTATGTATGCTCGCAACCGTAAGACAGGCGAAATCATTACCCATGATGCTGACGGTATCACAGGCGATAAACCGTTTGTCCCTGCGGTAAAGACAGGTGCAGGTTTTGTTGTTGGAATGGCACTCCCAAGCCTCCTTATCGGAACTGCCGCCTTCTTGAGCATGATGCTCTTTGGAAACGGAAACAACGGCTCGGAGTGAAATAAATGACTACAATGAAAACCTTCCTTAGCGGTGCGGCAGTAGCAGGGCTATTGCTATACATCTTTGATGAAGAATTACAACCACTTGTTGATTCCTCAAAGGCTTTCATTACAGGTCTTTTCAAGGGTAAGGAAACCAAAGAAGCCGATGGTGCTAACGGCACGGCAGGTGTCAATGAGCGTGGCGAAGTTATCGTAGGAACAAACCGTCTGTATCAAATCCCTATCAATTCGGGAGGCACTTCTATGCCTGTTATCACCCCACTTGCTGAACCTGTATCGGGTTCGGGAAATTATGTGGGACAAACTGCATACCCAATGGCGGCACAAAACAACCTTGAAATGTTGATTGATGGCGCATCTTGGATGAACGCCGCCGCTTACACCAACGCCGCTTTCGGACAAAACTATTCGGGTAGCGCAGTAGGAAACGAATAAGCCTGTTTGATTTTACGGGCTTAACTTGATTCCTAACCTGTCCCCCGTTTTTGACTTTTTCACTTAACACCGTGAAAGAAAACTTTATTAACCCGTTTGGTTCGTTGGAAAAAACATGAGCAACCGAGCCATCCGAAACAGCCAATTGAAGTTTGACACTCTCCACAAGGACAAGTATGCCTTCATTGAAATCCTCAATGCTAACTTGAACGCCGACCACACCGTTTGGACATTCCTTCAAGATGCACAACACCATGATGTTCAAGTCGGAGGAATCCCTGCTCACGAATACTCACGAAATGTTGCCAATCTAACTCAAGGCCATCAGTATCAAAACCTAACTGAAATTCTTCACCACATCTTCAATTTCATGCTAACGGAAACTCTTGAGAAGGAGTTTGCCTCACACCGTTCAACCATTCTTGATAACATGAAAGTCATGCGTGATGAATTGAAAAATGCCTCAAACACTCGTTGGGGTCTTGACTCATCACACCCCGATTACAATGCCAAGTTTGAGAAGGCTTACGAAGATATTTTTACGACCCTCAACACTATCGGGGAAAATGTTTCCCTCAAGTTTCACCCTGCCAACGGACACTCCCGAAACATTGTTCAAGCCCGATGGTATGCCAATATGTTCAACGGTGCAACCGCCGATGAACAGTTTGAAAACATGGTAAATCACCCCATCACTTATCTTTTCAACATCAACCTCGCTTATGTGATTCCTTATGTTTCTTACGACTCATATTACAATAACACCCAACACATTGATTTGGATGCGACTACTACTTTTACTGATGCTGAAATAAAGTCCATCGTATCTTCTATGAAGTCCAAGAATGCTCGCCTTCATCTTGAAATCGCCGCCCTGCACGAATTTGCTCTTGCTAACCCACAGGTCGCTTCTATGGCTCAATCGTGGACTTCCCGCCACCGTTCCGATTGGTGCTTCTTTAAGCAACCTCTTGACCAAGTTTCTAAGAAAAACACCCTTTCATGCAATCTAATGTCGGATTTGTTCGGAAAGCACACACCAACCTTTGCAGGTCTAAAGGCGGATTGGGAAGCCATGATGAATCAAATTGTTGATGATGTTAAGAATGCTGAACCCGCACTTGAGAAGGCTCAACAAAAGCAAGCCGAAAATGACGCTAAGACCGATGCCAACATTCGGGAGGCTATTATCGCCAAAATCAACGATATGCTATCTAATGGCGATGCTGATGAAGAAGCCGATGCTCTCACATTGGTTTCCACCCTTGCAGGTATTACATCTCATTCGTTAAACAACCGCTACGGCGTTGAGTATTACGATTACAATTACGGTCAAAAGCATACCACATGGATTCATTGGAACACCCTTGTTGCCTTTGAAATTGACATGGCAAACATTACCTTAACTGATGCTCAAAGGGAAATCATCATTACCCGATACACTCAACGCCGAAAGGAATTGACGGAGAGCCATGCTCACCGATGCGCTCAATTGGCTCGCCAAATTGCTAACGAAACGACACGCCATGACGAAGCCATGAAGTCCATGCAAGAGGCGTATATTGCCTTTGCTCATTCAGTTTGAAGTGTCGGTGTCTTTAGATAACGGGAACGCCCAAATAACACCATGAGTGCTGTTCTTGACTTCCGTGATTTGCGGGACAAGGTTCTCGCAGGGGAAATGGATGATGAGGAAGAACCTGTGGAAACTCCGTTAGCGATTGAAGCCAAGCAAAAAGGCACACTCGCCGCTATTTGTATTTCCGTTGCCTCTTTCGCCATCTATGGATATGACCAATTTGCTAACAAAGATGCGCCGATGTTTGAAGGCACTATGTCCACCCTCGTTCTCGCCGTTGGAGGCTTCCTACCGCTTGGCTACGCTCTCGGTGGCCTTAGTCGGGGTATGACCGCCCAAACGGAAAAGGAACGCTATGAACGCCTCCTTGACGAATCTCAAACAGTCATTGAGGAACAACAAGAGGAAATGGAATCAATGGAGGCCGAAGCCGAAGAAGAAAAAGAAGCGGAAGCCCAACAGGAAAGTTATCACTTTGATTACCTCAATGCGGAAGATGCTTTCCATCATGCCCCTGCTATCGGTTCTGTCCCTGCATTCGGTCAAGAAGGCGTAATTTTCCGACCCAAAGACACAGGAATGTTGTGGTAATTTGTTCATAAACCATGAACAATTGTTCATGGAGAGTATTAGATAGTGGCAGGGTTAATGATACCTTATGACTAAGACGACTTTCTTGGGTTATGTTCCCTCGTTGAAATCCAAGCATGAAGCGACTATTGTTAATGGTCGTGCGATGAAATCTAAAGGTGGCTCAATTCGCTATCTCCTTGAAGGCGAATACGATGGGCGAAAAACTCTCCCTAAGACCGTTTCTAAGGAAGATTTCGTGAAGGTCTATGGCTTTGATGCTAAAGAAGCGGAATCGGTTGTTGTCGGTAGTCCTTCCCCTGCTGATGTTGAACCCCCTGCACCTTCGGAGAAGCCCTTCCCGCAAGAACCGTCAAATGAAAATTTCAATGGTGAAACCGAAGTCAAAGAAGCACTTGGATTTTTTGATAAGAAAGACGAAAAAGAGGAAGAAAAGGAAGAACCTAAAACTCAAGAATTCACAGTCGTTTTACAAGAAGGCGACAAATTGGAATTGACCGATATTCCCGAAGAAAAAGAGGAAGAAGTTTCGGAAGAAAACGAAGAAGAACAAGCCGCCCCTGATGACGAAAACACGGAAAAAGAGGCTGAAAGTCCGAAAACACGAACATTTGTTGTATCTTCTGTTGATTATGAAACCGATGGAGAGGAAGTGGACTTGCCTCAAGATTTCACATTTGTATTAGATGTTGATGGTATTCATGGCATCGGAGATACAACCGATATGCAAGAAATTGCTGACGAAATTGTGGATGATATTTCCGATGAAACAGGATGGTTGGTAAGCGGTTTCTATTTCCAAGAACTGATGCCCGATGGAACGCTTGTTGATTTGGATGCGGAAACCTACGAAGCCGTGCAAGCAAAGGTCACTCGCCCTGTCAAAGAAGATGAAACCGAAGATGAGGAAGAAGAATCCGATGAAGAAGGATTGTCCACAGGTGCTAAGGTTGCTCTTGGTGTCGGTGCGTTGGCGGCGGGTGTCGCTCTCTTTGGTGCGGAAGATGACGACCCTTACGAAAACCAAACTGATTATTCCCGTATTTACGAAGCCACAAGTGGGCGTGGGGAAATTGAGCATGACAGAATAGATAGTGTGGAAAATCGCCCCACGATTATGCGACACGATAACCCATATACGGACTACGATTGGGAAAGTGATAAAGACCTTTCCGAAGACGAGCAATTGGTATTAGAGGAATACATTGAGGATGAAGTCGGAACATCCCCCGAAAAGGGCGAAAGGGACTTTAACATTGATGTTGAAGATAAAGAGGTTTATGTCCAAACTGATACAGTTTATGGCGAAGGCCGTTTCTATGATTTTGCGGCGGAACATGAATCCGAATCCGATGGTTATACTTACGCTTACACCAAAGGACATAAAGACGGCATGGATAACGAAGTCATTTACCGCCCAAGCATTGAAACCGATAGGGAAAAGACCATTTTCAAGAAGATTTTGAAGCAAAAGGCTGATACTGTTGGAAATCCATCTCCAAGCGGCCCATCTTCCACTCCCGAACCTGCCGAAGCCACAGGAAGCGAACCTTCTAACGAAGAATTCAAAGGCGAAAACCGAAACTTGGCTATTGGTCTAACCGCCGCAGGTGTCGGACTCGTTGCCTTACTTGGTGCTGACCGTATTAAGAAGTTATTTGACAGGTTCAACCTGTGAAAACTTTATTAAGGTGTTAGGGGGAGGTTATCACATGGTTCTCAACGAAAAGTTTCTCTATAAGCAAGATTCCAAAGGTAAAATCCGCCAATGGAGAGGTTGGGTTGAGCAAGGTCAAGGAAATCGCTATCTTATGTATGTGGAAACAGGTTTGCTTGATGGCAACAAAACCACCAACCGACCTAAAATATATTTTCAAGGAAAACAGGGTCGGGATGCTAAAGGGCAAGCCATCTTTGAGTTAGAATCAAAGGTAAGCAAAAAGCGTGATGAAGGCTATTTTGACACTATCAAAGAAGCCCAAGACACTCTCGTTATTCTCCCTATGCTCGCTCTTGATTTCAACAAGCGTAGCCACGATGTTTCCTATCCCGCTATCGGTCAAAGAAAGTTTGATGGTGTGCGTTGCATGGCTTCCATTAACCCCGATGGTTCGGTTTCATTGAAATCCCGCAAAGGTAAAGAGTTTCCTCACATGAACCACCTACGGCAACAAATTGCGTCTTTGAAAGGTGTTCCCGATGGTGCATTCCTTGATGGTGAATTGTATTCCGATACACTCACTTTCCAAGAGGTTGTCGGTTTAGTCCGAAGGGAAACTTTGAAACCCGGCGATGAGGACAAATTGAAACAGATTTCCTACCGACTTTACGATATGCTTGACCCCGATGACCGCACGGCAGGTTTCCAAAAGCGATATGATGGTGTGAAAAAGATTCTCGGCCCTAACCCTCCCAAAAATCTCATTCTTACGGAGAATTTTGAGTTAAATGATAAAGACGATGTGAAGAAATACCACGACCAATTTGTAAAAGAAGGCTACGAAGGCATTATGATTCGCAACAAAGACGGCGAATATGGCATCAACAAGCGTTCTAAGCACCTTCAAAAATTCAAGGAATTCTTTGACCAAGAGTTTGAAATTGTCGGTTTTGAAGAAGGCACAGGCAACGATGCGGGAACGGTTATTTGGATTTGCATTACTCAAAACGGCGACCTTTTCAAAGCCCGACCCAAAGGGACAAGGGAAGAAAGAGCCGAATACTTTGATAACGGCGATGATTACATCGGGGCAACCTTGACGGTTCGCTACTTTGAATTGACCGATGATGGCATCCCTCGTTTCCCTGTTGGTGTCGCTATCCGAAACTACGAATGATTGTTTTTAGATAGCAAGGAAGACCAATACCCCTTATGTCAAGTGGCTACAACATTTCTTGTGAACCCGGCGCATTGGGAATGCAAACTTGTTATGTCAATGTCAATACGCCGACAGGATGCACCACAGGAACGCCCGGATGCACCACCACAAAGCAAGAAATCATCGGCTATACCGCAGGTGGCGAACCCGTTTCTAAGGGTCAATCTTCCTCATCGTGGATGGCTTGGGTGCCGCAAGTGACGACTTTGAACAACAAAGGACAAGCCTACCAACCTTACGGCCCCGCAGGTATTCCGTATTCTTTACAAGGTGGCTCTTTAGTCAAGTGGAATCCAACCGATATGCAAGCCTTAGCGTATCTTGACTCCGCACCCGGCGCACAAGCGAGGGATGCTTACCAAGAACGAGTTTGTAATCCGCTTTGGTCAAATGTCTTCGGTTGCCGAGAAGGTGATGAAGCCCAAACCGACCAAGAAATTCAAAGTTCGGGACAGACAGCCGTGACAGCGCAACAAAAAGGCGGAATTATGCCTTCTAATTTGGCAAAAGTGGGAATTGGAGTTCTAACTATTGGCGGATTATACTTTGGCTACAAGAAGATTAAGGGGTGATACTATTCCTAACCAAGACGAAGCCGAAAAGATTGAAAAGATGGCAAACCAACCGAAGGCACAAGCCAACGAACAAGCCCGACAAGCATGGCGTTCATGGGTTATTCCCGCCGTAGGTTCGGCGGCGTTCTTTTCCTCCATGTTGATTAACGGATTCAAAAATTACCGCACTTATGGCTTCCCTGCTCACACTTTTACTCGGAGTGATTGGATTTTGTTAGCCCTTCCTGTGGTAGTCGTGGCCGTAGCCCTCTCCGATATTGTTTTGAATAATGGTGATGCGGAATGAAAAAGGAATTTCTCATCATTTCGGGAGTGACCTTCGCCGTTTTCTTTACCGAAGCCTTGATTCACTATAACTACGGTATTTTGGAATCAAAGAATATGCCTTTCAAGTGGGAAAACTTCACCTTCCCAACGGGTAAATCTTTAGTCAAGATGGCGACAATCGTTCTTGTGGCTTCCACCTTGAGTGGCTATATCATTGACAAGGTTGAGCAACAGGTATAGATAGCAAATCGCCCTATACTTTCTTATGCAAGACGAAGATGACATAATTTCGGATGTCATTCATCGTAAAACTGCCTTCATGGAAGACCGAAAACGCTCACTTGGCCCCGAATACTACTCTAATAAGCCCTTTTGGGATAGGATGTGGGAACAAGAATGGGAACAGTTTAATTTGCACTCCCAAACTCAAACCGAAATCATAGAAGACATAGAAACCGTGCCAATGGTTTTTCCGCAAATGGAATACAAAGACCAAATGTTGAATCTTTACTCTTATTCCGATTTTACCATGCTTCAT
>TARA_A100001201_G_scaffold86969_1_pt1 | contig 11030 bp, 13 predicted proteins | sample TARA_A100001201 | Tara Oceans TARA_A100001201 (sample SAMEA2619872) | marine metagenome | biome: marine biome (ENVO:00000447); feature: surface water layer (ENVO:00002042); material: "saline water (ENVO:00002010), including plankton (ENVO:xxxxxxxx)" | depth 5 m | reverse complement strand
TGCAGGCTTCTTAGGTGCGAAGTATAATCCTTTCGCTGTGAATAGCGATGGTAGGATTAGAAACTTGGATATGAAGATAGACCAAAGATTCTATCAAAGAGCGTATGCGCTGGACGCTATTGAAACCAATTTTATAAACCAGCGAAGAGGCTCTCTCGCCAAAGAGCACCAGTCAATACTTAAAGAGACGTTTGGCGTGTTGACAAGTTCTCAGATGGATGCTCTTAAAGTTGCTGGTGAACCTGAGAATGTAAAAGAGAGATATGGAGATAATAATTTTGGCAAAGGTTGCTTGATGGCCAGAAGGTTAGTCGAGGCAGGCGTGCCATTTGTTGAAGTTAATTTAGGTGGATGGGATAATCATCAGAATATATTCCCAACACTAAGAGATAATAAGCTACCAATGCTCGATCAGGGCATGAGTGCTTTAGTTGAAGATTTGGAACAAAGAGGTTTATTGAAGGACACAGCTATCATATGGATGGGGGAATTTAGTAGAACACCAAGAATCAACCAGAACGCAGGACGTGACCACTGGGCTAGAAGCTGGAGTGTTGTTGTCGGTGGCGCTGGTATGAATGGTGGTATAGCCGTTGGTGAAACTAATAAAGATGGTACTCGTGTCGAGTCTGAGCCATATTCATCGCAAGATGTCATGGCCTCTATTTGCAGAGCACTAGGAATTTCATTACAGACTACATTCACAAGCAAGAGTGGTCGTCCTATGAAGATAGCTAATTCAGGAAAGGTAATTACTGAACTATTTTCTTAGGGGTTTCTAGAAATGAGATTTTTCAAAAACGCCGTGTATGTACTCTTCTTCATTAATCTAGTTAGCTTAGGCTTCAATGGATGGATGTATCGAGAACTGCATGAGCCTGACTTTATTATGCTTTCAGATCCTGCGCTTCAAACTCTAATTCAGGAGAGCAGATCCAGAGATACACATCTGCTGAGAGCTATACTTCTAACACATCACCGTCTTGGTATTCATCCACCAACACAGCAAGACATGTGTCCAGCATGTGAAGACATGAAGGAACAGATCGAGGACAGTCCAATAAAAACTATACAAAAAGTCGATTTAATGCTTGACAAGGTAGGTAGTAAGTAGTAAAATATATAGGGGGTAAGAGAAGTGAAGGTTCCGTTTGTGAACAGGCTCTGGCTTTGCATAATGCTGGTCGGTAGCTTATCCTTGTTATTTTTATTTTTGTTGGGACTATTGAAGGTTTTTATATGAATTACAGTATGGAATTAAGATCTAGGAATAAGCTAAAAGGACTAAGGACTTACCTCTGTGGCGCAATGGATAGAGTGCCAGATGGAGGAGTTGGATGGAGAAGAAAGATCGGACAGTACCTATCCACAAGAAATGTTACAGTCCTTGATCCATGTAATAAGCCAATATCTATTGGAGCCGAAGACTTAGAAGGAAGGCAAAGAAGGAGAGACTTCAAGAAGCTAGGTAGATACGATGAAATAGCAGAAGAGATGAGGATCATCAGGAATACTGATCTTAGAATGGTTGACATCTCAGATTTTATTGTCGTCAATCTAGACTTGGACGTTCACCCCTGCGGAACATATGAAGAACTGTTCTTAGCTAATCGACAGAAGAAGCCTATCGTGTTGAGGCTTGAGCAGGGAAAAGAACATTCGCCGGACTGGCTGTTAGGTACTATACCTCACCATACTATCTTTAGCACATGGGAGGAACTCACGAATTACCTCGACATGATTGACAGCGGAAACATAGAAGACAACAGATGGATGTTCTTTGATATATGAGATTAATATTTACAACAGTAATACGCGCCGCTGACTTAGGCGATGCTCATGGCGGCCTGTACGTTCTCGATTGTGACAGTCAGGAGATAGTTCACTATGAGCCATGTACAGATAACTTCTCTAATGAAAATGAACGAGGAGGAGAGCGAGGGCTTCGTGGTATATCCGTACAAGATGATAGAATATATGTGGCTGGCTCTAACAGCATAAGAATCATCGACCCAAATAATTACTCAACTATTTCTTCTATTGAAAACTCTGAGTTTCTAAACTCCATACATGAGATATGCTACTTTGATGATAGTCTATGGGTAACATCTACAGGTATAAACTCCATAGTAAAACTAAGTAGTGATCTCAAGATAGAAGACGTGTGGCACATAAAGGGTGTCATGCACGATAGCCACCATACAGTTGAGGGCAAAGAGAGAATAGAATCTACTGACGGAATTGGAGATGACATTCACATCAACTCAATATCTGCACACAATGGTAGAGTAGTGTTTGCTGGCTCCCTCACTCCCCTGTATGATTTCAACACATTAGAAGAAGTTCAAGACTTAGCGATAGGTGGATTCACACACAACTTTGAAGAGTTCCCAGATGTAGTATTAGCTAATAAAACATATGTAAGAAGACTTGAAGTAGTTTCAGATTATGATCGAATATTATATCCTATACCCTTATATTCTGGAGATTTAATAGAAGCACCAGATGAAATAGCAAAGCCAGATTGGCTTAGAGGTATGGCGAGAAAGGACAATCTAGTGTTCTTAGGGTGTTCACCGGCTAGAATACTTGTGTTTGATTTAGATAAAAGAATGTTTATTCAGGAGATGAACCTGTCGAATGATGCACGGTGTTGCATACATGGCATTGATACCATTGGTGTATAATATATAGCTATACACTTTTTTGGGAGGGGTTTCAATGAGTATTGCAATATCGTATTTAGATCCGCACGGTGTGCCTAGATGTGGTTGTCCAGACTTTCATTTAGGTGCTAACCCCAAGAAATGGGGTTTAAGTGATCTTAATTATTGTGTCGTAAATAGAGACACAGATTTAGATTCGGAAACTTGGGATAGACTACTTAAGGAAGCTTTTGACTCTTGGTCAGAAGTAACCAACCTGAAATTTACCAAAGTCGGAAGCAAAAGTTCTGCAAATATTATAGTTGACATTGGGAATGGGCAGTCGAGTCATTTTGATGGGCCTCTTGGCACATTAGCTTGGGCTTACCTTCCTCCTTCTCATAACTATAATGGCCAGCTACTTATGAAGTTTGACACAGATGAAGTCTGGGTAAAGAATAGGGAAGAAAAAGGAACCCTACTTAGGAATGTTGCGGCCCATGAGATTGGTCATATCTTAGGATTAAGCCACTCATCGGTTAGCTCTGCTTTAATGGCTCCGTATTATGATCCAAACGTAGACCGACCGCAACAAAATGATGATGTAATAAGAATACAACAACTGTATGGAGTGAAATAATGCCTTTATTCGGAAACAAAGAAGAAAGAGAAAAGAAGAAGCAAGACAAGATTGACAACAGGAATGAAAAGAAGGAAAATCGTAGAGCCTTTAGGCTTGAACGAATTAAAGAAGTCACCGCAAAGTTCTATGCAGTTGCTGCAAAGAGAAAGTGGTTATTTCTTATTATTGCTGCCGCTGTAGTAGCATACTTAGTTATTTTCAAAGGTGGCTTCAGCTTCGGCGGCGGTGAGTGGCTACAAAAGATAAAAGGTTTATTCTAATAGGAGGAATAAGATGAAACAGAAAAAGATTTTTGAAGCTATGCAGGAACATCTCGATATCCAAGCTGATGAAAAGGCTGGCTATCCGCCGAACTGCAATGAAGGCTATGTCGAAAAAGACGGGAAGTGCGTTCCTGTTGAAAAGGCAAAACAAGGCTACAAAAAGAAGATGTAAATGAATAGTTATATTAAAGAAATAGCGACAGATGTTGCAAAGATATACTATTCTAAACAGGGTGATGTCCACGCTCATGTGGGCATTGACCCTGCTTTAGTGTTACTCACAGGAGAGATAATACTAGAGGTAATTAAGTTAATCAGAAGTTGCAACGAAACACCTGAAGACAGCCAGAAGATGTGTAGCAATCCATCTACCTTCCAAAAAATGCTTCTCAAAAAGGCTGTAAAAGAACATCTAGATATTCAGGACAAAATCGTGGTAAAACGTCTCACAGATGCTATAATAGATAGAGGAGCCTCTGTAACAGTAGAGGAAATTAAGAAACTACCTTAAGGCATCTAGATGGAACTACGAATAAACCCAACGGCAGGCCTAGCCAACAGGCTTAGAGCTTTAGGCTGTGCTATATGGATAGCTGACTTATCTGACAGAGACATCGTTCTGTCTTGGGTAAAATATAATGGCATGGCGGCAGACTTTAGCGACCTGTTCAAGGATCAGTTTGACTGTTCGCCTAGAGATGGTTGGAAGACTTATGGCGCAGGTAACAAGGTTCAAAGAGATTTGTATCTAGACCTACAGTCAGAAGAAAATATAGAGCTATCTACCTGCGGCGTGTTCTCCTACAAAGGAGGCCCTAGAGTCTGGTCGGGCGAGATGTGGGCCAAAGTCCAGCCATATATAAGTTCTCTTTCTCCTGTTGATGAAATACAAGATGTCATTGCTGAATTTGATGATAAGTATAATGTTACCGACATGGTTGGGGTTCATATAAGACGAACAGACAACGCCAAGAGCAAGCAGTATTCAAAGCTATCGCACTTCTATGCAGAGATGGATAAAACAGATCTACCATTCTTCTTATGTAGCGACTGCGAAAGAACGAAAAAGGAAGTGTCTGAAAAGTACAAAGGAAGATGTATAAGCTTCAAGAATCCACATAAAGACTGTCCGAATACAAGGCAAACTATTCGTGGAATTAAGCGTGCCCTTTGTGAACTTTTATTACTTGGCAAGACTATAAAGATTATAGGAAGCACATTTAGTAGCTTTGGCACTATGGCCTCAGTGATAGGCGGAGCTCCCATTAAAAGAGTTGGAAAGCAAAGCAAACCCAGCGCCAAGGTTTTCGTTGATGAAGATTATAAAACATGGGGCACCTCTAAAGAAATAAGATGAGTAAGATAGAAAGTTATATATCCAGAAATAAGACCAAGAGAGACTCGGAAGAACTCCAAAAGATATTCAAGATTAAGAATGAATTGGCAAACAAACCGGAAAAGTTGTCTGTTTGTGATTATGGTTTTAGGCCCGATGGATCAAAGGCCACTAGGACTATGGGCGAGATCTGTAATAAGATGGGGCTTGTTAGTCAAATGGGGGAAAAGGTATTTAACTTAGTCAGGGCGACAAAGCCTAAGGTTTGTCTTGAATTAGGAACAGGTATAGGAATATCCGCTGCATATATTGGTGCGGCGTTAAAACTTAATCGTAACAATGGTAAACTAATTACAATAGAAGGAGACGAAACACTAGCAGATTTATCCCAAGATGTTTTCTATAGTTTAGGCTTAGATAATATTAAGGTAGTAAACTCCAAGTTTTCAGATGCTCTACCAGCTATTATATCTAGTAATGATAGAATAGATTTTGTCTTTTGCGATGGAGACCATGATGAAACTAGAACCTTTGAATACTACAAAACCATACTTGACGGCATGGATGATGGCGGTATTTATGTTCTGGATGATATACGGTGGTCAGCAGGCATGAGAAGAGGCTGGGAAAGAATATGTCACCATAGAGAAGTCGCTGAGTTTAAGGACTTAAGTCGTCTTGGTGTATGTATTATAGAGAGATGGAAGTCTAGGGGGCGAATTGGAATCGACTGAATATGGATAGTCGAGTTGCATGGAGTGGTTGGTCAACAGGCCACTATAAAAGTTGACTACAACTTTTTAAGTGCAGAAGAGAATTTCTCACTAGCCGCCTAGCGGCACGGGTATCACAGCCCCGCAAACCAAATAGTGATGACTCAGATAATTCTGATAGAGATTGTACGCTTTAATACACTGTACATGATGGCAATAAGTTGCCTGACTCCGATAATCGGATAGCCTTGTTAGTTGTGTGATAACAACTGACTAACCATGTAGACACTTTGCTTGAATTATTGCAGCACGCGGGTTCAATTCCCGCCGCCTCCACTTTGGTGATACTATGAGAGATGACAAGAAAATATACTGCCCACATTGCGATGGAGATGGAGTCATACAGGAGGGGAATTCTTTTTTTACTTGCCCGCAATGTATAGCCGCCAGTGAATTTATGATGAGGGTAGAAATAGCTATAGCAGAATTCGTACTGGACGAAAAAGAGGATGAAGCGTTTGAGTTACATACTATTTATGGACTCCTACAAAATTGTCCTGTATTAGCAGTATTAGAAGCTAGACATCTTGAAATGCCTAAGAAGTTTGTGGATGAGATAATCAAAGTGTTTGATGTCAAACGTTTAGAGTAGATGGCGCACAAAAGAATAAAAGCATTAGTCATAGAACCTCAGTCAGGTCTCTGCAATAGAATTAGAGCAATATGCAGCGCTAAAAGACTGGCTCAAAAATATGGAAGAGAATTCTATATAATCTGGAACCCAAACCTTCCCGGTGCTGGCTATGGTTGTGCTGGCAAAATCACGCAGATATTTTCTAGCGATAATGGCTTCAATGTTATTGAGGACTTTGAAAAGTTCTGCGAGAAAAGAACTATAGTAAAATATCAAAAGACAACCCACGGCCCTCTTGTGTTAAATTTAGAAAGAGATAAAGAGGAGATCGTATACATCAGAACTAACCTGTGGATATACGACCACAAAGACAATCTTAAAAACACAGAGATGTTCAGGGATAATGTTAGATCATTAATCCCAAACAGCAGAGTTGTACGAGATGTTGAACGGTTTGCCAAGGAGAACATAGATTCAGATACATTTGGCATTCATGTCAGACGTACAGATATAACCCAGACTACCGAATATAATATAGACCCTGATGATGATAAGGCACTAAAGGCTGCATACGAGCCTTATGAAAAGTATTTCAACTACATAGACTACATAACAAAGACGAACCCTAAGTCCAAGTTCTTCATAGCTACAGACAATGAGCAGACCAAAGATCTGTTTCTAAACAAGTACGATAATGCTATTGCTCTCGATAGTAGGGGTTATAGTAGAACAAATGTCGAGCATACTCAGGACGCAATGTCTGACATGTATCTTCTGTCTAGGTGCCAATCTGTAGTATCATGCAAGCAGAGCTCATTCGGAAAGGTGGCATCTCTGATTGGTGGTAATAGTTATGTTGATGTAAACTCCCCAGACTCTAAGAAGGGCATAGACCTGCCTTCTTATTATGACGGTGAGTTCAAGGGGGTAATTGAGAGTTGGGCTGTGGCAATGACGCTCAGTCCGAGAAAGAAACCAACGCACAATGAAACACTTAGATCAGCTAAACTAGCAGGGTTTGATGATATACACCTGTTTATGGATGGTAAAGTTGAAGTTGACGATGAATTCAGTCACTATCCAGTCACAATAAGAGAACCAAAACTAGGGGCTTGGAAAAACTGGATAACCACATTGAAGGAGTTGTATGAGCTGTATCCAGAGAGAGATGCTTACGCAATTTTTCAGGATGATGTGTCCTTCTGTAAAAATGTAAAGAAGTTTGCGGAGAAGACACTGTGGGCCAACTCTGAGAGGCATATGGGAGTTGCCTCCTTCTACTCTCCTTCTCATTATGAAAGACCAATTCCCGGATGGTATAAAAGAAATGTAGGAATAACTCTTAGACCGGCAGTGACGTTTGTATTCTCGCCTGAGTGTGTCGAGTCGGTCTTAAGATATTTTAAGAAGAATCCTTGGAAGAGAAAGCAAAATATTGACAATGCCATTGGGCAATGGGGCAGGCATACTAAGAGATACCCTTATTTCTTTAGCCCTTCTCTATGTCAACACACAGGCCACACCTCTGTTATATCCCCTTGGAAGAGTATAAAAGGCAAACGTAAATCCTATAAGTATGTGGGCGAGGACTTTGATGCTATGGAGTTTTTAGATGGACAATAGATTCATTGTTATGACTGAATACTATAAGTCAAACAGAAATGACAGACATAAGGAGATTGTTAAGAGTATAGAGGTGAACTGCAGAATAGAACAGACAAAGCAAGTAATTCTGTTTATGGACCCAACTATACCATTTCCACAAGAGTTAAGATCAGTGCTGTCAGAAGAGAATTTCAAAAAAATAAAAATTCATTATACTAGACCTAATGACAGGGCGAGATATGCAGACTTCTTTTCCTACGCCAATGAGCATTTAGCGGGAGAAAGGTGCATACTTTGCAACAACGATATATCGTTTGATGAAAGCCTACAGCTACTTGACGGGTTTGATCTCAATGGTTATTTCATATGCTTAACTAGATGGGACTTAATGAAAGATAATTCACTTAGATTCAAGCAACCCGAGAGAATCAGAAAAAACTCACAGGATGCTTGGGTATTTACTCCAGAACTACCGATAAAAATGATACAAAAAGGACAGTTCTATATGGGTAGGCCGGGATGTGATGGTATGGTTTCTTATCTAGCGACTATCAGCGGTTTAAAGATAATGAATCCATCAGAGGTTATTAAGGCTAAGCATTTACATCTATGTCGCTACAGAACTTATGGAACGCAACACAGAATGGGGCATGACCTTATATATATGTGCATATACCCCAACGATAAAATAGAATATGATGTTAGCAAGAGTATGTACAGGCTATTTAGTAGCGACACTGGCGAAGGAGAGATTTTTGGAGAAGATGCCATAAAGCTCGCTAGAGAGGGAGAGTTAAAGAATGAAAAACACTGGAATACAGCTATTAAGAAATGCTTGGGGCTATAATGTCAGATACTAAACATACAAAGAAAATCATAAGCTATTGCTTTTTTCTTCCAAAAAAAATGTTAAACAATCGCAAGTCGTGGGACAGGCTATTTGAAGATATAGAAAGATATTGGTACAACCTGCCATGCGTATGTGTCTTAGATAGTATATTCTATCCAGATTATGTAAAAAGGTTCTATGTTACTCAAAATGTACTAGACCATAACTTAGGTGAGTTCTTACATAAAATACAAAACTTGCCTAACTTTGAAGTAGAAGTCATAGAAGGCGAATATGAATACAGAGAACATATCATACAGAGGTTTCGCCCTTTTTGGGAGGACTGGGATATCGTTTTGTTGCGTGATATAGACTCGGTTCTTACTGGAGGAGAATGGTCTTGCAATAGAGTGTTTGAGGAGTCGCCAGAAGCTCATGTGTATAGTTCAAGATCACATAGCTCACACACAACATTGATGGGCGGGTTGTGTGGCTTCAAGCCAAAGCTTATCCAAAACAAACTGGAAGATAATCTAGAAGACTTCATGAACAGACATGCTGGCACCATAGACAGGAAATATCACTCATTAGACCAGACCGTATTAAATAAAGCCTTCACGCACGACAAGGTGTTCTCTAGAAGTTTTTATTACGACATGCCGATACATCATGCAAAGAGAAAAGCTAAGTTCCCATGTAAAAAAGTCGTCGGTATTCAGGAGATACGATCCTACAAGCTAACAGAAGACATGCAGAAGTGTATTTCTGTTGTGGAGAAGTATATAAAGCCTAGATGGGCAGGCATGCCTGTGGATCTAAGAGGGGGTGCTACAGAGGAGCTGCTAGAGCACAACGCCTCAATAAAAGACATAGTGTACTCCTCTGATAAACTGATTGAGACTTATACAACTAGCAAGAAAAGAACATTCAAGATGCCTAGTTCTTGGAGTGTTCCACGACTATATAGAAACCCCAACTCTCATAAAGGGGATACTTCCAGAGAGCTTATTTCCATGTGGGATGAAGCTGGGTATTGCAAGTTGATTGATTGTGAAAGCACCTTGTCTTGGTGGGGTAATGAAGGAGATGTTCTTCTCTATGAGTTTAATTGCGAACGCAATGTTTCAGTCCCCAAGAAAGAAAACATAAAACTCGGGCTCTTTGGCAACTATAAGCCCAGTGATTGGGGGCTACATTGGATATTCTGGGCCAGAAGCCCAAGACTCCTCGAAAAAAGAATAAACGACGGTTTACTATCATACGGCGAAAGGGACATATCTTCTATATTTATCGGAAACATTGTAAATACACAACAAGGCAAAAGAAGGGTCAGTAAAGACTGGTCTCAATCCACGGAATTATTTTCAATGCTTAAAAGCCATAAGTATAAATATACACAAGAAGAGTATCTAAATATGATGGCCAGATCTAGATACGGGCTGTGTTTAGCTGGATATGGCCGAAAGTGCAATCGTGAGGTTGAATGTATGGGGCTTGGCGTTGTGCCGATTGTCGCTCCAGAAGTGGATATGAGTTATTACGATAGTCCGCAGGAGGGTGTTCATTACTTTAGGGTTAACTGCCCAGAAGAAGTGCGGCTTTTAGTAGAAGAAACAACTGAGTCAGACTGGAAGCGCATGTCTGACAACTGCATAGACTGGTGGAATAAAAATTGCTCTAGATGGGGGTCTTTCAAGACGACAGAGAGGATAATAGAAGAGAACTATGGATTACATTAAAGACGAGATTACCGTAATATTAACTGTCTGGAAAAGGAGCCATCTACTAAAGCAGTTAGGTATGATAAAAAGCCAAACCAAAAGGCCTCACCAAATATGGATATACCAGAATGAGTCACACGTTGACATAGATATATCAAGAGAGGACAAAGAAAAATATAACATATCCATAATACAGTCGAAGGATATAAATTTTAAATTTCATGCCCGGTTTGCACTCCCTCTGCTATGTGATACTGAATATGTAGCAATATTTGATGATGATACCATGCCTCAAAAAAAGTGGTTGCAAAACTGTCTACGGGTTTCTAAAAAGTATAATTGCATTGTAGGTGCTAATGGCAGGAGCATGGAGAAGAACCTATTAGACACAACTGGAATAGGTGACAGTAAGGAAGTCATGCGAGATACCTTGGTTGATTTCGTTGGGCATTGCTGGTTTTTTAAAACAGATTGGTGCAAGTATATGTGGATGGATCGCCCTGTAACTTGGGAGAATGGAGAAGACATACATTTTGCAGCGGCTTGTCAGGTATATGCAGATATACCTTGTTATGTCCCTCGTATGCGCAAAGAAGAAAGAGATTACTGGGGCGATTCTCAATCGCATTTAGGCAGGGATG
>TARA_A100001201_G_scaffold4180_5_pt1 | contig 11035 bp, 3 predicted proteins | sample TARA_A100001201 | Tara Oceans TARA_A100001201 (sample SAMEA2619872) | marine metagenome | biome: marine biome (ENVO:00000447); feature: surface water layer (ENVO:00002042); material: "saline water (ENVO:00002010), including plankton (ENVO:xxxxxxxx)" | depth 5 m | reverse complement strand
AAAATAACTTTTTTCTTTCAAGAGATGTAAATGGTATTCGATGGGTTAGTATTAATCCTCAAGACGCTGTTGGTATTTTCTTACAGGATGAAGGAGTATTTGTTCCTACAGTTGGTGCTGCACAATCATTTACAACCTTAAATTTTGTACAAAAAAATAGTGGTGGAATCGGAACCGACACTTTAATACCTACCGCAGCAAATCCTTCAAGTGCTACAGGACTTTCCACAATCTTTACACAAGACTTGTGGGGATTTGTAGGATCGGGTGATAATGCCAAGATTTATAGAATGTCTCTGGTCGGTATTAATAACGATGACCCATCTTATCAATTAGATATTGCTGGAACATTAAGAGCAACTGGTCAGGTTTTATTCAGTGATGCTACTGATTCTACAGAGAATACTAATGGAGCATTAATTGTTGATGGTGGTCTAGGTCTTGGTAAAAATCTTAACATGGGAGGCAATCTTGATGTTGATGGAACTGGAGATATAAAATCTACTGATGATTCTTCTTCTAATGGCACAGGAGCATTAGTCGTTGCTGGTGGTGTTGGTATTGGTAATAATCTCAACATGGGAGGTAATCTTGATGTTGACGGGACAGGAAAAATAGGTTCTAGTGATAGTTCCACTTCTAATACTACTGGAGCACTAACTGTTGGAGGTGGTCTGGGTCTTGGTGAAAACCTTAATATGGGAGGTAATATTGATGTTGATGGAACAGGAAAGATAGGATCTGCAGATCAATCTTCTTCTAATACTACTGGAGCATTAACTGTTGGAGGTGGTCTAGGTCTTGGTAAAAATCTTAACATGGGAGGTAATCTTGATGTTGATGGATCGGGAAGAATTGGTTCGACATTAGAATTAGATGGCGCACTACAAGATGTCAATGACAGCACTGGTACTGGAAAAACGGATTATCGTCTATCAACAGTTGGAACTGGTGTTTCATGGAGACCACCAGGTGTTCAAACGAAGAAAACTATTTGGGTTTCTAAGAATGGTAGTGACCTGAATAGTGGATTACTCGAAGGGGACGCAAAGGCAAGTCTTGGAGGTGCCGCTGCCGTCGCACAAGAAGGTGATACAATTAAAATAAGACCCGGTAAATATCTGGAAAATAATCCAGTCGGATTGAGAACTGATGTTTCAGTTACCGGTGAAGATTTAAGACTGGTAACAATAGTTCCCGAAAATAAAAACGATGACGTTATTCATGTTCGTCGTGGATGTTTAGTCGAGAACTTAAGTTTTGCTGGTGGAGTTTCTGGTAGTGGTGTAGAAATAGGATGTGATGGTGCTGGAGCAGTTGCATTTCCACCTACATCTGGAGATGGGCAAGGTGCAAGATCCGGATATACTGAACCAGGTCCTGCAACAGAAGGATCATCGGGTAGATGGAGATCTCCTTACATAAGAAATTGTACTAACTTCATGACGGGAAGTATTGGTATGAAGATTAACGGTGATCATGCCACCTCCTCTGATCCTGATTCGGGATCAGATTTGAAGTCTATGGTCTGTGATTCATTTACACAATATAATGAAGCTGGTATAGGAGTGTCTCTTACGAATGATTCTTATGCTCAGTTAGTTTCTATTTTTACAATTAACTGTGATATTGCAATCTATGCCGACACTGGGGGACAGTGTGACCTTACAAACTCAAACTCATCATTTGGTAATTTTGGATTAGTTGCAGTTGGTCTTGGTGCCACCCAATATACGGGATTTGCTTCTAATACAAACTCCGCAGGAGAAATTATTACTGAAAATGCGAGTGAAATTGATACTATTGTTGCTTATGGTGTCACAGATACTGACGGTGATGATCAAAGACCATTTGATGGTCAGGCACTATATTTTAAAATTAATAATGTTGGACAGCAGAATTATCCAACAGTTCCGGCATTTGATAGAATTGAGGCACCAATGAAAGAATTGAGTGCGATTAATATTATTCCTGGATCAGATTTAACAGGATATAGTGCATTGAATCCACCATCTGTGACTATTCTAGATGGAGATACTGTTAACAATCCTGGTGGTGGACCATTAGGACCTCAGGGAATTGTGGCGGAAGGATCTGCGACGGTTGATGAAACCGGAACCATTACAGAGTTTAATGTCATTGCAAGTGGAAGAAATTACTTACCGACACAAAATCTTATTGTAGATGTAGACGGTGATACTGGAATTGCAACTGCCGTTACAGAACCTATTTTTTATACTGTTTTCCAGGCAACACCAAATACAGGATATTATAATAAATTAACAGAAAGTGACCCTGGAATAGTTGGTATCACGACAATTACTTTCAATGAGTTTATACCTTATCCAGTATTTCCAGATGATCCATTTACATTACAAAGGATTAGTCGTATTCTGACAAGTTCTCATTCATTTGAATACGTCGGTACGGGCACAGACATAAATAGATCGACACCTCTTGTAGGTGGTGTTCCTATTAAAGAAAACGAAGTTGTCGCTTCTCAAGGAGCACAAATACCATTTACATCAACAGACCAAAAAGGTAATTTTGATATTGGTGAAGGTCTTCAAATTGATCAAACTACATCTACAATTCGTGGTCGAGATTTTAGTAGAGCAATCCAGGTAGAAGTTACTCCATTAATATTAGCACTGAGATAATATGGCAGTCGCACCACTTAATAAATTTATTACAAAAGCAGTTCCAGTTACACCAAGTGAACAGGTAGTCTATGAAGCTTCGCAAGGAACAAATGCTATTATACTTTATACTGCCGTAGCAAATGTTGGTATTGGACAATCATACCCACAAGTTTCTTTTTCTCACAGAAGAGAAAGCACTGCAACAAGAACTGCAGGAAATATCAGAAATATAAGACTTATTAGAGACGTTGAAGTTCCACCAAATGATGCCGTTATTATTATTGATGGAAGATTAGTTTTAGAAAGAAATGCAAATATAAAAGATTCGGTAGTAGTCAGAGGATACCAAGCTGGTGTTACTACTATTTTTGATGCCAAATATGATCATATAACTGGATTAACTACTGTTACGACTCGTGGTGATCATGGATTGAGCGTAGATGATGAAATTATACTAGATGGATTAGTATTTGATTGTGCATCAACGGCAGGAGTTACTGGTCCAATTTTTCCTGCACCACAGGCAACTTTTAAAGTTGAAACTGTTGTGGGAACAACAACATTCACGACTAATACTGGAACCGTATCTAACTTACCACATACTTTTAAGGCATCAATACATAAATTTGTTCGTGCCGATGATACAATTAGTATTAATGGAGGAGCAGGAAATGGAGGAACAATACAAGTTGTAAAGGGAACGACATATGACCCTACGACAGGTATTTTATCTGTAACAGCAAATACAGCACATGGTATGGATAATACATCCACTGTTACTATACCAGCGGCATCTCTTGTATTCAAATGTTCTCAAGATAATTATACAGATGAGAAAAAATATCCAAGAACAACTGATCCGGCATACAATGCAACTCTGGGAGTAACCACGGTTGGTATTAATACATTTACGGTAAATGTCGGAATTCAAACTGGTGGAGGAACTGTATCACCAGCACAAATGGAACTCATTATGAGTATTTTGGAAACTAGCACGGTATAATAAGTTATGGCAAAGTATTTTAGTAGTTCTGTATTAAGTGGTAAGAGAAAAAAACCACCCAGAGAACGAATAGATGATCAGAGATATAGATATCTTGGATTAGAAAATGCTGAACCAGATCTTGGAGATCCTTTAGTTGGACCATCATCTGAGGGTGCGAATCCCGTAAAATCCGGTGATCAATATATTGTTGTTGCTGTCGAAGGTTTTCCTGGAGAGAGATTCTGGATTCCTAATCAGGGTGGATTAATTCCAGGATCAATCAGTGTTTTTGATGAAAGTAACTTAGTCGGTACTTTAAGTAGTATCACTCAATTAGACTTTCTTGGTGCGGGTGTTAAGGCTACTACAGATACCGTAAAAACAACGACAGTTACTCTTGATGGAAATTTTAGTTTTTCTGAAAGTCAAAGAGTAACACAAGTTGGAAATTCTGGTGTTTTTGGTGCCGTAAAATATGCGACAACAAATGCCGGAATTGTAACACTCACAGGTGTTGTTGGAAATTTCAATACTTCTGGTGAGTTACAACAAGCAGGTAATGATACAGGAGTAACTCCGACAGCACTTTCTATTTTTAATGATCCTAGTATCAGAGCACAAATAGAAGTAACTCCCGAGTTTTTCTCTGAAAACAGACAGTTTATCTTTAATGATAATGACGAGTTTAATGGAGCATTAAATTTAACATATAATCAGTCAAATGACTATGTTGGTGTCGGTACGACTGCCGCGACACAGATGCTCCATGTTCAAGGTAATCTTAGATTAACCGGAACAGTATATGATACCAATAATCAACCTGGTACAGATGGTCAACTTTTAGTAAAAGCAAATTCGGGAACAACACCTGGAGTACAATGGATTGATCAAGGAAGTCTGCAAGTAGATGCTGCCGGAATTCGTGGAAGTGTTCAATATCACAATGCTTCCGGAAAGATTGGTGGAGCATCCAATTTTGTCTTCAATGACATAGGTGGTGTTAATAACGTTGGTATTGGAAGCACATTACCAAAAGTTGATTTAGATGTTGTTGGTGTCGCATCAATAACAGGAAATCTAAAATTAGGCACATTAAATGTCACGGGTATTTCTACGTTTGGTGACAATTTAGATATTAATGCAAGTGTCAATATTTCGACAAATTTAGAAGTTGATGGTACTTCTACTTTTAATGATCCGGTAAGTATAACAGATGCTACTGAATCTACTAGTTTTTCTACAGGATCACTTAAAGTAACTGGTGGAGTTGGAATTGGTAGTAGTGTATTCATCGGTCAATCTTTAAATCTTTTAGATGAAAAGAAGATAAACATTGGTAATGCCAAAGATTTGCAGATTTATCATTCTGTTTCTGGTGCAGGAAGTAGTTCTTACATTGATAATTTAACCGGTGACATTTATATTAGAAATAATGTAGACGATGATGATGGTGGAAACATCTATCTTCAGGCAAAGTCTGGTGAAGATGGAATTATTCTTAATGATGATGGAGCAATAGAGCTTTATCATAATGGTATTAAGAAATTGCAGACTAATACCGGTGGAGTTGAAATATTTGACACAGTAACAGCATCTACCTTTAATGCAACTGATAGTGAATTAACAGATATCACTGTTACCGGAACTGCCGATATTGCTACTGCTGATATTGAGACATTAAATGTCAATACTGGTGCCGCAATAGCAAACATTAATGAAATAGATGCAATTCATACTGATACTGATACTTTAAACGTAGGTATTGCCGCCACCATTTCTAAATTAAAGATTGATAACATTGAGATAGATGGTAATGATATTACTGCGAAAACAGGAAATTTGGTTTTAAGCGCCGATGGTACTAGTTTTGTTACTATTGATAAATTAGAAATTACAGATACCACTGACTTTACTGGTGCAAACGCTGCATTAATTGTTAAAGGTGGTGCTGACATTGATAAGAAGTTAAATGTTGATGGTGTCGTTACTTTCACAAAAGATACAGAATCTACAACTCCGACATCTGGAGCTCTACAAATTACAGGTGGTGTTGGTATTGCTAAAAATCTGAATATTGCTGGTATTACTTCAATAACAAATACCACAGTTTCAACAAGTTCAACAACAGGTGCTTTAAAAGTTGCTGGTGGTGTTGGTATTTTTGGTGATTTGAATATTGGTGGAGCAGTTGGATTTGGATCGACGGCAGTTCCTTCAGTTAATAATCAACATGATTTTGGTTCCACGTCAAGAAAATGGAAGAATATTTATGCTGATAAATTTATTGGTAATCTTGAGGGAAGTGCAGAAAAAACTGATATAACAGCAGATAGCACAAATACAAATAGATTTATTTTCCTAAGTGATGTGTCTAGTGGTAGTGCAACGGCATTTGGTGATACAGATTTAATTTATAATCCATCTGTAAATGCTCTTGGTATTGCAACTGATAGATTTGATAGTGCCGTAAGTTCTACAAATACCGGAAAGATTGCTGTCGGTATTGTAACCGCATATGAATTATATGGTGCTTTAAGAGGTAATGCAGATACCGCGACAAAACTTGAAACTGCAAGAAATTTTAGTATTGATGGTGGTAATGCGGCTGGTGATGTGTTTTCACCGGTTGTTTCATTTGATGGGACGGCAAATGTAGTTTTAGATGGATCTTTAAGAAATTCTGGTGTGACTGCCGGTACTTATGGCAATAAAAATGCTGAAGGAAAAGGAACTGCCTTTGCACGAATTCAAGTTAATGCACAGGGTGTGGTTACATTTGCAGAACAAGTTGAAATTGATGGTGGTGAGATAACAGTCGATACTGCCAAAAATGTCGCAATTACGGAACAGACAGATTCAACTGCAAAGCATTATATTCATTTTGGTGATGTCATTAACACAGATTTAGCAGATAAAACCACATATGACAGAATTAATGTAGATAGTGCAGAACTTGTTTATATTCCTAATACCGGGGTTGGTATCGGAAGTACTGCACCGACTACAAAACTTGATGTTGGTGGAGAGTCTAAAACTACGACATTAACGGTAACTGAAACATCTACTTTCAGTGGTAATGTTGATGTAAATGCGAGTGTTGATATTCAAGATAATTTACTTGTCGGTGGTGCAACGACCCTTGCAAATAGTGGTGGAATTACCACGACTGGTGGTGATTTTTATGTTGGTGGAAGTCTTTTTGCCGATGTTATTGATATTGAAGATGAAATTAATACTCAAAGTCTCATTGTAACAGGCATTGCCACCATAAATCAACTGGAAATTGGAACTCTGGGTGAAACTTTAGTTGGTATTACATCAATTCTTGATGAAGATGACATGGCATCTGATAGTGACACTGCACTTGCCACCCAACAATCAATTAAAAAATATATTGATGATAAAGATGGAGGACAATTCCTTAAGTTCTCTGATGGAATATCTATTCCAGGTGGTGGTGGAGGATTTGGTCAAGTTAATTTGTCCTCAGAAACATTTGAAATTAAAGGTACTGATAATGAAATTACGACAACTGTCGTAGATGTTGATAATGAAGGTGGACTTTTAGCTAATCAAATACAGATAGGACTATCAAATAATGTCACAATATCTGGTAATCTTACAGCAGGAGATGATGTAAATGCTGATACTGTAACCTTTAATTCAAAAATTGATAGTAATTTTCTTCCAAATGGAAGTCGAGATATTGGTGCTAGTGATAATAAGTGGGCAAATGTTTATGCCACGACCGTAACTGCTGATATATCTGGTAATGCCGATACTGCAACAGCATTAGAGACATCCAGAACATTCACATTAGGTGAAGGTGAAAATGATGATATTCTTCAAGTTCAAAAGAATTTTGATGGAACCGCGAATGTGGGATTTGCACTTACATTAACAGATACTGGTGTAACACAAGGAACTTATGGATCTAGTACTCAAGTTGGTATTGTTACTGTTGATGCCAGGGGTAGAATAACTGGAGCATCTAATATAGATATTGCCTTTAGTGAGGCAAATGTCGCAACTGCAGATTCTTTATCAAATTCAAGAAACATTGCCGCGACAGGTGATATTGCATGGGATGTAAACTTTAAGGGTCATGAAAATGTAAGTTCCGGTGCAACTCTGGCGACAGTCAATACAAGCACCGGAGTTCCACAGGTAGGAGATGATAATGAAGATGCCGGTGGACAATTTGGTGACAGTACCACTATTCCGGTAGTCACGATTAACAAAAAGGGATTAGTTACTGCCGTATCAACAGAAAATATAACGACTGTTCCGAATGCAGTAACTGCAAATAGATTAACGACACCAAGAACATTCACATTAGGTGAAGGTGAAAATGATGATATTATTTCCATTGGAAAAACATTTGATGGAACCGCAAATGTTGGATTTGCACTTACTTTAAAAGATGTTGGTCCCGGTATAGGAACTTATGGTGATACTACTGGTAAGAAATTTACTAATTTTGATCTTGATGCCAAGGGAAGAGTTACCGGAATAAACACCGTTGACATTGTGTTTAGTGATGCAAATGTCGCCACGGCAAATTCCTTAACAAATTCAAGAGAAATTGCCGCAACAGGTGATATTGCATGGAGTGTTAACTTTAAGGGTCATGAAAATGTAAGTTCCGGGGCAACTTTAAAGACTATTGATACATTACCAGAGGACGTTTCTGCAGCATTTGGTGATGGTGACAATGTTCCTCAGGTAAAAGTTGATGAAAAGGGTAGAGTAATTGAAATTGGAACAACTGGGATTAATTTCAGTACTGCCACAGTTAGTCAATCAAATAAAATAAAAGTAACTGAGAGAGATGAAAATGAAAATGATCATCACTTGACATTCATTAGTAATGCTCCAGATCCTTCAGGTGCATATCAAGATTTATTCGCTGATGATGGATTATCATACAATGCCTCTACTAATAAAATAACGGCAGGAAATCTTACTTTAGATGGAACTGAAGATCCCAGTCTTTCAGTAACCGGAAATACACAATTAAATGGAGATATCACTCTTGGGTCTGATGATAGCAAGAATATAACTTTTACTGCAAAAGTTAATAGTAATATTTTACCTAATGGATCTCAAAATATAGGTGCTTCTGACAATACTTTTAATGAAATACATGCAACTAAATTTGTTGGTGCGATAGAAGGTAATGCAGATTCAGCCTCTAAATTAAGTCCTGGAGTCAAAATTACAATTTCTGGTGATGTCGATGGAACACCGGATTCAAATTTCACAGGAGATACTACGGCAGGTGATTATGACATTGCCGTTCTCTTAGATGAAATCAATGATGCTGAGATTAATCTTCCAGCTGTAAATGATGATAATACAATAACAAAAATACCAAAAATTTCTGTTGATAAAAAGGGAAGAGTCACGGGTATAACGGAACATGACATAACTTTACCAAGTGATGTAAAACTTACTGCTACTGGAAGAGATACCGCTCTTTTATTCAATCAAAATGGCAATGTCGGACATACCACCAATTTCAGTATTGTTCATAGAACTTTTGGTGGTGTTATTGGTACGATATTTGATATTGATACTGCCAGTTCTTTAAATATTCCACTAATACGTTACCATGGTGATAATGCTGATGCCAAAATATTAAGAATCAATGGTCCTTCAAAAGATGTTTTTCAGGGTTCTTTTGGATTCGATATCAGATACATGGGAAGTAGATCTGGTAATGCTAATTCCCTTTCGATTTTTGCAGATAATGAACAGGCAGGCACTCAAGTTGAAGCGTTCAATATGCTTCAGAATGGAAATACCGGATTTGGAGTTGTTCAAACCACTGCAAATGCGACTGAACATGATATACCGGCAAGTGGTGGAGGTGTCGTAACCGTAGGTAAACTGAAGGCAAGAGAGATTGAAGTTACGGGTGATGTCATAGTTGATCCTAGTGTAGAACTTGATAATCTCAGTTTCCTTAACTTAGGTGATACCCCAACATCTTATTCGGGTAAAGCATCAAGATATGTCAAGGTAAACAATGGAGAAACAGGATTAGTATTTGATACGCTTACAGCAACTGATATTGATCAAACGAGTTTAACAAACTTCATCAATGGTGCAAATGGATATACTGTCACACAGGGTGATGTTACTCAATATGAATCAAATCTTACTATTGCACCAAGTCAAATAACAAATTTAACAACCACAATTAATAATACAGTTACTGATACTAATACAACTTATAATCTAGGTGCTCAAAGTGGTGGAAAAATTCGACTAAGTGATTCAGGTGGTGGAACTGATGATGTGACGATTACAGGTTCTGGTAGTATTACGGTAACAACAACATCTACAGGAACAAGTAGTGGAACAATAGACATTAATGGAACTGGATATGGATTTGGTGATAATGCTCAATTTGAATCAATAGAACTGTTAAGAAGTGGAGGATCTTTTATTGATTTTAAAAATTCTGCTAATGATGATTATGACGTTAGAATAGGAAATTTTACACAAAATCATCTTACAGTTTTTTCTCCAAATAATAACCCCCAATTTATAGTTGCTGGTACTGTTGGTAGAAATGCAAAAATAGTATCACAAGGAACTATTGAATCCGCAGGTAATATTACCGCATTTACCTCAGACATCAGACTGAAGAAAGATATTGAACCAATTAAAAATGCTCTTGAAAAAGTTCAGTCACTTCGTGGATTTACATATTCTCATAATGAAACTGCCAAAGAGTTAGGATTTACAGAAGAAAGGAGATGGTCCGGTGTATCTGCACAAGAAATTGAAAAGGTATTACCAGAGGCAGTATTCCCGGCTCCTGTCGATGATAAGTATTTGACGGTTCAATATGAAAAACTTGTTCCTCTCCTTATCGAAGCGATCAAGGAACTCAAGGAAGAGGTCAATGACCTGAGGTCTCAGATTGGGGGTTGACACCCCTGCCCAGATGCCCTATAATATGTGGGTAATCAAGGGAACACCCCTCACATGAACAGCACCGAAGAGTATCTGGAAAAGGTTGTCGTTGACATCTGTGCCAAGTCCTTCACCCTCTATAGTGACGAAGGCAGCACTCGTATTATTGACTGCGAAACTTCCGAACAATTCATGAGTGTTTTCCTTCTTGTTCGTGATCGACTTGAAGAGGAGCAAATCAAATACACCGGAGTTTCAGTTTGTCAGGACTAATTTATGGAACAACTAAATAATCCAACTATCAAATTTTATTCTGTGGAACACTGGGAGAAAAACTGGGAAGAAATGATTAGTAGAGTCGAGAACGGAGAACATATAGGAATAGAGAATGAGAATGGAAATAAAGCGGTAATGATACCGGCAGATGATGAACTTATACGAATACACACTGAGTTAAACAACGACGCTCAATAGTTCATTA
>TARA_A100001201_G_scaffold82761_1_pt1 | contig 11070 bp, 8 predicted proteins | sample TARA_A100001201 | Tara Oceans TARA_A100001201 (sample SAMEA2619872) | marine metagenome | biome: marine biome (ENVO:00000447); feature: surface water layer (ENVO:00002042); material: "saline water (ENVO:00002010), including plankton (ENVO:xxxxxxxx)" | depth 5 m | reverse complement strand
ATATCTCCGTTCTTATCAACAACTAACAGCTGGGCACAGCCATGGGAAGAGACGTACAACGAACCTGTCTATGACAACAGTGACAACTTTGGGCTAATTGATCCTGAGACTGGGCTGAATGGGCCCGATGGAATCCCTGATAATCCAGGCGCAGTCCTGTTCTACAAGCCGATACGCACAGCACAAAAATCAAACTTCAGTATCAACGGTGGTATCACTGCCACTATCAGCATCCCCCTAGGCCGTGAGCCCATTGAGTTGTGCAAGCAAGCAGCCCGCCGGCAGGTCCAGCTGTACGAGCAGGCGCTGGCTGACAAGAGATTGAACTACGAGATCGCGAGACTAAAGGCATGCTCGACCGCCCTGCGTGAGGGCTATGGCTTCAGCGAAACCAGCCCGTTCCGTGCCATTTGTGCTGACGTAGTGCTCAAGCCCATACCTGTGGAGCAGCACACGCACAGATTTATTTACCCGTCATCCGACGCAAAGCCATTAGTGCGCGACTCCGATCTCGTTGCGCCAGGATCCGCTCCCTCACCGATACCGGTTTCTCCTTTTTAAGCAGCAGCTTTTTCACCACCTTCTTGGTCACAGGCTTAGCCAGCTTCTGCAAGATGGACGCCAGTGGTTTGCTGAAGATAGCGACGGTGGTTGCCAGGGCTGCGGTTAGGGCGACGCTGACCGTAGGCCCTGCGTCTGGGATGTAGTTGCCAATGACCTGGCCAATGGGCGCAGGATCCCAGATCTTTACGCACTCACCGTCGATTAACTCATACCCAGCCAACACCTTCGTACCGATTTTGTTCCAACTGCCTAAGGGATCTGCACCGAACGGAGGGCACGGCTGCTCCCTTGCCACATTGGTTGTGTCGGGAACTGTCGAGCCCGGCGTCTGTGGAAGAGTGGGTTGTGCCGGGGGTGTCATGACCTCCGGCTTTTTTATAGGCGCTGCTGGTGGTTGCACCCATGTGAACTCACGGGGCCGATAGTCGAGCGCCTCGAACGTAGGAACATTGCCCTGGCACAGAGTTACGTTGCCTTTCGGGTCAGTAGTAAACGCATCAGTGCCACTGCCTGAGTTGATGCGGGCACGGACGCACCCCGGCATATCAATCACCGGCCATGTGGCCGAGGTAACAGGCGGTGCTGTTGGTAGAGACGGTGACGGTATGACGTAGGGCGCAATGATGCGCGGCGCACCTATCTCTCCAACAGTTAGCTCTGGTATCTCCGGCACTACGGAATGATCGGCACAGCAGGGCCAATGCCAGTCGGCGCCTGGGGCAGAGCCTTGTCAATCTGCACAGGCATCATCTCTGTCATTGACTGCACCAGCTCTAGCTTCAGTTCGCTGATGTATTTGTTGGCGAAAGATGGCAGCTGCATGTAACCGGCAGTGCCGATAGCCAACGTCCCTGTCGAAACGATGAACCCCACAGTGCCCAATAAATTGAAAACCTTTTGCATGGGTAAAAAGCAGAAAAGCCCCGGTGGTGTCACGGGGCTCTTCTCTCGTGTGAGGAGACCCCCGAGGGGGTGCTCAAGTTATAGCTCAGAAGCTGTACTTCAGGCCAAGCTTGCTGCCAATTGACAACTCATCGCCAGTGATACCGCTCAGCTCGCCGTAAACAGACACGTTTTCAGATGCCTGAATTGCGCCGCCAAACTTGCCTGCAAATTCAACCTCGTTGTCGGTGCCGTTTGGCATCACCAGAGCTGGACCTCCTTGGATGTAGTAGCTGTAAGCGCCACTTGAGCCCTCGTAACCCACGTCGATCGTGAGCGTGCCGCCGAGATAATCGTCGCCGTAGTTAGCGCCGTTAAACTCAGGATTCAGGTAGACGTTTGAGTAAGCAGGCAATGCCAGCGCACTGGCGGTAGCGGCGACACCACTCGCAATTAGAAGTTTGATCATGTGGAAGAGGTTGTACGTTTTCCGTGGCCAACATAGCGATTTAACTTTCAGCCAGCTCAGGCCATGCAGTTGCTAGTGCCGGATTTGCAATCATCACAGGGTTGCCGTCGTCATCAACAACCCCGTTGCCGTCGTCATCAGTCTGCTGCACCTGGGCGCTGCCCTTGAACAGTTCACGCAGCTGCTCGACCGTGGTGCATGCGTTGATCTCTGCTTCCCGTGTGTTGCTGACAGTGCGCATGGCTGCGCGATAAGTCGTGTAGTTGGCAGGCTTGGCTGATTTGAACTCAGCAAACGTGGTGGCCTGGTCAAGAGCCTTTGTCACCAACTCATCTGACTGGCGCAACACAATCGCGCAATGATTTTTTGTGTCCGCGATCTTCTTTGCTTTTAACTGGTCAAGATCTTTAGGGCTTTCTGGCGTCCAATAATATTCTTCGTCGCAATAAACAGGAGCAACATCGCTCACCATTGTCACGCCGATAGATTCTCTGGTCGGTATGTCAACATCGAGAATGTAGCGAGCAGGAAACTGCCTGCCGTCTTGGTGCGTCCAAGCTTTATTAGGGATCAGCGTGATGCCGTTGTGAACAAAAGCCATGGGTTTTAGGCGATAGTGTGAGTTTAACGAGCAAGCCCGCCATTTAAGGAAAATGCGTTTTTGCTAAATGCAGCATATATGTATGTCAAGCCACTGCTGTTTATATCAGTATCGCTTGATAAAATCTTGAAGCCGTTAGAAAGAAAATCTATGCCGCTCCCCATGGTGGCTTCGTTGTCACTTGTATTAGGGTGCAATCTTTTTACGGCAGGATTAACTGAGTCTCTTGTTCCATCTAAGAGATACCAGTTTGCAGAGTTTCCATTAGAAGTCGTGACCTTCCAGAGGAGCCATGCAACCTCGAAACCTGTGTACACCATTGGGCCATTAGACGAGCCAGAGCCAGTCCAGGTTCCAATTTTACTGAAACCTTCTACGGACCTAAACGAATAAGCAATGTGATTTGCATATTGGTAAGCGGTTGGCCCGCCTTTTACAGTAAAAACATTGCCGGTTGGAGCCGTGTCATTCCAAGCGTTTGCAGAATCTGAAACTGCAGTATTAGTATTTAAGTTGATAAATTTGTTTTGTGGAATTGAAGAGTCAAGACCCACATGATAAACGTACCAATCATATGTATGGTCTAGGTTTTTTACAATTATCATCTCAGGCGCAATGCCGTTCAGTCCGTGCCCAATAGTTTGCTCGTTGCCGTTTGGAGCGTATTTTGTAATCGAAAATCCGGCGGCTACATTGGCGCGACAAGTTGACGAACTTGATGGAAAGTTATCAACAGGAGTTACACCATTATCAAGCAACATTTTGCCATTTAGTTCTATGGCATGGAATCCGTTTCTTGACGAGTTAACACCAGAAGTAGCAGTGGTAGTCACTGTCATAGCAGTAACTGTTCCATTTGCTGGAATAGTGCTAGTTACATCCAACCATCCATAAGTGCCATCTTGCGTCTTGTTAACTGTTCCATTGCCAACCCCAGCAGCACCACCCTCTGCAGAGTTGCCTTGATAGAGATAGACCCTTGCACTGGTAATGTTAGTTTGTGCAGTGCCAAACGTATATGTATAAGTTTTGGTTCCGTTTGTATAAGCACTTCCTTCATAGACCATGCTTGAACTAGCCAAGCTGCCTTCAAAAGCTTTGGTCAAAGGACCAGTCATGTTAGAAACAGTGCTTCCGTTAAGGTCTACGGAAAGCGTGCCAGTTGTGCTCCAAACTTCGCCTGAGTTGTAAGTAGAGCTGTTCAGGCTGCCAACAGTAATAAGGCCAGGATCAACCATCATTTTGCCATCAAGCAAGATAGCTGGCACACCCACTCCAGACGATGTGTTTGCGCCGTTGATTGTTATTGAAGTGATGTTTGATTTAGTGCCAAAATCGTAAAGAGTAAAACTTGCGTTTCCGTTAGTTACGTTGATAGTGCTGCCATCTGACAGCTCTAGGCTGTTGTTGCTATGCGCAGTGCTGCTTCCTTGCGCAGCATAAACTTGGATGCGCCCAGATATTGCAGACGGAAACGTAAACGTTCCACTTCCTGTTAGGTAAACAAGATTGGCGTGGGCAAACGTTGAAGGCACCACGCCGTCAAACATGTGCGCCCATGCACTTGAGCCAAACGGAGACGCACCTGACGCACTGCCAGTAGTCCACGTTTGACTTTGCTCTTGAGTGCTGAGAGTAACTAAATCACCGCCATTCCAGCACCAAGCTGCGTATGTCTTGCCACTTCTGTTTGAAACAACAGACGAATCAACGCCGTTATAGTCGACACTAATTCCATTTGAATCAAATGAATCAAAGAACTGTGTTTTGTTAAATGCAGGTTGGTTAGTGTTTGCAAGTAACACCTTGGTATTGCCTTGCAAATCATCAACCAAACAGTTGGAGCCGCTATGGCTGCGCTCTTTGATCCATACGAGTGAGGGTTTGAAATCCAAACCGGTAACTGATTGGCCGGTTGTGCCATTGCCCGTGTACAAGAGAGTGTTAAAATTTTTTGTGCCATCATCAATTACTGGCTCAGTAAGATTTTTAGTACAAAGACTTAAAAAACCTGTTGGCGGAGTCGAAGCAAACGGATACTGCCCCGCGTTAAAAGCTATTGAAGTATCAGCTTGACCACTAACATCATTTACAACAAAAACAGTTGGCTTGCCACTTATGCTGCTAATATCAATTCCACCTGTTCCAGCCGATGGATTGCCGTTGTTTTGAAAAATTCCATTTTTGCTGAAATATAATTTGTTATTAGTCTTATCTAACGCGATACCAATAACGTCGCCGCGCTTGTAGCTGTCTCCGAAACTTGAGGAACTGCTGTTGTTGTATAACACTCCACCATTTGAGTAATATGCCCAGCTTTGCGATGATGTATGAAACTGAGTGCTTGTAGCAAATGTTGAGTCAGCCGAAATGCCGATCATTGCTCTATCGGCTTCTGGTTTTAGTGCAAACTCTACATAAAACTTGCCAGACATTGGCGCAATTGTTGTTCCAATATCGCCATAGGCACCAGTTGTTGTAGTAACTTCAAGATTGCCATTTGTTAATGACGACCCTGATCCATTGGCTAAAGAATTTAGCGTGGCATAGTTTCCAACATTATTGCCAGAATCTGCCTCAATATTAGAAGGACTATCAATAAGGCTGTCGCTGTCAACAATTGGCTTATTTTGTACAGTTGCTCCAGTTACATAATGAACTCTGTGTGGGTTGCCAGCGCCGCCATTCTTGGTGCTGATGGTGTATGTGGTGCCGACAGTCAGGCCGTTAAAAGTATTGGTAGCAAGGTTCTTGCCGGAAACGCTTGTGTCAGTGCCTGACGAACTAGGCGTTACTGTTCCATCATTTAGAGTTGTTGTTGGATTGTTAGAACCCCAGCCGTCATACACGCTGGATCCAACAGTCATTGACGTTGCTGTTGCAACGACTTCAATGTTGGTGTTGTTGCCCTGGTCGACTAAGAAAAAATGTGTTCTGTTGCTTGTGCTGGCTAGCTGACTGCCGCTCGTTGCCATGGAGACACCGCTAGGCATGTATCCATTAAGGCTTCCGTCATAGCCATTGCCAGAAGAAACTAAATTTGAAACTGAAATATTGTAGGGCGTAAAATTGTTGCTACCGGCAGCATCGTATCCCAAGGCAGCAGCACTACTGTCATCTTGAAATCCAAATAAAAGCCATTTGTTCCATGCGTTCCGTTATATTTAATAGGTCGCCAAACCCCGTCATCAGTGAATTCTCCAAAATCTAAAGGGCCCTTAGCTTGACCATCTACGCAATGGAACTCAGCAATCATCCCGTGAAAGAATTCAGCTGGCTGCGTATTCTGATCACGCTGAGCGCCAATGTAATGGTTAATGTCTGAATTGATAACTACTGGTTCATTTTGCGGAGGGTATGTAGGCGAATTATATGTTACTTCTGTGCCATTTTTGTAGACCCTAACTCTATCACTAGCGGTTGAAAGTGAGGTATTGATTGATATTAAATAGTGGAACCACGCCATTGGGTCGTGATACTCCTCTAAGGATTTTGCATTGATAACAAGACTGCCGCTGGTGTTATACAGCTGTGCTCTAATTTCTCCGCCTTGGCCAAACCTCAAACGGAATCCATTGTTGCCGTGAGTGCCTGCAAAGAAAAGATTTTGGCCACTGGTTTTTGGCTCACACGCCTTAGCCCAAAGGCTAATGGTGCAAGTTGTCGTGCTAGTCCCCGCACCGCTTGGCTGCCTTAAAAGGTAAGCACTTGTAGATCGGTCGAGCCTTAGGCTGCGTTCAATAGAAAAGTCTCCACCGCCACTGCCAGCAGCGCCTGCAAGAGCATTACCAAAGAGAGGCATTAGTAGTTACCAGTCCAAACAACTTGAATCTCTGTGGCGGAGCGGATCGTGTAATCCACGCGATCGCACTTGCTTGCAGTTTGCGTAATGGTTGGTGCAGTGCCGCCGCTAAACAAGAAAGCAGCAACCCAGCCGCCTACCGCAAAGGGGCCGCCTGACGCTGGCTGTTTGATAAAGATGCTCCCGGTCTGCCCTGCCGTTGCATTGCTAACCGTCACCGCCGTCACCGCTTCTGACAGGGTCAAGCTGAAATTATTAGATGCAGAGAAGTCGATAGCAACGCTGCCAGACGAGCTGGTCAACGTTGTCAACTCTCCGCGCTGGCCAGCCGTAAAGGTTTGCGCGACGTCGGTCTTGGCTGTGTCTGCGTCAAACCCCTGCAGCACTGAGCCGACCTGGGCGGAGACGTCGATCGTGTTGTTAGAAGCAGATGTCACCCGCCCCTTTGCGTCGACAGTGACCGCTGCCACTTGTGTTGCGCTGCCATAGGTGCCGGCGCTAACGCCTGACGCAGGCATGTTGTTTAAGTCTTCCCGCAGCATCGGCCTGCCGCCTGCGGTTGCGTTGTCGTGGACGACAAGAACGTCTTTATCTGTGTCGACAGTGACCTCGCCTTCAGCTCCGGTAAAGCTGCCGTGCTGTGTCGTTGTGCCTCGACGGAGCCTGAGCTGCTTTGCCATGGTTACAGAGTCCCGAAATCAATCGCGAGGTTGGCTCCATCAATAGTACCCATATTGGATACGCTGAATCCACCAGCGTTGAGATTGCCACCAAGCACTGGGCTGGTGTCTTGCGAAACCGACGTAATGCCAGGGGCAATGCCGATGAAGTTGGCTGAGTTGTAGTACTTCAGAATGTTGGCCGTGCCGTCATACCAAAGGTCGCCAGGGCTGGGGCTGGTTGGCGCGGTGTTTGAAATCTTGTATTCCTGCACATACCGGTTGATGTCGTTCAGGCTGCTGCTGACGTTTGACACCGCTGTGATGTTGTTGGCAACCGCCGTGACGTTGGTGCGGATGTTGTTGACGTTGGTAATGGCGTTAGTTGCCGTCGTGCCGTCTTCAATATTTGCCAGGTTGCGGATGTCTGTGATGTTGTCGGCACACGTCTCCAACGCACCACCGCTGTTATTGGCTGTAACTGCATCAGCAATAGAACCCAGGTCGTCAAACGTTGCCAGGTCGTTTGCCACAACATTGATGTCAGCCAATGTGGCGCTGTCAGGCGCAACGTTTTGATAGGCCGATCCGTTGTATGCCTTGAGGACGTTAAGGGTGCGGTCATAAAGCAAATCACCCTCGACCAGGGCGCTGCCATCGGCACGCACTGAGGGGTTGCCATTGCTGATCTGATACAGATCGCTGAAGTTGCGAACGTCAGAAAGGTTGGTCGATACGTTGGCAATGGCAGTGGCATTGGCCGCAACCGTAGTCACCTCCGTGGCCTTTGGCACCAGGCGGTGGAAGTTGTAGGTGTGCAGCGTGCCAGTGGTTTCGACAAGTACGCCAAAGCCAGCAGTCAGAACTGTTGTGCCGCAGTTGTTGATCGTGACGGTGTTGGTGCCAGACCCATTGGAGATGCTGACGACGCCAGTGTTAGGCGTGCGGGTTGAGCCAATGGTTGAGATGCTGACGATGGTCCCGGGCCCGTCGTTGACGTCAGGGTTTGTGGCAGGAAAGCTTGTCTCGTTTGCAATGGGCACAAAGCCGCCAACGTCGTCGACCAGGTCAATAACTCGAGCATCGATAGCCGCAGTCGTTGCGATCTTCGTGTCGCCTGCCGACCATGTGTTGCCGCTGGCAATCGTTTCGCTTGTGTCTTGCCTGAAGTAACGAGTGTCTGATGCCTGCGTTGAGAAGAAGCTTGTGTCGTTTGGCGTGACAGATGCAACTTCTGAATCCGTAACGACAGTCCCGGCTGTCAGTTTACTTGCATCGATAATCCCTGATGCCAGCTTGGCGGCAGTAATTGCTGCGTCTGGGATCTTGGCAGTTGTAACACTTGCATCTGCAAGCTTGGCAGTTGTTATGTTTGCGTCTGGAATCTTGGCGGTGGTTACATTATTGTCTGCAATTTTTGCGGTTGTAATGGCCGCGGCCGCAACCTTTGCAGTAGTAACGTTTGCATCAAGTATCTTGGCGGTAGTTACATTTGCATCGGCAATCTTTGCCGTTGTAACTGCAGCGTCAGCAATGTTTGCTGTTTGATTAACGCGACTGTCAACGTAGTTTTTGGTAGCTGCGTCTTGCGCGTTAGTCGGATCAGTGACGTCAGTCAGCCTGCTGTTGCCAAGTGTCGGCAGGCCTGTCGTTGTACTGATGGTGACAACCTGTTTCTGGATGTCATCCAGCTCCTGGTCCAGGTACAGCTGCTGCAGAGCGTTGGTGTCTAAATCAGCAGCTGTCAGCGTGGAGCCGTCGGTGTAGTCAACCAGCGGCGCATTAGCTGGCGTTACCCTGCGCACCTCAACCCTGACGCCAGACCCAGGCGCTGAGCTGAGCTGCGCCGTGGTGTCATTGGCAAAGGTGAACGACGTGTCGACAAAGTTGACGAAGACTTTGACGTGCTCCTTCCTGATGTACGGAAAGGCAATGGCGTACTGGGTGGTGCTTCCGTTGCCGGTGAAAACCTGGTAGGCGTAAGGCATTAGTTCAGAGCGTCAACGAAGGTTTGCGGTGTGCTGCCCGCCTCGCGTAATAGGTCGAGCGTGCCTCTGTTTCTAATTACAGCATTGTCAGCACGGATCTGCTCTACCCGCTCCAACTCCTGACGAAGCCCTGCGTTTTCTTCGACAAGCAAGTCCTTAGCGGCCGTGACGTATTCCCTAAACAGGCTCCGCACTTCAGCCATTCGCGAGCTTTCAAATTGACGAGAGGGCCGTGACCTGTCGCCAGGATTGCCGCCGTAATCAAGCGATGCGTACTTCGGATCTTTTGTAACCAAGTCGCGCATTGCGTCTTCTAGGTGCTTGCCTCTAATCGTCACCTCCTTGGTGCCGATAACAACAAGGCGATCAAGCTCTTGCGGAGACAGCACACGGTTTGGCAGCTTGTCGCCAAACGTAGTGTCGGTCCACCACTGAGCCATTGAACCTTTGCCGTAAAGCTTGCGGATCTCAACGTCAATAGGATCGCTTGACAGGGTGCGTGTGACAAAGGCGTTAGTAGGGCTAAGCAGGTGGAACGCACTGCGCAACCAGGGCTGATCTTCTGGAATTAGGTTTGTGCCAAGTGCCTGCGGCATGGGCACTGGGTTGCCTGTAATTGGATGGCGCTCGGGCGGAAACTCTGCACTTGCTCCGGGCAAACGCTGGCGAATCATCTGCATGGTTTGCGCAGGAATAGCCAACGGCGCAAACTCTGTGGCTGGGCCTGTTGGCAACAGCTGCGGGCCAACACGCATGCCGGCAGCAAGCGACGGCATAAACGCACGCAAGTTTGTAGAGATGTAGCGAGTCCAAGCGTCGACGCGCCCTTCCTTACCGCCCGTCATGCCGTTGTCCATGGTGTTGTGATACAGGTCCATAAACCGACGGAACGGCTCAAGCACTGTTTGATTGAACTTGCCTGGGCCTAAAGCCTTGGCAACTCCAGCAATAGCAACAGCAACTTGTGACGCTGCAGTCTCTGCATCTTCGTAGCTGACGTTTTCAACCAGCTCTTTGTATTCGCCAACAATGCCAATCATCGTGGCCAATCCATCCAACGCACGCATTTGAATCAATGGCGTGTATTGATCGGTGAACGGCACGCGAAAGCGGATGCTGGTTGGCATGTAACCAGTGAAGTCAGCAGTCGGTCCGGTCTTGCGCTCGCGCCAATTAGCAGGGTCAAAGCCAGTGACTTCGATGTACCCACTGTTCAACAACTGCGTGATGATGGCAAACGTCATGGTGCCAGTAGCCATCTCACCCAGCGCCCGATAACGAGTGAACTTGTCCTCGCTATGGATGTCGCGCCAAAAGCTATCAACCAGCAAGTTTGCGCCAGGCGTCATCCGCATTGCACCTTTCAACACGTTGACTGGGCCGCGTGGCAAGGCATAGATAACTCCAGCCAGCGGGTTGTTTTGGACAAAATTTCCTGCCATCTCTGCTGGTCGCCACAATCGAGTGGCAAGGGGCCGGCCGTCTGGCGACTCCTTCATGTAGGAATAGGCGAACTTGTCGACGTCGACAGGATCCGTAAGCCCCTGCTCTCTCGCCTTGCGAATCCCCATCTGATATGTCCGGGGTTCGTATGCCGACTTGAGCGGATCAGTAAACGCCACATAGTCCATGACGTTCTTGGCATGCGTGCCGGTAAGCGCGCCACCTTTAACAACTGCACCGCTAGGCAACGTGACGTCACGCATTTGCCGACGCAGCAGCTTGTCCGCTTCTTTGCTGGCGTGATCCCACACTTCTTTTGAACCAGGACTGCCAACGCCGATGCGAGCAGCGTGGTCAAGTTGCTCGTCCATTAAGCGAGCCCACTCAACCGACGGGCCCACCATTCCGTTAATAAAGCTGTCAATGGCAACGATGGGCCGACCAACAGTTGCTCGCGCAGCACGGGCTATGTAGTGCGTAGCGACAGCAAGAAAGTTTTTGTTGTTGACGTCCATTGACCAATGGCCGTCGTCAATCTCTTGCATCTGCACATCGCGCAATGTGCCCTGCTTAGGCCCAGCGTCGCGGAACCTGTCAATTCCTGCGTAGTCAATGCCAAGGTTGCCAAACGCTTCGTTGTGTTTGAGCGATGCGCCAGTCAA
>TARA_A100001201_G_scaffold89714_1_pt1 | contig 11109 bp, 4 predicted proteins | sample TARA_A100001201 | Tara Oceans TARA_A100001201 (sample SAMEA2619872) | marine metagenome | biome: marine biome (ENVO:00000447); feature: surface water layer (ENVO:00002042); material: "saline water (ENVO:00002010), including plankton (ENVO:xxxxxxxx)" | depth 5 m | reverse complement strand
CGGTCGTTAATATTAGGCATTACCTGGTGACTCCCCCTCGGACTAGTGCTGCGCCCTCTACAGCTTTATATTCTCTGCCAGCATTTGTAATTTTCACATCAAAAACATACCTTCCAGGTTTCAGATTGACTGATTGAGATCCAGTCAAAGATATAGAAATAATACCCAGATCGGGACTAGTTATTGTTGAAGCGAGAGATACTGCTGTAGTTGCACCGTAGTGCTTTCTCATCTGTGCAGTTGTTGATGCATCTGTCAATATTAAAGGCGAATTGGTTCTAGTGTCTTCCAATTGAAATGATGTATCAAAATCAAATCCTTGTTCTATCACAATGTTGGATACATAAACAGCCATTATTTTATGATGCTAATATACCTCTAGCTATTTATATTATTTGTTGAGGCTAGTTATTTTGAAGAAATTGCTTAAGAAGAGTTTTTATTTCATCAATATCTTTTCTCATATCATCCAGTTCTTTTTTACGCAAATCCTTTTGTACTAAAGAATTGACATATTGATTATAACCGGCAGTATCGCAGTTTACGATAGCACCGGTATTTTCATCTCGATATAAGTTCGAGTGTCCTTCTACTTTTATCATCTGAGTGCAATAATTCTAAGGTCTTCAAAACGAGGTGCTTGTGATTGGTCGGAACTTGACATTACAATCTTGATTCCATATCCGTTAAAGAGATCTAGATTATCAACCGTAAATTCATACTCTAAGAACTCTCCATCCAAACTTGCTCTTACTCTTCTATCAGGTAATCCACTATTCTTAGATGGATCAACAACTAAGAATCCTTCAGTCGTCTGCTTCAGATTATCATATCCAGGGAACAATTCATATGATTGTTCAATTTCACTAGAATCTGCTTTTATTGTTGTATAAAGAACTCTAAAATCAGCATCTCCTGGTCTTTCTGCCGAAACAATAACTTTCAGTCCGGTTGCAGGATTTTTGAGATCAATTATATCTGAATAATAAACTGATGCATGTGGATCATCAAATACGGAATTAACTCTATTATCATTCGCATAATCTGTGATTGGATTATTTAAACGATTGAGATTGAATACAGTCGTTGCACTGTTAAGATCCAGAACTGGTGAAAGTACACTATTTGGATCGTTGGAGTTAAATGTAATAGCAGTTGTCAGTGATTTCTTTCTTGGTAAAGAAGTTAAATACTGATCTTGATTTACTTCTGATGCAACCATTCTCAGTGATGGAAGTGCATTTAATGAATTTAATTGAACTTCTTCATATCCATTGTCATTGAATGAAACTTCTGTTCCATCAACACTGGTTGCGGTTGTAGTTCTAACTCTTCCAGTTACAAAGGTAGTAGATCCAGGAGTAATGATATCATATCTAGGTGTTATCTGATTAAATGTTATATTCTCCGAAGCAGTTACTTCATCTCCACCAACTAATTTTTCATCATTAAATGAGAGTTGTGGAGAATCTGCAGTAGATCCATCATTAATTCTACTGTTTCCTTTGCTATTAGTTCTATCAATCCTAATATGATAACTATCAATATCGATTGGTTCAACTATAGATGTTGTAATTCCATTGATTCTTCTCAGTGAAACTCCACCAACTTCGTATTTTTCAACAATGGTGTCTGAGAAGTGGTTAACAGAAATTGTTCCATCGATTGCTCTACCATTTGCAGAAATGCTCAGTGTTCCGGAACCAACACTATCATATCCAATGATTTCACTTCCAATCTTGACATAACCAATATTACTACCGGTAACTGGTCTTCCTTCAAAGGTTGTAAAGTCTGAAGTGGAACCAACGCTAATCGTTGATACTTCATCAACAGTTAATTCAGCACTTAATGTGGTGGCAGGAACATCTGATCCAATATTATCAACCACAACTTTATTAGTCGTTGCGTACATTCCATGATTAAAGTGATCTACCTTTAAATAATCACCCGAATATACACCACCATTTGCGGATGCAGAAACAATAGTAGTTCCCGAAGCACCAACTATGGTAGTTGCATTAGTGTAATAACTTACTGCAGCACCAACAGCAAATTCTGTTCCACTGCTATTAAACTGACCTTGTACATTTGTTAGATATAGAGTATCTAATCCTTCGATTGCAGTAATCGTTACTCTTGCATCTCTACCAGTTTGAGTTGAGGTTGTTGAAGTTCGAATACCAACAACATCTCCAACCTTATATCCCGTTCCAAAATCTGGATGTACGGTAGAGTGTGCCACACCAGTAATAACTCCATTAGCATTTGTAGTTATTCTGAGTTTAAGGTTTTCTCCTTCACCAGAAATATTATAAGTGCTTACAGCTTCGTTAGTAACACTTACTGGATATCCATTACCAGCTTCAGTAAGACCAACCGTGCTTACAGAACTACCTTGTCCGACAACTATTGCAGATCCACCATTGTTATTACTACCTGCAAGTTTTCTACCAACAGTTACAACACCAATAAAGTCACTATCGGTTGTTGTTACAATACCAATCTTTCCTTTCTTAGGAAGAGTAGTAATTGGATTATTAATCAATTCTGGAACATAAGTATTACTTTGATCCAGTGGTGGATTGTAGAAGTATGCGGTTCCTTGAGTTGAAGTAAACTCTGCTTTATAGAGTTTAAACTTCATATCCTGATTCTGATCAGTAGTCCAAATAGAACCATTCTGAGATTTGAACAGTGATCCTAAAGCAAATTGCTTAGTGTAAATAACTTGATCTACATCTGGCAACGATTGGGTGTTTACAGTTCTTTCACCCATAACTCCAGTCCACACTTCATATTCATCACTTTGTTCGGAAACTAGAACTATGGCATATTCTCTACCGGGTGGTAAGAAGATTGGTTCTGGGAATCTAACGTGTGTTGCAACTTCTCCGGTTGTGGAAGTTTGGATAAGTTGAATTTCAAGACCACTTACTGGATCAACAGATCTTGGTCTAAGAGTTACTGGTGTTCCAATAACTTCCGTTGTTGGTGTTCCAAGTTGAGTGGATCTAACTTCTACTCTTACAGGAGCATTTCCACTATCAATAGTTGCAAAGAATATATCAACAGAAGTTAAGAATACTCCATTTGTATCATCTTCAGTATCGATATCAGATTTAACTTGAATATTACCACCAACAGTAAATGTTTGTGCTAACGGATCCGCAAACGTTTGTGTTACAACTCTCTGAACTCTATTAGTAGTTAAATTAGTAGACAGATTAATTGTATTATTAATATTTGTTCTTGTTGTTTGAGAAGTTACAGTTGCTTGGAACTCTAAAACTGTTGTATTTGCAGTATAGTTTGTTTCAGCAAAAGAAACTGTATTACTTCCCGGTACACCAGAATCGTTTGTAGAACTAGAAGTAAGTTTATATGTTTTTGTTCCTGTAAGTATTCTGACAGAAGGTCTTGGAGTTTGAAGTGGATTTCTAATAAAGAATGTTCCGATAAGATCTCCAAAGTTATCTGAGACTAATCTTGTTTGTTTTACAAATGCAATTGCACCACTAGTTTGACCAACTAATTGCATTCCACTTGCAACATATCCAAAATACCTACCTTGCGCTGCTTGTTTTAATGAAGCAGTATCTACGTTAATAACTTCTGAGGTTGAACTGTATGAAGTTCCAATGGATTGTTTAGTATATGGATTTTGATTATAAGTTGTTGTTGGAGAACTAAATGATCCAGTTTTATGATTTGGTGCAGCAACTCTGAATCTAATTCTTTCAACTCCATTTGTATCTGTACCAATAACTGTTTCACCAACACTAAATGCCGCAGATGCTCCATTTCCAGACAACTGTCTGTTATTAGAAATCTCAATAAGTTTTGGAACTACATCAACACCACTTCTATTATCTAAGAACTGATAATATCTTGTGTTTGGTTTTAAATTTGAAGCAGAGAACTCAACGTTCCTAGATCTCATATGACGATCATCTCTGTTACCAACAACTTCATTCCTGATAGTTGTATCTACAGTATCAAATGATCCAGTAGCAGTGGATGAAGTATTTGTAGTCTGTGTTGTACTTGCTACATTCTCTCTTACTGTTTGTCCGCGGAATCTACCACGACCTCTCCTCACAGTTCTTCCCGCAATTCTTACCGAAGAAGTTAAGTTTTGATTGAGATTATTAACTATATTTACGTTATTTGTTCTAGTTACTCCAAGATTAACATTTCTATCTGCAAGTTGAACTGTTCTAGTCCAACTATCAACTGCTGGGTCCAATACAACAGTTCCATTATAAACAACAAGATTGAATGGATTAACATTTTCAACTCTAGTTGCAAATGGTTGTTCTAACCAATCAACCTCATTATATGCAAGTGTTAATACGTTTCCAGTTTTTTGAATGTTTGGATCTAAAAGTGTAAGACCTGAATACTTATCTCCCGAAAGGTCTAAATTTTCTGGAGTTACATCATCCGTTGTTGCTACTAATGATTCCAAAGAATCACTACTAATATCAGAATTTAAGGTTCTTGAACCAGTATCAACTATAGTTGTTGATAAATTAGTATCAAAACTTGATGCATCAGAAAAATCATCTACAAAAAATCCACTCTTAAATCTATTTCTTCCTTCAGAATCTTGAATTTGTAAAGTTTGGGTATTGACTTCAAGTAGAGATAAAGTTGTTACTCTTTCTAAATTTTCAACTCTATCTTCAATAAGACCAATGTCTCTCATAGTATATCTTCTATTATCTGTCAAGATAATACTTGCATCACCTGGATTATAGAGATATGCTGGATAGCTTATAGTTCCCAATTCCAAAAATTCACCTCTTCTAGTAGGTGTTTTTGGATTTTTTGAAGATACTCCCTTATCTACAATAAAGTTACCAGAAATATCCAAGTAAATTTTATCTATTCTTGGTAAGTAGAAATCTTGATCAACTACAGATCCTTCATCTGGTGCAAGTAATCTTAATGGAGCTGAATTAAAAGCACTAGTTCTAGCATTAAAATCGAATGGTGATCTGTCAGTTGTTACTGCTGGATTAAAGACAGATACTCTAGGTCTAAAATCTAATGTATCAGTTGCTCTAATAGATCCTCCAATATTTGGAATATCTTTTGAGAACCTTTCTTTATCGTAACTATTAACGGTAAAGACATCACCAGTATCGTTTGATGGAACTGTATAATGATCAAATATGACCATCAAACGTCTTGATGGTTCTTGAGTATTCTTAGTTCTTACAAGTCTAGAATAATCATAATACTGATTTTTCTGACCTCTGTTGAGTTTAAACTCTTTAGTTATATTACTAAAACTTCCATTTGTAATAGAATCAACTACAGTATCAATTCCAGTTTCTTCGAAAGTTACTGCTTCACCAACAGCAAACTTGTTCTGATTTAAATAAACAATTCCTAATTTATTTGCACTGCCTGATGAAGGAGTTGTTGTATTATTACTAACGACTCTAGCAACAGCATTACTAGTATTTCCAATAATATTTTCACCAATCAGTGCATTTGCTCCAACATTTGCAACAACTGGGAACTCAATTATATCTAAAGTTGGATTTGCTGTATTTAAAGATTCGTATACAGCAAGAACTTTCACTGCATCTGGATAATTGAGAGAGATTTCCTCATCTTGGACTCTCAATCCATAATACTTATTATATGTCAATCCATCATTTTTGGAAGTTGCTGCGTTGCTACCAGACTCTTTTAACTTAGATCCATTTACAAATAAGACTCTGCTTCTACTGAAGTTTTTGATTTTGCTTTGAATACCGTTCTTAAGGAAGGTTACATTAACAACAGTATCACTAGATGATAAGGAGTTATCAAGATTTCTTAGAGTAAGAACGTTTCCACTGATGTTAAATGCATCGGGAGTTATAGTTCCAATGCCTCCTGCATTATATCCTACAGAGAATCTTTCCTGATCAAAATTTACCCAAGAAATATCGGTGATTCCACTAATAGCACTAGTGTTAATCTGTATCTCATTATCACTATCAACATTTTGTCCAGTGATTTGATCAATCAGATAAAGATTGGAGTTTGAAAGATTAACCGAAGAAGCATTTTCTTCTGGTAATGGTGCAAATAAAGATCCAGATCCTCTTATAATAGGTGCACCTATGAATCCATTAACTTGAACTTGTGCTGATGGTAATGATCCATCAAAAACTCCAGTAACAGTAGATATTCCAGTAATTTCGAAGGATAATGCATCTGATGCAACACTACTTATCCTACTGTACGTTTCTGTAGATAAACCGGTTTGTTGATATCTAATAACTGCATCAGTCCTTAAACCAACAAATGTTCTTCCAGCAGAAGTAACTGTCGAAACACCAGCACTCTGAGCAGTAATTGACAGTTGAGAAACTTCTGCTGGGAAATTGAATCTATCTAAGATAGCATCTGCTTTAAAATCACTGCCACTGAAAGGAGCAGTCTGCTTTACAGATTTTACATTCTGAGTATTATATCCAAGAACTTCGATTACAGATCTTGAAGATTCAACACCATTAATAATAAGAGTTTCTCCCTTTGCAAAAGTTCCAGAAGTTTGTCTCAAGAAAATTGTACTAGATGCTCCATTTGCAGTAGCAAATCCAGTTGCACCTGTACTCTTTCCTTTAATAAAATATGATTGTTCAACTTCTGCCGTAGTAACTGCTTGATTTAATGTAAGTCTCACATAGGTTTGAATATCATATAATCTCAAATCCCAACTAGTGGTTGCATTGACATATGCAGAATCAGTTAAATTGAACGAATAAACTCTTGCCTCACCAATTTGTTCCCCAATACAACCAAACTGAGAATAAAGAGCAACCGTTTCTCTTACTTTTGCTAATCCAGTTACATTATTAACTCTCAATATATTTCCCATTTCAAATGGGACTGTGACATTTTTAATATTTTCAGTGTCTCTTGGTTTTTCTACATCGAGAATTGTAGTTGATACCTTTTCAATATCATATCCTTTAACATATGCTTTACCCGAAGATATGTTTAAAGATACGAGATCATCTGATGGAGTGTTTCCTTCATCCGTCTTCTCATTACTTAAAAATACACCATCATTACCAAGTCTATCGTTCAGAGACTCTTCTAAATTTAAATCAAATGGTTCTACAGTATAATCACCAGATTCGTCAAATGTTCTTTCCGCAAGATAATCTCTGATTTTGTTATACTCAGTTTTTGTTGTTATCTTCTTAACTTTTCCGTTTTTTAATCTAAGTAACTCTACAAAATTAGTATCATTCGTATCAGTTAATGATCTCTTTTCGAGAGATAAAGATATTTTGAATCTATCGGCACCTGGTGATGCATAATTGGTGAATCCCTTTGCATTATCATATAAGGATTCATCTTCTTTTGCATTAACAAGAGATTCTGTTATTTTTAAACCAACTCTATACGATGGAGTATTTGTATATTCATCCAGTACAATCGTTTGCTTAGGAACTTTTACAAAAAATCCTCTTATAAAATAAACTCCCTCACCGATTGATGCTGCTGATCCAGTTGCAGTTGCATTTGCATTTATCAAAGATCCAAATGGAGTACCAGAATTAATGGTAGTATTTCCATAGACAACATTCTCTGTTGCTGATAATAATTCACCATCTACAAATTCAGAGAACTCAAAGTTTGAATCTGATTCAAGATACTTTACGTATAGTGTAATATTATCTACATTACCATTTTCTGATGGAAGAACTACTTTTTGAACTCTTGCAGTAATTCCAGAAACTTGCCCTTGTATAGTTTTTCCAACAAACTTGTCAATATACAATGATAAATCAATACCAAATTGTGTGGTATTTACCTTTACAGCATAAAATTGACTGTCATATCCAATGTTTCCAGGGATAACCATTGATCCCTCTTTGAACATATGACTTCCAAACTCTTCAACCTGATTCTGAAGAATGGATTGTAAAGTCGTTAGTTCTCTAGACTGAACAGGATATCCTGGTTTGAATAAAACCTTTAAAAAGTTTTTTGCTGAATCAAAGTCGTCATAATATGGATTGATATTTAAGTTTGTTTTTTGCGACATTTTCCTTTAAAATTCCAGAATAATTTTGATGTCTTCTTTTTGTCTAGAGTCTCTTTGTACAAGAGAACGATTATCGATGTAAATAATATCTCCCGTGTTTTTATTTATCTCTGGATCTGCAACCCCTCCGGAGAAAGTAACACCCAAACTGACTTGTTTTGATCCAATCGAAGTCGTAATACCATTAAAGTTTGTATCAACAGATCCACTAATCGGAGAGATTGTTGAGGTAGTTGATGCAAAACTAACAACGTTTGCCTTTCCAGTAACATCATTTCTATCAGTTTGATCATAACCATTAGCAAAGTTTAAAGATCTATCTTGATAATACTTCAATACTCTAGTATCTGTATCATACGATGCAATATATCCTCTTGCAGTTCCATTCAAAGTCAATTGTGTTATTGCTGCACCAACAACAGGAGTACCAGCAAAATCTGATGTTAATTTAATAGCACCCAGAGAAGAGTATTGATTGCCAGTGAAATTTGATTGTGAATTATATTTCTCTGGATTCTTTATAATTCCAACTTGAGAAAACTTAGTATCTGTTGGAAAATCTTTTGTGGAATCATCAAATCTTGAATAAACTAAAACTTTATCTGCACCTAATTCGGAATAAATATCATATCCATGACCTCTAGATGGAGGAATGATCGGAATCAATTTTGCTACATCACTACCAAGAGAATCACTTTCTGAGTGTCCAAAATCTACAATTCCAAAAGTATATCCACTACCACCAGAAACTACAGTTGCTTTTGTAATCTGACCGGAACTATTGACCTGTATATTAACTTTTCCTCCAGTTCCATCACCTTTGATATCATAAGTTCCAGAAGCATAAATTCCACTTCCACCATCTGCAATATAAACAATTTTTATTTGGTTATTGTTTACAGTGGAATCACCAGCATCTCTCACACTTTGAATTTGGAAATTCGTAGATGTTGCCCATTCATTTGGAAGGACAATATATTCAGTAGAATCAAATTTGATAATATCACTTGGAGAAATGGTGAACAAGTATTTCCAAATATAACCATCACCACTTGTTCCAGCAGCAGATGGTTCTAAATCTGTAAATGTTGGTTCATCTTGAGATGTATTTCCAGTCAGATTAGAAGATCCTCCAATATCTCCATGCGATCCATTATAGAGACAGACATAGACTCTAAAATCACTATTAACGACATAGTAATTTGAATCAAAAAGTCTTGCACTTTTTGCATTAGGACTTTGATTGGCAACACTATAATCATGACGATACATATCATATCTAGTGTTTGAAGTCCAGTTGACTTTCTTTACAACTCTTCTAACATTTGAGTTGTTCAATTTTTTGCCAAAAAGAGCGGTATTTCTATAATGACTCAAATATTGTTGATTATCGATAGGACTTGGAGGATTTGTTTGAGAGCCTGACCAAGTATCAGATCTACCAAATCCGACCGAACCCGGTCCAGGATTGGACAATCCTACAAAAACATAATATGAATTATTAGCATCCAATACAGAATCTATAAAATTACTAGCATTCGCAATTCTAAATTGGTCTGTTACGATAGCAGCCATATTACACAGTTTTTAGATATTTATATTGTTTAGTTTATTGTTTCTGGAAGTGCTCCAGTTTGTCTGAGTCCTTCTCCTCTTCTTTGAATTGTTGGGAATGTGGATAATCCAACGTCAACAGTTTTTCCTGTGACTCCAATAGAAATTGGGGAAGATTGTCTAGTGATAGATGTAAATAATCCCCATGAGAATTCACCAACCATATCCCCACTTGTAGTGAGACCAGATGTAGAAGTTGCAGAGTTAATATTGCATGTAATGATTCCAACCGTTCCATCGGTGGTTATATCTCCAATGTAATAAACATTATCTAAGAATGTTGTTCCAATACCAACTACTGCACTATCAGAACCATCAACTGTTATTACTCCATTTCCAACCTTAGTATTTTTAACAAATATTGGATAACCAATCTTTAAGTCATTACCAAATGCTGTTGGAGATCTATCAAGATGGAACTTAATTGCCAGTGGATGACCACCAGTACCTGAGGTAGTTTCTATAGAAGTTATAATACCGGAGAAACCAGAAACAACTTCAATTTTTCCTAAAATTTCATAATTTGGATCTGGTAAAGGAACAATAACTTTTGGTGCAACAGTATAACCGAATCCAGGATTTACAATTGTAGTTCCTGTAATTACTCCATTAGTAATGGTTGCTGTTGCAGTAGCAGTTGTACCAAATCCTACATTTTGTGGATCATCGATCCGTAAAGGATTTTGGAATTCAATATTAGCAGTGGATCCAGTATATCCATTTCCACCATTAGCAATAGTGAGGGAAGAAACAACTCCACCAGCACCGATTGTTGCAGTTATATTTGCAGGTGAAGGATCTGGATCACCATCAACAATAATACCACTAAGTTTATTATATGGTCCACCTCCCAAATTATATGTAAAACCACTTACATCATCAACAAAGACTCTAGAATCTGAAGTCGCAATATCTTTAATAATTTTTGCTGTTGGATATACTTGAGAGATTGTAGATTGTCTTGTTTTATAAACAAACTCACCATTTACCTCTCTATCAACTTTTTGTTTTGTCCATGACATAGGTCTAGGATTAACTTCATCGACTCCTTGATCTATATACAAACTTGTTTCAAATTTATCCGAGAAAGAAACATCAAAAATAACTCTTCCATCTTGAGTTACTGTACTAGGTATCGTATCATTTTTAAATACCTGAACATCATCACCTCTTTCTAATGTTGGAATAACATTTTCCACCTGTATATCATCCTGACCTCTTGTTCCTCTGTAGAAGAATATGTCAACAAGGTCAGTTGATTTTGGAGGAACACTGAATGCAAAGGATGTTCCACCATCAAATGTATATGCCTCTCCTGGTTCTTGTAGAACACCATTCAAGAATATCAATAAAACATTTTCAAGAACTATGTTAGATTCTTCTGGTTTTTCAAAACTTAAGATTGATCCATTATAGAATAATGGGAATCT
>TARA_A100001201_G_scaffold27427_2_pt1 | contig 11109 bp, 11 predicted proteins | sample TARA_A100001201 | Tara Oceans TARA_A100001201 (sample SAMEA2619872) | marine metagenome | biome: marine biome (ENVO:00000447); feature: surface water layer (ENVO:00002042); material: "saline water (ENVO:00002010), including plankton (ENVO:xxxxxxxx)" | depth 5 m | reverse complement strand
AAGTCTTACTGATTCAATTAATGCTCCATGACCCATTGCTTGAACTTGACATTCATATGTTCCATCTTCATTGAATTCCCAAGAAAAATTAGTTATTCTAGCAAAAAGAGCATCGTAATTATAATTAGATTCCTCTTTTATGCTTTTAATTTCATCATAGATTCTATCTTTAGCAGTTTCTTGTTCTTCTTCTGTTTTAAAAGATTCAAAAAAATCAGTTACAGTTTTTATATTAGTACTTATTACTGTATTATTATTATCTGAATCTCTTTTAGCATGAATAGTATGCCCCCATTCAATAAGAATACTCATACCTGGTCTCAAATAAAGTTGTTCTAATTCGTTAAGTTGGTCTAATGAATTAGCTGTTACGTTAAAACTTACTCTTTGGTATGTACCGTAAGTTCCTAATACTTCAGATTGAAAATTGGTTAAACCTGCCATAGGTCTATAACCTTCACCAAGTGCTCCTAATCTATAGGCATCGGTTTTACTACCTAATATACCTCCTCTAAGTTTTTGTTGTTCATTTAAAGTTCCTCCAGATAGTATAGTAGAAGAAGCAAGTGCAGAACTATAATCACTTGATCCAGATAATGCAGTATCAACCCCAGAAGAAACTTTTACCCAACCAGTTCTTCCTTCCAGGTATGTTAAAGATTTAATAGTTTTTACTTTTTTACCTAATATCTCTTCTCTTAATTTAAGTTGATCGAGTACATCGTCTTCTATACCTGTATGTATTACAGATGTTTTTTTCCAACTTAAAGCCATGTTACCTTGATTTATTTACTTTATCAAATAATTCTATAGCTAAATCTTTATCAGCAGGTATTCTTATCTGCTGGCCTGGTGTAGCTATTAAAGAAGCTTTTTGATGATTATTAGATGAAGCTATAATCCACCATAGAGATGAATCATTATAAAACTGTTGAGCTAATATATCATATCTATCAGATATACCAGCAATCATATAAATATCGTCTTCTGATTCCGGAATAAAAGGGTATATAGGATTAGTAATATACTTTTTTCCTTCTTCAGTTTTAAATCTAGTTATTTTACTATACCTATTCATTTTTTATACGCCATTTAAACTGTCTTTCTCTCCTCTATTTTTTAAGTACGTATTTTCAGTTGTTGTACCATTAGTAATAAATTTACTAGTTCTAAATATATCTCCTTCTTTAGTAGCTCCAGCAGATGGAATAAATTCGTGAATAGGAGTAAACGAACAGTTAACATCCATTATCATAGGAAGTTCTTGATGTATTTTATCTCTATCTAAATCTTCTGGTCTATTCATTGCTATTTCAAAAGGATAATCTACATTCCAAGAAAAACCAACCTGAGTCAAATACCCTGGTAATCTATAAACATAATCACCAATAGTTAATCTTGTTAAAGTACCTCTCATAAAAATTCCATCATAAGTAGGAGCTGTAGCACCTGCTAAAAAGTTTAATTTCTGATATATAGGTCTCATTTCTTTAGCCGTCATTGCAGCTACTTTAAAATTAACACTTAAATCTCTGTTAAAACCTCCATATGTTGCAAATTTTTCTGCTCTGCCTAGATAGTTATATTGATTCCAATCAGCACTATAGTTATCTGAAAAATCATCTAAAAAGGCTCTAAAATATAAATGGTGAGAATTTGGATAAATATCTTGTACTGAAGGAGTAACTACTTCGAACCTAAATTTTACTAAATCTCTTCCTTCTGCTATGCCATTATATGCTAATGTATTATCTCCTTTAAGTTTAGGAGCTAACATATTTATACCATCAGCAGTAACAGGTATCGAAGAATCTGCTCCGTTTTCTCTAGTATCTTCCGAAGGTAAAGATACTTCTCCAAAAAATCCTTTTAATTTGCTTTTTTCAGATCTTTTCGCTGTTACATTTCCTAAGTTTACTCTTATTTCTTTTTTATTTATATCTACATCTTCAACTGACCCAGTAGTTTGAGCTGGTGGTACGAAAGTTTCATCAGGCGATAATTTACTACCTTTTTTTCCTCTATATGCAAAGTCAACAGTATTAGCATTTGCAAGTCTACTTGTTGCTAAATCAATAGCAGAACCTGAGTTTTGAAATACTGTAGAGCCGCTTATAGTATTTACATATCCATCACTTAAGTAATTACCAGTATCATAATTATCGATAGAGGTAAACTCCTTATCATACTCTAATATTGCTGATCCTGATTTATAAGTTCTTCCTAATTCTGAGCCTATATATCCTTGAAAATTGAAATCTTCTCCTATTTGGTTGCCAGGAATATTTCTTAAAGGTATTTCAACTCTATTGCCTTGTTTTACTGTAACGTGAGGAGCAGCAGATAAATTATTATCGAGTTGTCTTATATAAGTACTTTTACTCTTACCTCCAAAACCTCTAACAAAATGTAGACCAGTACCGCTGATAGGTACTTGAGCTAAAGTAGAACCTACTATTTTAGTTGTATCTAATAAAGCATTACCTAACAACTCTATACCAGCTCCTATTTTATTAAAAATACTTCTTTTTTCTTTTCCCTTCTTTTTTAATTTAGCATTTTGTCTATCAACAATACGTTTTCTTAGCTTTTTACTATCTAAAGTAGTTAAATTTAATGCGGTTTGATTGGCTAAAAATTTAGATTTTAGAGGACTTATTATCTGAGTAATTCTACTTAAATCATCTACTCTAGTTAAACCTTGAGTTACAAGTTGCTGTTCTATTTTAGAAGGTGTTCTTCTGTCATCAAAGTCCAAAGGAATATCTCTAGTGACTAAAGGTCTATTAGCACCATACTTTATTCGGTTATTCTGTGGAACACCGCTTTGTTGGTAATTCTGTAGTATTCCCATAAGTTAGTTTTAACTACTCTGGATTTTGATACTTATCAGGAGTTTTTCCATCAAGGTCAAGTTCAGACGCACCCGCTTTTACTTTAGCTGGGTTAGTACCTTGAGCATGTAATTGAGAAGTTTTTAATGCACCATCTCTTATATCTGGTGTTTCTCCTTTTAAACTATGTCTCGAAGGTTGTGTGTTAAATGATTTTAATATTCCCATAATTATGTTATTTTAATATAAATAGTTACCCATCGTTTTTAATACTAGATACTGATAAGCTTGTTCCAACTTTTTCAGGACCTATGTAAATATCTTTATTAGCTGCATTTGCTATTTGATCACCAGAAGATTTAGTTACTCCAATTAAATCACCAAGTTTTTTTAACAGCATCTTGTTAAACATTATTCCTCCTCCCATTGGTCCTAAAGCTGCGGTCATCATTCCACCTGTTTTTAAACCTTGATTAATACTTTGAACTGTTTTACTTTGATTTTCAGTTTTATTACCTGTAACTCCGGATAAATCTCCTGCTAATAAAGCTGTATCTATTCCTGCAGATACTAAAGTACCGACTCCAGGAAAAAGTGATGCTATACCAGAACCTATTTCTCCTAATCCACCTAATATATCACCTGATCGGAATCTTTTTATCCCCATAAAAGTACCTACAGCTAAACCTAAAATAGGTATTTTTTTCAAAAAAGACATTAATCCAGCTTTACCAGCTGTCTTACCACCGAATGCAAACAAGGATTTGAGTTTTTCAAATTTAGTAGATGATTTTGCTAGCATCTCATTTAATTTTTCAACTGGTTCTGCCAAAGCTTTCGAAGTAAATTTTCCTAAAAGTAACATCTTATTACCAATTTTACCTAAGAACCCAAAAAACCCTGATGCAGCTGAACTAACATGATCGAATATACCAGCTAAAAATTCAAATGGTTGTATTAATAAACCTGCTGCATCTGCAATTTTTTCAGTAGCATGTAACATTCTTTGTTGAATCGACATATTTTGTTCTTGTTGAATTAATTGATCTGCTCCTGTATCATCTCTAAGTTTAGCTAAAGCTTCTTCTCTTTTAGTTTGATCTTTAATGTTATTGATTCTTTTTAATTCATTCCTAACTTTTTCTTCCAATGATCCTCCTTCTACATCTGAAAGTTCAGCCATGGCTTTTTGACGCATTAAGATTTCGGCGAGTTCATCTCGACTCATACCAAGAGCCTTAGCTTGAGCATTCTGGGCTAATACTGATTGATTCTGAAAATCATTTATATCTCCTATATTCTTTTTTAGTTCTTCAGCTAGCATTGTCTGATTACCGGTTAATGCTGCTGCTCTAGCTCTTTCTAAATTTAAACTTTTACCAGTTAATAATTCAGCTTCTAATTCTGCACCTATAGATTCTTCAAAGCTTAGTAACGACTCAGCACTAGAATTCATACCTGATAAAGTCATACCAAATCTTCTTGCTTGATATGCTGCTTTTTCTAACCCACCAGGAAATTTAGCAGTAGTAAGTTGAGTTGCAGCACTAGCTCCAGCTATATCCTTCATAACATCTTGAAATCTGACAGCTGTTTCATTAGTTGCATTAAAAATGCTTACGGAACCTGCTAGATGGACATTAAAGTCTTCTATATTTTTTCCTGAACCTATTGATGCTACTAAAAGATTATTTGCTTCATCAGCGCTTAATCCTAAATTCTTAGTCATATTAGAAAATGCTCTACCACTTTCTTTTGATAAGTTAGTAACTACTCCTAAGTTTTGAGATACTGAAATAAAAGATTCTGCTAGCTGTGATGCTGTTAAACCAGGTATATTTTCAGCAAATTCTACCATATCACGATTCATCCTCATTGACTCTCTTCTCGACATGTTAAACTGTCGAGTAAGATTAGTCATTCTATCAGATGCTGTGCCAATACCCGAAGTTAAAAAACCGACGAATCCTGTTAATAGTATTTTGCTTCCTGTTTCAGCTATAGCTTGAAAATTAGCTGCCATTATAGCAGATTCATCTGCTCCTTCTGCTAAATTCCCTCTAAGTTGTTTCGATTTTTCAGAAGCTGATGTTAAAAACTTACCTACGAACGGTATATGTTCTACATATTCTTCCATACCGTCGAGGAATCCTGTTGCTTCTTCTATTTGATTAGCCCTTTCTTCTAATTCATCGTAAACTTTAAGATTCTTCGTTAATTCTAAACGTCTATCTTGTAATGCTTCAAGAGAATCGTTTATCTTTTTTTCATCTTGGCTTCCTGCAATAACCGAGTCTAATCGTTCTCGTAGTATTTCTTCTTTACTTAATAACCTATTGTATTCAAGTTGAGCAGTATCTCTATTCTTCTCCATTTGAGCAGTAAACTTCCCTTTTTTCTTACTGTTAGTTTCAAATTGTTGGAAATCCGCGTTTGCTGCTTTATTTAGTTCTTTTATTCTATCGATGCTTTTACCGGTAGATGCAAGTAATTCTGAGAGATCTACATCTTTAGTATTCTTAGCCATTTCTTTGAAATTATTAGACATAGACTTCAAGTCTTGGTTAAGTCTAGTAATTTCATTAGTTAATTCAGCAATGGTTTGTTTTACGCCTTTAGATGCTTTTTCAGCACCTTGCATATTCTTATTAAACTTTTCTGAATTATTAGCTTGATCTTGTGTAGCCATATTTATACTCTATATGTTATAAATAGTGAAGACCTCTATTTGTTAGAAGTCTTCGTTGAATAATTTGGTTTTACTGCAGGTTTGAGTATTTCTTTCTTTTTTGGTGTATTGTTATCTAAAGTATTTTGAAATTGTTTATTTTGCTTATCATAAAATTCATTCATTTGTTGAAATGTAAATTTACGCAACCAGATAGGCATATTATAAACGGTATACCAGTCGTATCCACCATTTCCGTGAAAAACTATTTCGTGTATTTGTTTAAAAAGACTAGCTCTATAGTCTGTTGTCAGGCCAAAAAAAGCCGAGCCCTATAGGTATGTCGACGTCCTCCTTCCCGCCATCATCATTTGTATATTCAAATACTAAGTCTACATCTGGCATTACTTTATCATACTCTTTTCTTAATGCTCTTGCATCAGTAGCTAATAAATAGTTATCTACATATTTTCTTATATGTGCTACTTCTCTATTACCATTAACTGATGTAATCATTCTTTTTAAACGAGTAGTAACATCTGCAGAAGAAGTTTTATTAAGTTTTTTTAACCCTTGAATTTCTCTATCTATAGCATTTTCATCTCCTTCGGTTAAAAGTTTATAAGTAATTTCATTTTTTGATGGTAGTATAAATGAAAACTCATTTTCACCTCTTTTATATAATTTTTCTTCTATAGGTTTATTATTTATTTTAGATAAATCTACTGTTATTTTTTCTCCTCTGTAGTTTATATCATAAGCAGCACCATAAGCTAATATACGAGCTGCTACCATAATAGCATTTTTATCACCTAGAAGTAAACTATTATAATCTACTCCTTCAGTTACAATAAGAGATTTTAATAATCTATCAATAACTGTACCATTTTTGATATAATTACCATTAGTAAGAATATCTTCTTCTTTAGCAGTCATATATTTCATTTCGACTGTACCTTTAGAAAGCGGTGAATTTTCAGGATATACTAATCCTTTAGATGGTAATTCTACTGTTTCAGTAGGAATTTTAAATTGTTCTTCCATAAATTTTATTAATTAAAACCGGTTCTTATATAAATATAGTAAAAAATAATTTTGAATCCAACTTATTTCCAAAAAAAAACCCGGATAAACCGGGTTAACTTTTTTATGTGTGCCTGACAATTAGTAGTTTAATATACAATAATCCATTGCAACTGTAATAGATAAGTCTACTACTTCATCAGCTGACCAATCGTATTGACCGAAATCTCCATTGACTAAAAACGCTCCAACGATTACCCATTCTCCGATTACATCACCTACAGGTCCTAAAATATTTAATGTTAGGTCTTTTTTGTAAAAATCAGAATATCCTGCTCTACCTGTTACTGATTCGTAAGATAGTCTAGCCCAGTCCATTACTGCTTGAGCTCCAGAAGGTGTAATTGGATCATATAACGTCATAGTTATATCTTCCCATTCTCTCTTACCTCTGATTTTTCTATAAGAGTTTATGTGATCTAATTTTATACTATTATCTGAGAATGTAGGAGCTTTAACATTTTTTACTAAGTATGCAGGAATCGTATCAATATTAAGTAAAAATCTGTTCTGAACTTTAGGTTCAAAAGCTCTAAACATTATTTCGTTTGCGTCTAATACTGCCATTTTTTATTTTCTTTATTATAAATATCTAACTTTTAATTTATTGACCAAAAGTTGCGCCAGTAGGCTCTATAGTAAAGTCTAATACTATAAATTCTGCTGTCTTAGCTGGTTGTATAAATATTTGTCCTATTAATTGATTTCTATCAACTACATCAGCTGTATTATTTGTATCATCCATTACTACTCTATAAGCATAAAGACCTTGTCTCTGTACTACTGAGTTTAAGAATGGATTAACAGCTGATAAGAATCTATTTCTAGTTGCTATTGTATTTTGCTCAAATACTAAAGTTCTAGATAAGTCTCCAACAAATTCTTTTAATTCGATTAATAATCTTCTAACATTTACTCTATCTAAAGCACCTGCTTTTTTCTGTAATGTTTTCTGACCAAAAATTGCAATTCCTTGTCCAGGGAAAGTAGCTATTGGGTTAACATTAGAATCATATAAAGAATCTCTTTGTGAACGAGATAATTTTCTTTCTGCTTGAATAACTCCAACTACTCCACCTCTAACTAATCCAGCTGGTGCGAACCAAGGTGCTGAACTGTTATCTGTGAATGCATATACTCCAGGTACTACTACTGAAGCAGGAACGAATACGTTCTTACCGTTACCAGTTTGTGTTTGTACATGTGGCCAGTAAGCTGAAGCGTAAGAAGAATTTAATAAATCTGCTTGACCAGTAACGTTAGATACTGTTGCTCCATGTCCGTACAAGTCAACTACTGCGATACAATCTCCTCTAGACTCTGCTAATGAGATTAAGTTATCAACTGTAGTACTGTGGTTATTTTTATTTATTCCAGGAGCTGAAATAATGTTAAACTTATAATCGTCTTTATTACCTAATAAAGTAATTACATTGCTATAGTTATCTGCTACTAATCCTTGTGTATTAGCATTTATGTTTTGATATAAGTTTAAAGAACCAGAAGCTTTAGGTGCTCCTGTTGCTCCAAAGAATGATCCTGACTGAGCTATTGGCAAGAAGTTATTAAAAGGAACTCCTGCTGAAGATGAATTAATTGATACACCGTCAGTCTTAAGGTAATTTAATGTCTTTGAATTAACAGTTTTAACTCTAATATAATTAGATTTATTAACAAACTGTCCTGTTGTAGTTATTTGAGTAGCATCTCCTGAAATTGCTTCTGTCTGATCTCCAATTACTTTACTGATAAAGTTTTCAGATTCAGGATCTAAGCTTATATTATTAAATGTCTCTAATACTACTTTATTATTATGGTTATCATCACCTCTTCTTACTGATAAAGTGAATGTACCTTTTGCGTTACTTACGTTAGAAACTTCCCATCTTAAGTTATCAGATGAACCTGAAATTAGTGAGTTATCTGAATTACTATGGCTTGCTAATGGCATTGCAAATTCTAACGAACCAGTTGCGTTATTGAATATTGCTCCTTTACCTATTGTTTCTAAAGTAAAAGGTTCAGTACCACCGTTAGATGAAGCGGAAATATGAGTGTTACCAGCAGCAGTATAAGAACCACTTACTAATCTAGTAACAATACATGTTGATCCTCCTTGTGCAAAGTAATTTTTTACTGCGATAGAAGTTAAGAATTCATCTTTAGCTGATCCATTTTCAAAAATGTCACCGAAAATTCTTACGTATTGATTATATGAAGTTACAGTAGTAGGAATCTCAACAGGGCCTTTCACTGTAGGTCCAATAATTGCTGCTCCTACTTCGACTGGTGCTGGAGAAATAAACGATAAATCGTTTTCTCTTTGAAAAACACCTGGGGAGATAATTGTTTCTGCCATGTTCGGTTAAGTTTATATTTAGTCTATTATAAATATATCGGGAAAATCGAAACCATTTTATATAAATGGTCTTTATTCACATATATAAATATCGGAAATAATAGTAAAAGAATATTAAGCCGGAATAAATTCTTTGTTCTGTAAATCAACAGAACCTTGACCGTAAAGCTTTGTTAACTTTTCGTTAACAGACTTTTCTAAATTTTGTAATTCTTTATAATAAATAGCAGCAGTTTCTTCTCTTTCTTTTAAAGTAAATTTAGCAACTCCTATTGAGGCAAGTTCTTCTTTTAAGAGTAAGCGTCTTCTTGCTATCTCATCACATAGGTTAGCATCAGTATCTACTAATGGAATATTTTTCTTTTTTTTGCTCATTATAATATTTGTATGTTATCAGGTATCTTCAAATCGTTATGCTGAATTAGATTAACTCCTCTTTTTTCTATAAATTCTTTCCAAAAAATACTACCTTCATATTTTTCTTGAAATTGTTCAGTTAAGCTATTATCTAAATTCAACATAAGTTCTTCTAGCTCTTTATATAATATATGAAAAACTTTTTTAAATCCCAACGGATAACCGAAAAATAATCTTTCATCTAAAGTTTTATGGTATATACTACCAAAGAAACATTCTTCTTTAGTCTTATTTTTTAAAAGTGGATAAGTTTGAATATAAGCTTTATGAAAATATTTTTCTAAATCTAAATCTACTTTTAACCATTCAGTTTCTAGATTAGGTTTAAATTTAATTATTAAATCATACTTATCTATATCATTAATTAAATTAACCGCTTTCCAAGTAGAATAAAAATAAGAATATAGTTTTTTTTCAAAAAGTGGTTCATCAACTTTTATATTAATACTTTTACAATACTTTTCGTATCGTTTTAATTTATTAACCCATCTTGTATTATCATTATTATTCCATGTGTGTACATAAACATCAGTATTTTTATCTAAAAATGACTTAATATTTTCACTAAGGTGAGTTAAATATCCCGATATTACTACTGCTTTATACATAACTCATTATATAGTCACTGCAAACTCCTAAATAGTCTTTTATATCCTCTTTAGTCATTTTCATATTTTGTTCAGGCAATACTGTTATAGCATTATCACAGATAACTCCAGGATAAGCCCATAAATATCCTTTAGAGGTTAATGTAACTTTATCTTCTTGATGCCAAAAGTAATTTAAATATACACCATTTCTATCTATCTCTACTAACTTATTTATAGCATCTATATTTTTACAATGGATCCAAAGCTTGGTATGGTTATTTACAAACCATTCAAAAGGAACATCATATTCAGGTTCATCATGACCTAAATAAAATTTTTTATTTACAAACCAAAAATCTACTTCTACATTAAATCCTGTGTTTATAGCATTAGTTATATATGAAGGTTTATTTTCTTTGTTAGGATTTGGTCCGTCAATATTTCCTCTATGACTTATAAGAATCATATTACTGCTTATAATTTTCTAAATAAAATTTTAAATCTTCAGGTGTACCTAAACCCCACATTTTATTTATATTAAAAGTACGTATTTCTTTATTATCTTCGATCGCTTGATTAAAAACAGGACAAACATAAAACTCATTGTTTACTCTGATATCCTTTTCAATCATATCTTCAGCGTACTTTACAAAATCAGAACCTTTCTTCCAATAGTAATATCCAACAGTAGCAATATCAGATATAGGATTCTTTTCTGCAACTTCAGTTACTAATCCTTTATCGTTTAATTTAGCAAAAGACCATTTTGGATGGGTTGCTTTAAAAGTAACTATACCTCCATCAGCATCAGTTTCATTCATTTTATATAAAAATTCTGTTGAATCCCACTCTACAAATTGGTCTGAATTGGCAAATAAAAGAGGTCTGTTATTATTTATATATTCTTTAGCAAGTAATGCGGTACAAGCTGCTCCTTCTGTTAAGCTTTCTACTTCAACTATTTTACATTTAGGAGTTATTAAATTTAAAAGAGTATCTAAATTATATTTTTCTCTATGTTCTTTTTGAACTACATAAATGTAATTTGCTTTTATATTTAAATTATCTACAACAACCTGTATCATAGGTCTACCATTTACATCTATGAGTGGTTTTGGAAAAGTATACCCAGCTTGTTCAAATCGCTTTCCTGCTCCT
>TARA_A100001201_G_scaffold63921_1_pt1 | contig 11165 bp, 28 predicted proteins | sample TARA_A100001201 | Tara Oceans TARA_A100001201 (sample SAMEA2619872) | marine metagenome | biome: marine biome (ENVO:00000447); feature: surface water layer (ENVO:00002042); material: "saline water (ENVO:00002010), including plankton (ENVO:xxxxxxxx)" | depth 5 m | reverse complement strand
AAATAGAAAGGATAACATGACAATAAAAGAAAAATTAAAAAAGTTAATAGAACAACAAAAGAAAGAAAGTTTTACTGATCCAAATCAAATAAAAGATAGTGAAGCACTAGGAATAATGATTTCTCAATTTTTTGAATGGGATGGACAAAAGATATTTAATAGCGCTTATTATGCTTTTGAAGATAGCAACTTTCATACTTTTAACGAAAAATTTGATATATTATGGGATATTCAAGAAGGTGGCCATGAAAGTGACAAACAAGATGCAAAAATAATAGCAGTAACGAAAGGATAACATGACATATTTTATAATATTTAGCTTAATAACTATAGCGGTGTTTGCCTGGTTAGCGATCACCGCAACAAATGAAATTATTGATTATCATAATGAGAAATAAAAAGAATTTACCAACTCAAGATAATATAAAAGAGATCATGCAACAAACGTTAAAAAATATCTTGAGTTGTGTAGGTGGTGTGTACTATAATAAATATAAATTAAAGTTAGAAAGGAAGAAAGATGGAAAAAGAAACAAAAACTAGTTGGTGGACATTAACTATTGAAGATTATCCAAATTACAAACCAAATGATATTGATCTTGAGCATATTGCAGAATGTATAAAACAAGGTTATGACAACGGACAATTAATACAAGAAAGTGAGGAAGAATGAAAAAATATAAAGTAAATATTGAGGAGCTTGGTTATGAAGAAATAATTGAAGCAGAAGATGAGGATGAAGCTGAGTTAGATGCGTTGGTGCATTGCAAAATGTATCTTCAAGAATATGTTAAGACACAAATAGAAGAAATAGAAAGTGAGGAAGAATGAAATATATAGACTTAGACTTTATAAAACCAGATAAAGATTGTGATCAATGTGATTTTATAAATGACTATTGTTGCTTTGAATGTGAGCATATACAAATAAAAGATAAACATCCAAACTCAACTTATACTAATAATTGTGAATGGATTATGAAAGAAAGTGAGGAAGAATGAAAAAGAAAAAGCAAATTATATTTGGAGTAGGTTGTGAAGCTACCGAGGAAAATTCATATTATTGGTATCATTATGACAATAGAGGTAATGAAAATCAAAATTATGATGATGATCCAGAACATTTTGAAAATTGGAAAAAAGAAAATATAGGAAGCGAGGTAGAATGAAAATAAATCATAAGAAAGTAGAACAATTAAAATCTTTTAATGGTGTTAAATTAAAAGGTAGTGAGACGTTTAATGAACTGTTAAAAATTGAACAAAACCAATTAATAAAAGGTTCGATTATATGCAAGGCAAAAGATTGCAATAAATACTTATACAAAAATCAAAGCGCTAGCAATCCGCAATATTGCATGGATTGTGCGTAGAAAGGATAACATGATTAAATTAAAATTAATTTCAACTAGTGGTGACATGCACACGGGCGGATTATCAAATAAACCTACAATTATTGATATAGATTATAAATATAAAAAGTCCGTTGATGCTTTTTTAAAATATCAAAACATATTCCATAATGCGGCCTTTGATAAATCATTTCCAAATAAAACAAGTCAAAAAGCATATAAAAAATATGTAAAGAGTTTTAATAAATTAAAAGAAGTAGGCATATTTGATTGTAAATGGGAGTTTAGAACGGGTTGGAAGTATAAAGATTAAGAAAAATAGAAAGGATAACATGATGAGAATAAATAAAAAAAGAGAAATATTTGGATTTTTTGATTTAAGTGGATTTAAAGAGGGTGTGGCTGATGCTCTATTAGAGGGCTATAAGGCCGATTGGCACAAAAACTGCCCTTATTATGCTCAAGGTTATGAATTTGGTTTAACCATGTACGCTCTATGTAATAAGTTAAATGAAAAACGATAGAAAGGATAACATGAAAAAATATAAGGTATTAGCGGGTGAAACAATTTACGTTGAATACATGACCGAAATTGAGGCAAACAATAAAAAAGAAGCAGAAAAAATCGCGTTAGATACATGCGCTTCAGATTGGAAAAGCACCGATTGGTCTAATTCGGCGGGTGATTTTATAATTGAAGATATAGAAGAAATAAAAGATTAAGTGCGACAATATTGTACTTGATATTATAGGATTTTAAGTATATCTATAGGACAAGCTCAACAAATAAATATTGCAAATTTATTTGTCTTTGTGGCAGAACAACGCTTAAGCGGGTGTAATGCACGAGTTGAGAGGGTTAGGGGCTACTGCCTTAAGACACTCAACTTGGTTGTGAGTACCGACCATCTTCTAAATTAGAACTTGGACGCTTCGGGAAAGCTTGTGGGTGATCTACCAAGATAGCCCCACCAAAGAGAGCTATTAAATAGGTAAGTACGCGAGTGCTGAATCGACATGAGTGAGCCAAATGAATAGTAAACCAATAAAGGTTCAACAAAACTCATAGGAGGTACTATGCGCCCTTACGCCAGATACCCCACCCGAAAGGGTGGGGATATTACAACTTCTTTTTAACTTTACCCATTTGCCAAGATTGTTGAGTAGATAATTCAATAACCAACCTATGGCTTTCTCTAGCTCCAATAATATTATTTTCAAATAAACTTATTGAAAGAATATCAAATTGGCCGTCAGGGGATCGAAATTCGCCTTGTGGAAGTTTGACGACTACTCTTGCATCTTGACATGTAGGGGATTTTAAAAATCTGTCTAGCTGTCTAGCTAATTCTTTAGCACTTATCATCTATTTGACATTTAAAGTTATTTCCCGTAAATGTCAATCATGGGTTTACCAAAGAAATTGACAGAAATGCAGCGAAAATTTGCTCATTTATTGGTGTCTAATGAAGGCCGTAAATATGCTTATGAATGCGCTATAGAAGCGGGTTATGAGAAGGATAGGTCAAGACAGACGGCCTACGAGCTACAAAACCCGAAAATATATCCATTAGTGGTCAAATACATAGGCGAGATTAGAGAAGAATATCAAAAGAAGTATGAAGTTACCTATGAAAAACACATAACAGAACTAGCTAAAATTAGAGAACAGGCACTAAAAAAAGGCGCTTTCTCGGCCGCTAGTAATGCAGAAGTGGCAAGGGGTAAAGCTGCGGGGCTTTATGTTGAACAAAAGATAATTAGAACAGGCAAACTAGATGACATGTCAAAAGAAGAAATGGAACAAGAACTTAAAAAAATTATAGATGAATATTCGCCAATATTAGAAAATGTTAGTGTTGATGATGTTAAGAAAAATATTGAAAAGAAAAGATTACCAAGACTTAAGAAAGTTTCGTCAACCTCTTTACCCAAGAACGAGGTATCATAGTTCTATCACCGAAGGTTATAGTCCCGTCATCATCCTTATCATAGCTTGCAAACATTTTAATTGATATTTTATCTTTAGAAAATATCCAACCTTCATTTACGGGTGAGGCCAACTTCATTTTTTGGAACTCTTTTTCATCCGCCCATGCACTATCGGATACACAATCAATCCACTCAACCCTATATTTGGGGTATGGGATATCATTTGCACCTATATTTGGTGTGTTTAATTTTCTTTTCTTCGGCATAAGGCCTATATATCAGACCCCTATAGGTTTTCCAGAATATTTAAGTCTCATTTCAAATCTCAGATGTTCGCGCGGCCCCTATATTAGAATGGTTCTAAACAACCCATGCTCTAAAACCGTTGGTATTCCTTGCTGATCACCTCAACCCCAGATCACCTCTCTTTTTCTAAACCCAAATCGCAAATTTAAAGATATCCAGAAACCTATAGGGGGGTGATCAACCGCATAAAACCTAGTTTTTTAATTTTGGCCCCCTGTCACTTGTCCCCTGAAGCCCGAAACAGGCCTCAAGGGACAGGATTAGACAGCTGGTGGTAGGTGCGACCCACATCTCCGTGAACCTTTATCTAATCCATGATCAGTTACTGATTGGGATTATATCTCACTCCAATCCTTCTAACACTCAAGGCATTAGTAACCCTGATCCCTGATCCTTCTTCGTTGCTTGGTCTCCAAAGGATCGGGGATCAGCTCAAACAAGGGACTAATCCGCCTTGTTTGACTTAACCTTCTCTAAAACCTTCTCTAGATCTAAAATTTTAATCTCTAAATCTACAATCAATTCTTTTAGAACCGAGATTTTAGCATATACACTTGCAGTTGTACTAACATCAGTAAACGATTTAGCCAACTTGAAAGCGAAATCACTATTTTTATTTCTATCTGTATTCATGTAATCCTTGTATCATAGATAATATAGGACATCAAGTGCCATAGTGTCGCACCTAAATTATTTAAAATCAAGCAAAATAGCCATTTTACATGCGACATTTTGCCGATTGAAGCGTAATTTAATCTCCTATATAATCCTATTGTATAAAAATTACAAAAAATTTTTATATTAGTGTGAGATACCACTTAGCTATTTTAAATCGTGAATAGGGTTAGTTAGTTCTAAGAAAGAGGATAATCTATGCGTGAAACAATTGATAAAGTTGGATTGCAAAAATCTTACGAAAAAGCAAATTCAACCCTTCCTAAAAATCTACCTTACATTGAGAATAAAGAGGCTATGCGTGTTTATAGAAGACTTATTAGAAAATTTGGTAGAGCAGAAAAAATGATCTTCGATAAATGGGTTAAGGTAAAAATGCCATTTCAATACAGAGAACCTAGAAAAGTTTGGGTATGTTTAAGTGGCAATCCTTCATCACTTCATAACGGGTGGAGAAGGTTAATACATGATGTTGCACACGATATCTTTTCTTGGAGAAGTCCAGGATTACCAGATCATTGCAAACAACAAGCAGATTTAGAGGCAGAAATATGTGAGTATGTTAATAAATCTGGTTGGTTAAATGGTTCTTTAAAAATAAAACCTAAACCTAAATTATCCAATGATGAAAAAAAGATCATAAAAATAAAAAGGTTTGAAGACAATATTTTAAGGTGGGAGACAAAGATTAAAAGAGCAAATACTTACCTTAAAAAATATAAAACCAAACTTAAAAGACTAAAAAAGTTAAACTAAAAACATAAGAACACAACCCTATTCATGTAAATTATTATAAAATTTATCTACTCTTTCTAAAAACATGTGTTGATACTTTCTAAATTCCTTACCTTTAACTTGAAATTTTTGAAAATAATTATCTGGAGTACACATCAATATGACCCCTTGAGTAATTTCAGTATTATAGACATGGTTATGAGCCATAGCATAGGCCCCTAGTTGCATGAAATAATCTTCAATCCATTCCTTACGTTTAGGTTTGTTTGATTGTTTAAAGTCAACAATACTATCTTCATAATCAAACACACCAACAAGGTCAGTTGCACCCGCATATAGGCCTGGATAATAAATTGTAACCTCACTACCCCATATTTCCGACATGTCACAAAGGCCTTTTTCAATAATAGTTTGAGCCATGTTGCCTGCTACCTGACCCTCGTCAGTTAGATCCTTGTGGCCTTGTCCAAGTATATAGCGTTCCAAGTGTAAGTGCATATTGCTACCTCTACTTGCAGCATCATTCTTGACACGTTCGGCCTCATTTTCGCCTACTTTGGCCTTCCATCTAGCAATTGATTGTTTCTTTTCTTCTGATTGAGTTTGTGATAAGATGGTAGTTACAGATGGTAATTTTTGGTTATCTACTGCGTAGTGTCTTTGACCCATGACTATTTCTCTTTGACTTTTTGGGTAAGTAAATCTTTTATTCCAAATCACGAAACCTTTCCATCTCTACATTATCTGATTGCATGTCAGCTTGTTTCTTCTTTTCAACTTTTTCTTCTAAATTTTTTACAATAAAAAAAGTTATCAATGTTGCTAGTATAATTAACAACATACCAATTATAAATAAACCTAGACCATGAAAGAATGTCATTCTAAACTCATGGCCTGTTTGTATTCTTCTAAGCTGACAACTTTATCATTCATGATTTCTAGTTTTGATGAGTAATGATCTATGATTTTTTGTATCTTGTGTAGTTTGACATGAGCATAGGGCCATAATAATCTAGCCACATAATAGGCATCTCTATGTTGGCACCGCCATCTCCATTGTTTTTTCCAACCAACAGTATATTTAGTCTTATATCTTTTGGGGTTTACAGTTCCAACACCTAAAACTTCATGCAACCAAACTAAAATAGACTTATCCGTCATGGCTATTTCCATTCTAATAGACCAAGTTGGATAGGGCTTTTTATTGTTAGGCCGTTTTCTCATGTATTGTTTATGAGAAACTGAACCTTCACCATCAAATAAACCTGCAATGTAGGCTAAATTAACATCACTCGGCATTTCCTATACACATATTACTATTTCTACATTCCTTTATGTTAGTAATATACTGTTTTTCCATGCCGCTGTAAACACCCGCTCCCACGTTAATTAGATCCATTGTTGTGCAATGACTTAAGCAAAGGGTGAGTATCAAAGTACTCATCAAACTCTTTATCATGTATTTCTCCTTTCGAATTGCATACAACACATTGCATAACCGTGTCATTTGCGGGGTTTGCAGCCTTCTTCACCTTGACAAACCCATTTCCAGAACAATTAGGACAAATCTTTTTTTCCTGGCTCATCTTTTTTATCCACAGCAGGTTGTAATGAGGCAAGTATGGCTATCATTTGATGAACCTCACCATAAGGCCTTGTCCACATGTATTGTAATAATTGTTTTCTTTGTTCTTCTGACAACTTATACATTATTTTCCTTTCAGTTTACCGTTTAACTTTTCTACTTTTTCGTTTGCAATAGATTCTACTGTTTTAGCTATCGACAGTTTTGCATTGGGCAATAATACCTTCGACAACTTCTCTAAAGTAGAGTATGTTTCTTTTGTTAGTGAAACATTTCTATATTTTGTTATATCAGTCATAGTTTCCTTTCATATTTATTAATGATAATATAGGATAATAATATTAAAAGTCAATGACTAAATTTATTTTATTTATGTATGTGTGTAGCTCAATCGCTCAACAATGCATACAGGGAGATAGTCCAAAACAATACTTTAATTCTTATAGAGATTGTGCCGTATATGGCTATGAGTTTTCAATAAAGGTATTAAATAACATGGAAGAAATAGATATAAACAGATATAGAACCACCGTTCTATTTGAATGTAGAGAAGAGTCTACAACTTAAACGATCATCTACAAACACAACCAAAGAAAAAGCCACCACCATTTATTATGACATGTCTATTTATGTGTTCTAAATAAGTTGTAAGTTGCTCTCTCAATACATCACAATAATCAAAACAATCCATCATGTTCTCTAGTTCCACCTTGACCGGGTAAAGACTGTATAGGCCGTCTCTTAATATTATTATATCTAATTCCATTAACGTATGCCTTTACTAACTTATACCATTTTCTTTTATATTTCGGATCCTTCGTCTTGTTCCAAAGTATCGCTATTTCGTCTATCTTTTCTTGTGTAATCATTCTTTCTATTACCCCATTCTATTATCTTTCTAACACCATGTCCAACTAATTTAACATCTACACCGTAAGGTCGCCATGCTTTACGCATGATGTTAAGTTCTAAAACAAAGTTAGCCCATTGTTTTTGAGTTATGCCGTTTACATTTAAAGTAATTTTTTTCATGTCTTCCTTATGCGTTTCATTTCTTTAAACATGTCTTGCAGTTCAAGTGAGTTACAGTTTTCAATAAACTTTTTTAACTCTATTCTCATGGCATTTCTATCTTGATGCGCTTTAATTTTATTTTTTAATTGCACCTGGTCAATGCCCCACCTTGTTTGATCTGTCATATAGCTCCTTTCATAATTAAAAAAGTGGGGCCTTTTCAGGCCCCACAATGTTAGGCTCCGATAGTTCTAATAACTTTTATCTTATTAGATTTATTTAAACCTTTGTTATATGCTTCAACTAATTGCAAGTCCCAAGACTCTTGGTTGTTACAAGTTTTAAACATGTCAACATTTCTAGACATTTGTTTAACAGCTGTCATAACATTCCAAGAACCCTCAGAGTTAGTCGCAATCATATTCTGAGTCTTAACCCATGCCATACAAAACTTACCGTTAGAGGCAAGTAAAGGCACCTTAGCTTTTATTTTTTTAAGTTGACTACCGTATTTCTCGGCTTCTCGTAAGTTTTTAATTTTAAACTTACCTTCTTTAAAAGCTTTGTTAGAGTTTCCACCACCATGATAAACAAAGTTTCCTGACAATAAATTAATAGTGACAGAAAAATTTAGATTATAATCATCAAAGAATTTTTTTACTTTTCTATATTCTTGATGGTTCTTATGGTTCTTATGACTAAAACATTTTAGATAGTCTCTATTCTTCCAAGACTTCTGATTGTTATTCATAAGTATGGTGTCTTTAATGGTAGCACCTTCTGATATTACATATAAAACAGGAATATCTAATAGGATACAGGCTTTTACCCTGTGTTGGCCTTCACATATTTCCCATTTTTCGTTAATAACAATAGGTTGAAGTTGACCATTATTTTTGATAGACTCAGCTAGACGTTTAACATCAGCGTCATCAGTGTCCCTGTTGTCTTCCAAAAACTTTAATTTTCCCCAATCTTTGGTAAGACGGACATCTGATACACTTTGTTGGTCTTTATAAGTATCAAACTTAACGTTATGGCCTAAGAATTTTGCCTTTGTTGAACCTATCATAAAAGGTGGTAAAGGCAGATTTTTAGGTCTTAAGTCAAGCGACAGCTTTTTCTTTTTCTTACTCATGTATTCTCCTTTCTACACAGCTTAGTTTAGAAAGGCTTATAAGGTCGCCATGTGATACTCTCATAATTTCTATATTTATATCTGTATTCATACACTTACATGTAATACTTTTACATGTAATTGTCAATAGGATAATGACAAATATTAAATTATTTTAACGACCCTGACGGTTGTATTTTTTATACGATCTTTTCGCGTTTTTATTGAGTTTTTTTGAATGCCTTCTAGGTCTTTTTCTAGGCTTTGGTCTTGGTATAAAGTTTACAAACTTACGTTTCGCCATGATTTCTTAAGTATTCTTTCTCTTCATCTGTAAGTCTTATATATCTTATTTTGCCATTTATATGTTGTTTAGTATCTGCCCCACAATTAGTGCATCTATAAAACTCAGAAACAATGGCCACTAATATCGAGTCTTCTTGACAGTCGTGACAATAACCCGTGACTGTATCAATATTATGAAAATTAAAAGTTAATTTTTTCATACTAGATCTGCAGCTTTACCTATAACAGGTTTATATTTAGTTTTGCCCTCTGATTTATATGCGTGTAAAAATTGTTTTCTTGGTTGGTCAGCTACCCATGAGCAATGAATCCACCCTGAGTTAGGCTCACCTGGAGTATAGAACTCAAGAATTAATTGATCATAAGGAAGGTTTTGATGTATCCAATCTGCTAATTCAGAATTATCTACACCAATACACTCAAAATCGGCCGCCTCAGCTTTAGCATGTTGACTATTAATAGAACTACCTATTGCAAGGCACAGTTTAGTCGACCTAAATCCGCTAGTTACTTTAACTCTACCAAAGTGATCACGAACGGGTTGTAAAATATTAGCACATAAAAATTTTAATTTTTCTATTTGATCAGCATTAGGATTGTTATCTATGCCAAGTCTAATAGCTGTATCTGATTTAATTAACTCTTGAAGAGTGAAATTACGAGAGAGGTTCATTAATTTGCTAATGGATTTGTAGATTTAATTTTTAATTCTTCTATTTGTGTTTTTAATAATTCTATTTCTTTTTTAACTATTTTTACATCAGTATTATCATGTGAGTGTGATGTATCATGCGTATGTGAAGTATCTGCGTTCTCTAATTTTTTAACTTTTTCTTCTAACACGGCAATAGAGCTTTCAATACCTGATGTGTCCACAACAAATTGTTCTTGTGATTCTAACGCTTCTAACTTTGTTGTGATCTCGCCATACTTTACAAAACCACCACCTATTGCAACCACTGCTGCAATCAAAGCTGCAATCCCTGCAAGTTGTTCCTTAAGTTTGCCCATTTTTTAATATCTCCAATTCATTCAAAAGCTGTTGCTTCTTAAGATTTAACTCTCCAAGTTTTTTAGCTTTGATTTCAATCTTATCATTTTGAGTGTACGTTGCAAGGCTCTTATCAGCGTAAATTAACCTTGTATCTACTATATTTAATTGATCTAAATATATATCTTTTGGTTTATAGAAAGAAGTCGCTTGATACATGTCGAGTGATACTTGATCACTAACCATCGCCTCTAGTTTAATTATATTTTTTACTTGTAGATTTTTTGATATATTTTTTATATCCTTGTCGACTTTATCCATTACTCTTGTAAGATTTTTAACGTCAGCTTTTTTCTGTTGTATATTTTTTTGTTTGGCAATCTTTTTTGTTTGAACAGAGGACTTTGCAGGAGTCTCGCTAGTAGGTTTTTCTTCTTTAATTTCTTCTTCATTAGATTCCTCTATAATCTCTTCTGGCTCTGCTTCAACAAATTCTTCTTCCTCTTGCATCTCCATAATCTCTTCTTCAATAGTTTCTTCTACTTCCATAGTTATCTCCTCTTCTACTTCCATAGCAACTTCTTCTGTAGGCATCTCTTCTACAACCATTGACACAGGTTCAAAAGATAATTCCTCTTCTAAAGGTGGCTCCTCTAATAAAGCAACAAACTCTTCGAATAGTTCTTCTATCTGTACAAACTCAAGCTCTTCAAATACTTCCTCAACCTCTTCAAATATATTCTCTATTTCCTCTACTATTTCTGTAGCCAAGACTGAGTCGTCATAAGTCATGGTGACAGATACATTATCTAAGTTAGGCCCACCTAAATATGCAGGTGCATTAGCATCTGATCCAGATATGGTTATATTACCATTATTAGAACCCACTCCGTTATATATTAATGTATCATTAAAGTTAGCGCCATTAATACCTGTAACATCAGTTCTTATGTTAGTGTTGGAGGCTAGAACATTGCCATCAGAATCTTTAATACTTAGTTCATTAGTAAATGTATCAGCTCCACCTTGTCCACCCCAACACCCTGCAACATTACACTCACCGTTTTGCACTTCGATAGTTGAGTTTAATGTAATGCCATTGTTCAACATGTCTTGTGTAATGTCATTAGAATATAAATTAAAGTTCTGTGATA
>TARA_A100001201_G_C4096481_1_pt1 | contig 11191 bp, 7 predicted proteins | sample TARA_A100001201 | Tara Oceans TARA_A100001201 (sample SAMEA2619872) | marine metagenome | biome: marine biome (ENVO:00000447); feature: surface water layer (ENVO:00002042); material: "saline water (ENVO:00002010), including plankton (ENVO:xxxxxxxx)" | depth 5 m | reverse complement strand
TAGTTGTATTAGTCATCGTTGCATCTTTTTTCATGAAAAAGTAATGTAAGATAGTTACTTTGATATATACGTATACTTAAGAAAAGCGTCTGCTAACACAGGCGCTTTTTGCTTTTTACTATATTTATTAATACGGAGTATATTATGGAAAAAGATAAAGAAATATTTGAAGGTAAATCATTTGAAAGCTTGCTTAAAGATATTTATGATAATTCTAAAAGGAAGGAAACTCAAATACAAATTTTGATTACTGAATTAAAACCAATGATAAAAAATATAGGTGATGCAGTAATTATCGTACCTTTAATAAAAGATTATATGGAAATAGCTGTAAAAAACGATGAAGCGTTAATAAAAATGGCTGCTATCGTTCAGAAAGCGCAAAATAGAAATGGTAGTAGTGATGATAATTTATTGTTAACAGAAGCAGAAAAAGAGCAACTAATAGCAGAGGTAGGTAGAGTAGGAGTTAAATAATGAGTAAATTTTCTTCAGCATTGAAAAAAATTAATACATTAGCTACAAGTGATGGTTATGCTCCACGTACTTCAGATATGGTTGCGGAAAGTACTATGGCTGATGTTATATCAGTTGTATATGATAATGAGAAAACAAGCATAGGTGAAATAGCTGTTATGGTTAAATCACAAGATGGTTCAACAAAGGCAGATTCTGCAATACCTTTTAATCCATTTAATTTTGTAACGCCTGTACCAAATGAGCGTGTTCAATTAATTAAAGATCCAGGAACTGATCAATTTTATTATACAGGTATTTTACCACCCTCAGTGTATAGAGGTGATATAAACTATATGCTAAATTCAAGATCAAGAACATTTAAAAAAGGTACTAATGAAGTACATACAGGTAATTTATTTAAACCAAGACCTAATGCTGTAAGATCAGTTGATGTATATGAAGGTGATTATGTAATTCAGAGTAGATATGGTAGTTCAATTAGATTAGCAGGTACTAATCGTATGATACCAAATAGTTTTCAAAGAAGTAATGAAGATATATCAACACCTATTATGATATTTAGGAATGGTCAGCTACCAACAGAAGATATGGATATAGATGAATCATCTATTTATTTAACATCTAATCAACATATTGATATACCATTTAAATCGCCCTTTCCTTCTGAACTTGAAGCAACAAAAGTAAAATATGGTAAAGGTCAAGTAATTTTATATAGTGATAGAATTTGTATAGGTAGTAGAACTGATGATATTGTTTTAAATACTGCTAATACTATTCAATTAATGACAAGTAATTGGTCTCATAATGTCGATACAGTATTAGATGTTATGGAAGAACTTCTTACTGAAGTAAAGGGGTTAGGTACTGTATTAAAAGATATGAATTTAACTTCAGTAACGCAGACCTTTGTAATACCAGGGATTGGAACAACAGCACTATCAACTAAAGTACCTGATTTTAATACTTATTATGCAAAAGCAATAGGTATTGAGCAAAGAGTAGGTTCATTAGAACAAAAACTGCGATTATTAAAGCAGAATTAATAAGAAACGTATATTTATATTATATACTATATCTATGGAGAGAGTAATGAAAGCAAAACAATTAGCCCAAGTTATTAGAAAAATTGTACGAGAAGAAGTGCAAAAAGAAGTTCGTAATGTATTAAGCGAGCAGAAAAAAACGGATAAAAGTAATGGAAAAATGTCTCTTAATGAAGCATTAAATCAAACTATGCAAGAAGATTATCCTACTATGAAAACTTTTAACGCATCAGATGCAAGAGCAGGATTTGCTCAAATGCAAAATGGATTTGATCAAACCCCTGTAGCTTTTGAAGGTCATGGTGGTAGAGTAGTTCAAGCAGAAAAAGTAGACCAATCAGTTTCAAAAGCATTAACACGTGATTATAGTGAATTAGTAAAAAGATTTAAGAAATAGAAATGGCAAGACTTGTACCTAAAATATATCCTGTTGACGTTGACGAAAATACACCTATCGGTGTATCTTTTCCATTAACTGTTGGTACGCAAAGACAAAATTTTATTACTACAAAACAAGTTCATGATAATCTTAGAAATTTATTATTAACTATGAAAGGTGAGCGTCCGATGCAACCAACTTTTGGTAGTGATTTATATAATTTAATATTTGAACCATTGCAAGAAGAACAATTACAAGAAGCTGCTACTATAGCTATAAATGATGCTGTAGCAACTTGGATGCCTGCAGTTCAAATTATGGGTGTAGCTGTTTCAACCAATATTGATAGTCAGACAGTTACGGTTTCAGTACGATATGCTGTAGAAGGTTGGGAAGCTAACGATGTATTAAATTTAACAGTAAGGGTATAACATGGCAACATATAATAATAATAATGGTAGCAAAGATATAAGATATACAGGTAGAGATTTTTCTACATTAAAACAAAATCTTATAGAACATGCTAAAAATTATTTTCCGAGTACAGTAAAAGACTTCTCAGCTGCTTCACCATCTACAATGTTTATTGAAATGGCTGCTTATGTAGGTGATGTATTATCTTATTATACAGATTATGCAATGAAAGAAACAATGCTTCACCAAGCACAAGAAAAGAAAAATGTATATTCATTAGCGCAAGCATTCGGTTATAAACCTAGACTTACAACACCATCAACAGTTGAATTAGATGTATACATATTAGTACCGAGCACAGGTACAGGTGCTAATGTTGCACCAGATATGATGTATGCACCTAGAATAGAAAAAGGTATGGTAGTAAGTTCTGATGATTCAGTAAAATTTAGAACTCTTGCACCTGTAGATTTTGCAACCTCTAGCTCTTCTGACCCATTAGAAATAACTGAATATCAAACAAATGCTGTTTCCGGTCTTCCTGAATATTATTTATTTAAAAAGAAAGTATCTGCACAAAGTGGAGAAGCAAGGCAAAAAACTATAAATGTTGGCGCAGCTCAAGAATATTTTACTGTTACCATAGATGATAACAAAGTTCAATCTATTGAGTCAATCGTTGATTCAGATGGAATGAATTGGACTGAAGTATCTTATTTAGCTCAAGAAACAGTTTTTGATGAAACAGTAAATAGTGTTGCGAATGATCCTTATATGAGTGAAGATAGTTCAATTGTACCTTATATTTTAAAATTAAAAAAGGTAGATAGAAGGTTTATTACAAGAGTAACACCTGCTGATAAGCTTCAAATACAATTCGGGTCAGGTATAAGTTCTGCTGATTCAGATGAAGAAATAATTCCTAACCCTAGTAATGTTGGCGCTAATATGACTAATGATGTATCTACATTAGATAAGTCATTTGATCCTGCTAACTTTTTGTATACTAATACCTATGGACTAGCACCATCAAATACACAACTTACAATTACTTATCTACATGGGTATGGATTAAAAGCAAATGTTGCTGCTAATAGTATTAAAACAATAAATGCAAAAACTATTACATTTAATCCTTTAGGTAATCTAATATCAAGTACTCGTCAAACAGTAGTTGATTCAATATATATAGAAAATAATCAAGCTGCTACAGGAGGAGCTACTATAGAGAATTTAGAATCAGTAAGACAAAATGCACTTGGTAATAATTATGCTCAAAATAGAATGGTAACAAAAGAAGATTATATTATTCGTGCAATGAGCATACCATCCAAATTTGGTTCTGTTGCTAAAGCGTTTGTTGCATCCGATGAACAAATGAGACCAGATGAAGTATCTGTAAATAATCCGCTTGCTGTAAATCTTTATGTACTTACGTATGACTCACAAGGTAAATTAACAACTTTACCTAGAGCTGCTAAAGAAAATTTAAGAACATACTTATCACAGTATAGATTAATGACTGATGCTGTAAATATTAAAGATGGATATATAGTTAATATAGGAATAGATTTTGAAATTACTGTAACACCAGGATACAACTCAAATCAAGTTCTTTTATTATGTATTGATGCATTAAAAACTAAATATAGTACACAAAAATTATCTTTCTCATCATCTATTTTATTAAAAGATATTTATACATGTCTAGCAGAAATTGATGGTGTACAATCTGTAATAGATGTTGCTGTAGAAAATAAATTTGGTTTATTGAATGGTTATAGTGAACATAGATATAATATGCAAGACGCTACTTATAAAGATGTAATATATCCATCACTTGACCCATCTTGTTTTGAGATTAAATATCCTGATCAAGATATAAAAGGTAAGGTAGTAAGCTATTAGGGATAATTATGATAAAAACACTATTTCCAACTAAAACAGCAACATTATACGAAGCTACAGCTAGCCTTAATACAGGTCATGACGAGGTAATGGATATAATTAAAGTGATCTCCGGTTCAGGAGGTGATCTTAAACGTTCAAGACCGATTATTCAATTTGATACTACTGCTATTTCTGCATCTTTATCTGCACAAGGGATCACTACCGCTAATAATTCTGGCAGCTTAAAATATTTTTTAAAAATGTTTATATCCGAAGAACAAGATTTAGCTGCTGAATACAAATTAGGGTTTCATGCTTTAAGGCAACCGTGGACAGCAGGTACAGGTAGATTAGAAAATTTACCACAAACAACTGATGGGTGTAGCTGGACATATAGTACCGGTGTTACTGCTAATGAACTTTGGAGTCCACCAGGTGGTAGATTTCATGAAGTTGCCGTTGGAGCAACTGATCAAACATTTTCAAACGTATCTAGTGATATAGAAGTTGATATTACAACTATGGTTGAAAGCTGGCATGATGGATCAGCAGATAATTTTGGTATTTTAATTAAATTAAGTGGTTCTCAAGAAACAGATATAAATGAGTATGGTAAATTATCTTTCTTTTCTAAACATACCAACACAATATATCCTCCTAGATTAGAAGTAAGGTATGATGATTCATCTCATGCATTTACAACTACAACAGGTTCAGTAGCTACTATAAATGATTCTATAAAAGTAACTCCTAGAATAAGACCTGAGTATGTAAGAGGAGGTACCGAAAGAATATTTGTAGATACAGTTAAGCAGTACGGAGCAAGATCACAAGCTAATTCAGTTGGACAATATAGTAGAACATTTCTACCACAATCATCATCATTTGCAATTATTGATAATGCAACTGGTGAAAAAATTATTAACCATGACGCTACTTATACATATATTGGTAGAACTGGTAATACATTAAATTATTTTGATTTAGATACAACAGCATTATTTCCTGAAAGATATTATGGTATAGAAATTAAAACAAATTATTATTCAGGTACAAATGTTATTGCTACACGTTTTTATAATTGTAAAACTTATTTTAAGGTGGTGAAGTAATATGTCTTATACAGGTAACAATCCAAATACAGGTAACCTTGCGACGAATCAAGGAAGAGATTCGGCATCACCTACTGGAACAAATTCAAATGTACCGGGTAGAGGTGTTGACAGTCAAGGTAATGCTGTTTCCTTAGTTCAAAAACCACCACCAGTTGAACCTTTTGTTTTAGGTGAAGGATTGGATATTCAAAATAGTTATGTTATCGATCAAAATAAAGATAATATAATTGAACACTATATAAAAAATAAAACATATGATTTAGAAGATATTCAAGAATTACAAGATAGAACAATTTTTGAATTAATACCAACACCACCAGAGAGACCGACACATCCACCTATAAGTGGTAAGCTTTATGTAGCTAACTGGTCAAGAGTTTTAAATTTTGGTGGTGTAACTAATAAGAATTTTAATCCTGATATAGAAAGAACAACAGACTGGTCGTCTGATCAATGGGAAACACGTCATAGATGGCCTAAGGATTACACGCTTGATCCTACGTATTTATTTTTTACTGGTGATCCACCTATTTTTTATACATCTAATGCTATTAGTCATCTTGATGAAGCTGGTATACCTGTACCTGTACCGGATAGTGATATAATATGGAAATTAGATGGTAAAGTAGTACATCAGGGATGGTATCTAGATCTAGATGATGTTACAGAAACTGTTGATCGAATACCTGTAGGTGGTGATGACGGTGATGAATTTCAAACTATAATGATACCAAGAACTATTCGTTGTGAAATAACAAATAAGGCTGGTATGATTGCAGATGAGGTAAAATATTCTGCTATTAATTCAGATAATGCTAGTGAACTAGCTGGTATAAGTGAAGTTGATAATTTTACATCAAATATGGAAGGTAGATTTGTTGTAGATTCATCAAATAGGAGTGTATCATTTGAACCTGATGAAAGATATCAACAGCGTGAAATGTTTGCTAGATTTCAGTGGAAAGATATTGGTTCAGGTAAATCAAAAGTAAGTAAATTTAAAGGTAGAAAATGTAAAGTCAAAGTTGATGGTGTAACTGTTTATCATGATGAACCAATTAAACTTGACGGTCAACGATCAGCATTAGGTGAATTTTTTGATGATATTGTTGCTCCTTTTTTAGCTGTAGCAGGAGCGGTAGCTGGACTAGTAGCTGGAATATTATTTACCGGCTTAACGGGTGGGCTAGGATATGCTCTATTTGGATTAACGAGTAGTTTAGCTTTAGCAAATGCAGGTAAATTTTTAGAAATATTTGACGATAGTGGTAATATATTAGATGATAATAGACCATTAGGTGAGAGAGGCGTTACAGATTGGACAAACGGTAGACCTTCAGCATTACTATATACTGATGCAGATGACGATGAGTGGAATCAGTTAGTTGCATTTGTTAAAAAACCTGGACCATTTACTATTAATATCAAATATTCTTTTACTTATATAAAATGGTTTAAAAAATATAGAAGAACATATGAATTGACTATTCCATATACAAATGGAGAGTTACATTTAGACGTACCTTTACAAGGTATAGATATAGGGTTATTCACAATACCTTATTCAGATGAAAGGGCATAGAGTAAATAATGTTAAAGTTAGATACATATACACCAAATGATTTCGATAGCCCTAGAATACCTCTAGATGTTAATGTAGTAGAGTATGAAAACTTTCCTCTTGCAGGTGAAATGCATCCTTGTGATAGAATAGTTTTTCAATTATTACCTGATCAACAAAATATTGTTCTTGATAGAAAAGAAATAATTATAAATTCGAATGAATTTGTAACTTACTCAAATAATAAATTACGAATCGATGCGTTAGGTATTGTTGCTAATGAATTTGGAAGACGTACAGGTAATTTTGTTTTAGATATATCAGGCTTTAGAAGTGCGATGTATCAAATAATAGGTGAATCGATTTCTGAAACTGGTGGTATAGAGGATATACCTTTTACAACTATACAAGAAGCAGACCCCGGTAATATTATTCTAACACCGATGGAAATCACTGAGATATCATCTACTAGAAAAGAAGTAAGATTAAAACCTAGGCCAAATACATTAGAATCTTATGATGATTTCCTGAGATTTAATAAGCCAGGTATGATACCTAATGAAGTTTATTATACCTATAAAACATCAGGTCCAGTTAGCTATCAAGATGTTTATTATTCTGAAACCTCTCATTTACCTGATTATGATAAAACTAATGATTTAAGTTTCGGGTCAGAAATTTATTATAACAAACACAGAAGTGAAAGAGGATATCCTGAAGATCTTTCGGGCGTTGAACGTCGTGTAATGAAAGGTGAAGGTGATAATACTGTTGAAGTTACTCATAGAGCTAAACCGATATCATCAAATAGATTATGGCCATGTATATTAAGTTATATAAATCCAACACGTCCTAACGAACGTCAATTAAGTGTAACTACTAACTGGAGACAACATATATTACATAATAAAGATAATGATGGTAATATTGTTCCAGAAGATACTCTTATATTTAGATTAGCTCAACCCTTACCGGCAAATATACAAGTTGGTGGTTTATTAGAAGTTATACAAGAAACTTTTACAGCGTATCAAATACCTATTGATATTGATTTACAAGATGAAATAGTAATAGAATATGGTTTATTAAGAGGGCCTAATTTAAAAGTTGATGTTAATGAAAGATCAGGAAATGAAACGATTTTAAAATCTTTCAATGATTTAACAGGTACAAATACTTCAGTTAAAAATAAAATAGTAAATAATTTTATAAGTGGTTCAAATACTATTGAGCAAAATTATGATTTTAGAAAATTTAGTAATTTTGTTCACTTTAGTTCTGCAGAAGAGCGAGTTAGAAATTTTCAATATAAATTAACTCAAATAGAGCATTTTGTTTCAAAATCAAAAGCAGTTAGTACTGACTTAATTGGTAAATCTCAAGCAGCTGCAGCTAGTTCATCTGTATTTGTTGCAAATAAAACATTCTATGATAATCAAGCTGAAAATATAAAAGCAAGTTTTGATGCGTATGAGAATTATTTATATTATACATCACACTCAACTGAATTAGTTGATAATGTATTATATAATTCAAGCACTTGGCCTAAATCTAATTCTGAAAAATCTGCAGGAAGTTATAATTTATTTTCTGTAAGTTCTTCAGAAGGTATAGCATGGTTCAATTCTCAAATAACAAGTGCTTCTATATACGATGCAGAAAATACTTCTAGACTTCGAAATGTAATTCCAACACATATTAAAGCTGACTCTGAAAACGATCAATATCAATTATTTTTTGATATGATAGGGCAGCATTTTGATGACTTATTTTTTGATATTAAAAATTTAGAAGAAATACATCAACGAGATGAAGATGTTAATATAGGGTTATCTAAAGACTTAATTTATGATCAAGCTAAATCTTTTGGATGGACTCTACAAAGTGGTTTTGATACTTCCGAATTATGGCAAATACTTCTCGGTACTGACTCAGAAGGAGTATATCAAGCAAGTGGTTCAGGTGAAACATTAACTCATGTTAAAAAAGAATCTAAATCTCATAAAGATATTGAAACACAGACATGGAAAAGAGTAATTAACAATTTACCTTATCTATTAAAAACTAAAGGTACTTCCAGAGGATTAAGAGCGTTGCTAGCAAGTTACGGGCTACCTGAAACTATCTTACGTATTCAGGAATTCGGTGGACCAACTAAAAAGAAAGCATCTACAAAACGTGAGCTAACTAAATTTAATTATGCATTAGATATGTCCGGTAGTTCAGTTGTAAAACTTCCATGGACACCATTTCGTATAAATAGTTCAGATCAAAACGCCGATGGTACATACTTTGCTAACTTTTCAAGTGGAACTGCTAATTTAGCATCTAATTCTCTACAATCAGCAACACAACATACAAATAATAGTGTTACATGGCCGTCCATGATTGAGTTTCGATTCGATACTACAGTTACGCAATCTATGCATTTAGTAGGTACAAAAAAGAATGCAGCTGCTGGAACTTTAACGCCCGCTAGTCCTAACTGGAGATTAAGACTAGAACATTCATCATCAGCTGCTGGAATGGATGCACCACATGCTATTGCTGCAGGTTCACAATCCGCTTACTGTAAGTATGGTAGATTAGTATTAGAAATTTCATCTTCTGATGGCTTGCCTGCTATTAGTGCATCTACTGATTATGCCCCGTTTTATGATAATGATTGGTGGAACGTTGCTGTAAGTGTATCTGAACTACCAAAATTCGGAACATCAGCACCTGAATCGCAAAGCTTCTCTATACGTTATGCAGCTGCTTCCGAACACTCAAACGGTAGATTGACTTATACAGGTTCAGCTGTTGTAGTAGGTAACTCTTCATCATATAGTAAAGCATGGATTATTAATAATGATACTCTTGAATCTTTAGGATTTGGTGATAGATTTGTTGGACAAACATCTGACTCCCATAAACCAACTGCTGTATATAATAATCCTGTAAATGGTTCTTTTCAATCAGCGTCATTAGCATCGTTTTCAGGTTCTATGCAAGAAATAAGATTGTGGGCATTCACACAAGATGATGCAGCTTTCCATCAACATACACTAGCTCCAACTTCAGTTGTTGGTGATACTATAAAAAGTGCGTTCGGTGATTTATTAATAAGACTACCTTTAGGTACAGACGGTAAAAAGTATGATTTGTCATCTACTACTAACATAACAGGTTCACAACCAAATTTAAATAATTCATTAGGTGGTTATTCTTATTATAATGTTTTGAAAGCTCAACAGCTTGTAGCTGGATTTCCAGGCGGTAGATTTGAAAATTTTTCAGGTACACCTTTTTCACCTAAAACTGAAACTTATTATGTTGAAGTGCCAAGTACAGCAGGTCCTAGAGCAAATTCTAATAAAATAAGAATCGAAGATAATCGATTACGAAACAATCAATTATCAAGAACTGTATCATTTGAAGAATCATCATTCGATAGTAACCCTTTAGATACTGAGGATATATCTGTTACTTTATCACCTGCTGATCAAATTGATACTGATATATCAATGCAGTTCGGTGGATTCGATCTAGATGATTATATAGGTGATCCTAGAGATAGATATAAAACTGAATATACCTCTTTAAGAGATACTAAAAATTTATACTTTAAAAAATTTAGTACTGCTTACAATGTTTGGGAATTTATTAAACTTCTAAACTCAATGAACAAAGGATTATTCAGACAAATTGAATCAATGTTACCGGCCAGAGCTGATGCTGTCGTTGGTATCGAGATACGACCTAATCTTTTAGAAAGAGTAAAATTAGGTTCACCAGCATCTATGTCTCTTGAAACTCAATATTTTACTGGAAGTGTAAGAGTTAACAGTACTGCATCTATATCAAGTCAAGCACAATCTAAACAAACATTTCAAGGAAGTGAATATACAGTAATTAATGCACCTATTGATTTAGGAGTTAGATCATCACAACAAAATGCAACTAGCAGTGGTACTTATATGAATAGATTTATCGAGGGAAGTGAATATAAAGGTGTATCTTTCTCTCAAGCAACTTTATCTGCTGCATTAACTTATATATCAGAATCAAGAAGGCAGGTTGGTGAGTATAAGTATATAAAAATACCTACTTGGAATAAATATTATAAACCTCATAATATTACAGGTCCAAATCGAGGAGTTAGACCTAATCCAACCCGTACTACGCCTCTTGTAGTTGATAATGAAAGAAATCTAACCGGATCAGCTTGGATTACAGTTTTTGAGGATAATTTTACTTCTTTTCCAACTATGTCAGGTACACCAGGAAGTCCAACAGACCTCATTTATAAAATATCTGATAGGAG
>TARA_A100001201_G_scaffold5855_1_pt1 | contig 11193 bp, 14 predicted proteins | sample TARA_A100001201 | Tara Oceans TARA_A100001201 (sample SAMEA2619872) | marine metagenome | biome: marine biome (ENVO:00000447); feature: surface water layer (ENVO:00002042); material: "saline water (ENVO:00002010), including plankton (ENVO:xxxxxxxx)" | depth 5 m | reverse complement strand
GAACCATTTAGATTTGGTATTTCTGACCAAATACTCTGACACTCTTCAAGTCTACTATAACCAGTGGTATCATCAAAATCACCACCACCTGATAAAACTAATACATCAAACTGAGTTTCACTAAACTTTATGATTGAACCTAAGGCACCATACTCAGCATCATCAGGGTGTGCTGATAGACATAATACTTTATTTGCGTTTAAAAACTTCATATAACTATTTCTTCCATGTATCTTATAACTTTTATTTTTTTGGGTTCATTAATAATTATCTTTTTATTTTCTAAAATACTAATAATAATTTCTACAAAATTAACACCAGCTAGAGTAGTAAAAAAAGTACCACCACCAAATCGTGGATTGACCTCAATAAACTTTGGTTTACCATTATCGTCTTCTTTCATTTGAATACAAACAGGGCCTTTTAAATCTAAAAAACGACACATTCTTTCACACTCTTGTTCAATATATTTGTTTGATATTATTTCACCTTTTGACGATATACCAGCTTTAGTTTGTAATCTTTTTCTAGGAATTGTCACTAGTGGATTTGAGTCCATATCACATAAAATGTCTATAGTATATTCTTGACCTGGTAAAAGTTCTTGATAAATATATTCAACCTCACTATCACGAGTAGAAGCGTATTGATGTTTATCTGGATTTATTACAACACCTCTACTACCACCTTGTTCGTATCTTGGTTTAGCTACACAATCTTGAACTATGGAAGGCCCTGCATAATCCTCTTGTTTTTTTGTTTCAGGTAAATCAAAATATTCATTCGTAGTCTCGTAAAACTTCCACTTATCATTACATAACTTTATTGTTTTTGAATCTGACATAAATATATTTGTCATATGTGATAACTCTTGAAACTGGTCTATTTCTAAATTACCAGTAGGTAAAATTACATCTATCTCAGCTTCTTTTACTATTTTTGCTATAGTCTGTGTAAAATAATCTTTGTTTGCTTTTGGTACTATGTAACCATCATCTGCTAAATGTAAACCAACTGATAAGTCAGTTATGTCTGTAGCTATTATTTTATGTTTTTCTTCTGTGTCAAAATGTCTTAATGATTTTATAACACCGATTGCAGCAGGCCCTCCCGCTGATGTAACTAATATATTCATACTTTACTCATATAAGTGTTTATATGTTCTCTCCATCCAATAATCTACGTGTCTTGGATTATCTGGTATAGAATTAAAATGATAAATCCAACCAACATCTAAAAAATATAACTCATCTTCCCACCAACTATGACCTGGTATATGCAGTAAATTTTTACGAAACATATCTTGAAAGTTATACTTTAATGATAACAACTTAACTTTAATATTATGTTGTTTTGTAAGAAAATTTAATGGAGTCTGTTCAGTAGATGCTCTAATGTTTTTTTCAGCCCATTTTATTTTTTCATTGTTTTCATCGTACCATTTTAAAACTTCTTTTATAAAAGGTTTATGATTTTTACTTAGACAAATAAAACCACTATTAAAATAATCAAAAACATCAATATCTAAATCAGGAAATAAATGTGCTTTATAACCTCTGATACTTCGTGTCACCCATTCATAACAACCATCATTAAAGACTGCACAAAAATCATTACCTGTCTCATCAAAAAAATTAGGACATTCTGGGTGAATTATCGTATCAGCATCAACCACACAAATTTTATCATAATCAATATTACTAGATTCTAATAAATCATAAACATACCATTTTTGCCAATTTGGTTTCATATAAGATTCATCAACAACAAAATCATCTAAGATAAATACTTCACAATTATTTTTACTAGACCAGTTCTTCCAACTTTTAGTTGAGTAATCAAAAGCTGATTTGTGTCTTTTACCTTTGATATTAACTTGAAATATTATGTTTTTTTTCATATAATATCTTTCCAAGAATAAAATTTTTCTTGAGTGTGTAGGTTATGAGCATTCCACTCTGATAATTGATTTGCTCTAGTATACCAATCATGTGTTTTTCTAGCACCACCTACATCACCTGGATTGATATCATCCTCACCACTTATATACATCCTCTTTTTAACGTGTTTTCTATTGTGTACCAATAATATATTTTTAATTATATATTGTGGTAGTTGTCCCCTAAACATTATTAGACAATTATTCATAAAAGCTGTATCCTCGTGTATAAAGAATATACTTCTTGGTATGTTAACTCCACTTTTTACAACTGAAGAAGATATCACTAGACCACAACCATTAAACTTTAGTTGATTAGTTGTTCTTATATCTAACTCTTCTGTTTTTTCATTAATCTCATCCATCTCATGTTGTTTCATATTGTATCGTAAACTCCACCAATCTTTAGTTTCAACTCTATTACCAATATCTTTAAATGGTTTTACCGTAAAATCTGGGTGTTCTAATATTTCCCAGCTCTTATCCCACATTTTACAAGTACCAAAGAAACTAACATACTTTGGTGTTTTTTCTTTAACGGAATCATGTAATTTGTCTAAAATATACCAAGTTTGTCTTGGTATTAATGAATCACTTTCTCCCCACATTAACACATCAGTTAATTCACAATATTTTTCATTGAAGTCTCTACGATAATCTGCTATAGTATAAATGTTATCTTTATTAATGTTAAGTGTTACGTTTTCGAAATCTTCTAGCATTAACTTAAATCTCTTGGTTATTTCATCCATTGTTATTTTACTAGAATCTAATTTTTCCAAGTCCTCATTAATATTCAAACAGAAATCTATTAAAACGTTTTCCTTATTTTCTGTAACCTCTAATGATATTTTTAAACTGTTTATGTACTCCTCTACCAACTCTATTTCATAAAATTGTACCAAACAACCTATAGCAAATTTATTTTTCAGTTTATCCATAAAAATCCTTTATGTTCTTCCATGTCTCACTCATTACTTGAAATCTTAATTTTTTATCAAAACCATTGAAATGCCAAATCCAACCACAATTTACAAACTGTAATCCATTTAAAATTTCTTTTCTCATCAAATGTGTTAAGTTCCATTTTTTAGATATTATATTTAATTTTATATTACTTTCATTTAACAGATAATTAACTGGTGTTTGGTCTGAACCTTTTTTCAAAGTTTCGTGTTGTAATTTTAGTAACTCAGTTTCATTATCCATATAAAAATTAAATACCTTATCACAAAAATCAGAGTGTTTGTTTTCCATCAATATCATACCACAATTAAAATATGTTTCCCAATCTAAATCAGAATTAAACATTGATTTATAACCAGTTATACTATCCTGAACCCAACCTACATTATCATTATCCACACAAACTGAAAAACCATCTAACTCAAAAATATTTGGTGCGTTCCAATGTACCATCGTATCAACATCAACCATTAAAACTTTTTCGTAAGATATACCTGAAGATTTTAATAACTCGTGTACTCTCCATCTCTGCCATGTCATTTTCATTTCATCTGGGTCTCTTATCGGTTCGTCCATAACAACTAACTTAGCATCAAATCTGTTACAATAATGTTTCCAAGTAGACATTGATAACTCCACGTAATCACCAACTTCATTAAGGTGTTTAGATTTTACTGCTGGTATAAAAACGACATTACTCATCGATAGTATCCAACACTTTCTTAATAGCACCAACTGGTATAGTATCATAATCTAAAAAATTATTAACTGCAAATGGTTGATATATATTTAATAACTCTTTTGGACAATATACACTAGGTTTTCTAAGTTTTTCTTTAGTATCTTCATCAATTTCAAAATAATCTACATGATTTTTTATGTGTTTTGGGTGTTCAAGTACATCAAAGAACTTTAACCAACCATCTGTTAAATGAGCTTGAGTTGGTCTGAATAATATCTCATTATACTTTAATTCATTAGTTTTATCTAAACTATGTTTTATAATATCAAAATAACCATGCCATCTTTGTAGTTGGTCACATCTCAGTTCTCTGAATTTACCTGGTCTAATCCAAGCATAATGATACGTTATTAAATCCGTTGGAAATAATTTACCGTAACCCTCATCTGGATTATGATAACTAGTAGTCATAAAATTATTTAAAATATAATTGTAAAACTCTCCACCTTTATCATATCTTATACAGATTCTACGAGACATATAGTTACCCTCGTGATGATGTTTTTCATCTTGTAAAAACTGTTTTATTTTATTCTTTTCAACATACCAAAAGTTTTGCATATAATCTATCCAAATACTTCTAAATCCTTGACCTGGTTCTATTTGTTCCATGTAACCACTAATTTCTTTTGCTGAATTTTCGTGATGAAACACATCTCCCTCATACGGAAATAGATAATCACCCTCTTCTATTTTTATACCTAACTCATCAAAGTTTGTACAACCTTTTACATAACACGCCGTAGAGTCCATACTCTTGTCATAATCAATGGGATTTAGTATTATTTTTGTATCTGTATATTTTTTTTGAGCTGTATCAATTATTTTCTCTAGGTCTTTATAATCAAAAGCTCTTTTTCCATCCAAAGTATACTCATCCATCCACTCTTTTGTAAGAATTTTTTTACCCTCAGTACCACCAGGAAATAATCCCTCGTTATAAATTATATAATCTGGATTTATCGTATCTATTATATTTGGTATTTGAAATTCTATTAAATGACTTTCTGCAAAAGTCGGAATTATAACTATTTTTTTACTCAAAACCTTATTACTCCATAATCTTGTTTGTAGTTACCTTCTCTTGGGTTATACGAATTACTCTGATAAATTTCTATGTCTTTTATACTATCTTTAATATTTTCAACATTGTGTGGTTCTAAATCTTCTATAATATATACCCCACCAGGTTTTATCATTGTTGAAAAATTATTAAAAGTTTTTATCTGAGCATAATCCTTATGTAGTCCATCATCTATAATGATATCAAAACCATCACTATAAGTTTTTTTAAATTCTTCCCTATCTCTACCATCTCCCTCAAAGGAATCAACTTGGTGTATCTTAACATCAAAACCATCTAGATTGTCCATTGTTTTTTGAAAATCAGTTCTTATAAAAATATCAATACCAACTATATGATTTTGATTTTTAAAATAATCGTGCCATAACTTTAGACTTTCACCATTTAAAACTCCAACTTCTAAAAGTGATATGGGTTTATCTTGATACGTAGTAAATTCTTTTTCATAAAAATCTTGTATGTACGTGTGATTAGTATGTTTATCCGTATCATAGTTTTTTTCGTTTAATATATTAATTAAATACGAATCAGTTTCACTACTGGATATTGGTTTCATTTTGTATCCTTATATAATGTTTCATGTTTTTCTGATAAGATATTATTTGGTTTTTCTTGTGTATAATAGTATAGTGCTATAGATTTTCTATAAACACCACTAGGTATTTGTAAGGGTTTAGGGTGACCATGATATGCAATAACATCACCATCAGGTTGTGTGTTAAAACAAATTAATCTGTTTTTTATAGGTTCTATCTCAACTTGAGGACTTGTTAAATTAGTGTCCCATAATTCTAAACTACCATTATAATCTTTTTTCCAATCGTCACTTAGATAAAGTATTAGATTTAATCTTCTATGATAACCTGGCATAGAATCTGCTTGGTTAAAATCAGCATGAACCCTTAAAAAACCACCTTGTCCTATCATATGTAATCCACCACCAGCTAAACAAATATCTGATTTTAAATCAGGTATTTCAAACATAGAACTTAGAACTGAACAAAAATACTCACTATTTAAATAACGTATTACTTTTGTAATGGAATGTAGTGATAAAATCAATTCACTATCTTGACACATATATTTTATACTATTTTTATCATTTGACTTCCATGTCCATAAATGTGAATCTTTATCAGGAAACTCTTTAACTACTGAGTTTAGGTTGTCCTCAGATAAAAAATTATCCCAAATTATATGTGGAAATGGTTCAGTTCTAATCATTAACCTCACCATTAATTAATTTTGAAAATACGTCATCGATTTTGTTTTTTTGACGACCACGTGATTCATTTGCAACTCTTAATTTAGCTTCATTAACCATAAATTTTTCAAGTGTAGGTTCACCATCATTTTTTTCATAATAAGCCGCTCCGACTCCCAAATCATCAGTTACTAACTTTTCAACATCTAAAATTAATTTAGCTTCATCAAACGTTCTTTTTTCACCAATATGTTGATAACCATGATTTTCAAAAGCTTCTTCAAACAACTCCACTAATTTTATTCTTATTTCTTTAATCACAGCTTCTTGATGTAGAGCTTCATCTGTCTTACCATCTTTATTAAAGAAATACCATTTTATTTTTTCTGAAATTAATCTATCTAAATATGCTGAAAGACTATCCACGTTAGTTACTCTCATTTATAACCTCCTGTAATTTATTTGTCAACATCGTTGTGTTAGTAGGAACTTCCTTTGGTGCGGTATCTTGTTTAACTTTTTTAGTTTTGTTAGCCATATCCCACATTGTTCTAGACTTATCAGTTCCTATATTATATATATCATTACAATTATTGTAAATCAAAAAAATTATTCTCTTTACTTGTTCATCAACATAATCAAAATTACCTATTTGGTTAATCCAAGCTTTTTCATATGGAAATGGATTAGGTTTATGAGTGACTCTACAAGTTAAAAAATTATTTGAAAAGTTTTCTACATAACCATCGGCTAAAATTTTACTATATGAATACCAACTATTATTATGAACTGGTACATCGTCCTCACTAGCAAAGCTATTAGAATTTGAATAAACATAGTCTGTAGATATGTGAACGTATTTTTTATTGAACTGATTACAAATCTGAACTAAATCAACAACAAATTTATAATTTACATCCATGTGAGATTGTTTATCATTTGAATATGTATCAGTATTAGCTATACAATTTACAATTATTGATTTATCATTTGATGCTATTATAGATAGAATTTCATCCAAATCAACATTATCTTTTTTTCTACTAACATAGTCCCATCCAGATTGTTTGACCATTTCAGAACCAAGTAATCCGTCACCAAGAACTAAGATTTTATTTTTCACTAAAGACCTCTATACACAAAACGTTACAATCATTTATCATAACTGTACGACCATCTTTGAGTTCAAGTTTTGTCATCTGTCCTTGTTTTATTTCGGAAGTAGAAACACCTTCAAATGTTCTTTTTACCCCATTTTTAAAGTGTATGATTTGTGTAACGTACTCACCTTTTCTTTTTAGTGATGATTGTAGGTCTCTCAATTATAGTACCTTTCTTGTAACTTTAACTCAATATAATCAAATACTTCGTCCGTATAATGTGGAGCCGCTCCAATAAAAAATACTTTATCTAAAACTTTATTACTTTCTGGATAGTCCATCCAATCTCCTAAATTTGAATAAGCTGGATGTAATAAGATATTACCTGCAAAGTAGTTTCTTGTTTGTATCTTATTATTTTCTAAATAACTAACCAACAAGTCTTTTTCTTTTTTACCACTACAAACTATAGGTGTACCGAACCAAGAAGTTTCTGCTTGTACATCTTCTTTTGGTACATATACACCACAATACTTTTCAAACATCTTCTCTAATCTAAACTTAGCTTGTCTTCGTTTCTCGTGTATCTCATCTACTTTCTCTAATTGAGCTAATCCTATAGCACCTTGTAAATCTAATGGTTTTAAATTATAACCTAAATTAGTAAAAATATATTTGTGGTCTATTACCCCTTGATAACTTGGTAACCAATTATCAAATCTATTTCCACAAGTACCGTTTGGTAACAAGTTACCCGCACCTACACAATAACAATCTCTACCCCACCAAGCCATACTTCTTGCTGTGGATATAACTCTTTCATCATTACTACATACCATTCCACCCTCACCAGTGGTAATGTGATGTGATGGATAAAATGAGTTACTCCAAGCTACAGCATAATCAACAATCAATCTTTGTTTATACTTACTACCCAAACTATCACAACCATCCATGATAAGTTGTAAGTCATACTCTTTACATATATCTGAGATAATATCCATGTTAGGTGGATTACCTAGTACAGGTGATACAAATATACCTCTAGTTTTATCTGTAATTTTATCCTCAATTAAACCTACATCAAAGTTTAAACTATTGAACTCAATGTCAATAAATACAGGTTTCATACCATGTTGAATAATTGGAGCTATAGTTGTAGGAAAACCAACGGGTGATACAATAATCTCATCACCATCTTTCCAACCAAAAACTTTTTTTAACGCTCCTATCATTACAAGATTAGCTGAAGAACCACTATTAACCATTAATGCATCTTTAGTTCCAAACTTTCTAGCGAATCTTTTTTCAAATTTGTGAACATATTCACCCGAAGATAACCATTTACCAGTCATAAAAGCTTTGATAGCCATCTCAACTTCATTCTCATCCCAATAAGGGCCTGAATAAAATATACTTGTCTTACCTGGTTCAAAATTTTTAAAATCGTTGTGAATAAATTTTGGTGTGTCAGTTATATACTGTTTTAATTTTTCAATCATTTTAAAAGTTTATGCTCCTTAAATACGTTTAACATTTCTTCTGGTAAATACTCTTTAACAATATTAAAATCTCTATCTAAATCTGGTTTAAATGAGAAAACATTTATTGGTTTTGTAGCTACATCATATCTTTTCTGAAAATGAGTACATCCACAATTATAAGTTGTATTTATTGAACTCATATATTCTTTTATCTGACTCATGTTATCAAATCTACACCAACCAATCCAAACCTCATCACTAGAAACTGGAGCTTCTGGATTATTTCTCATCAACTCAACTATGTAATCTAAAATTGGTTCTACTGAGTCTTTCATGTAGATACTACCACAATTCCATTGTTTAGTACCTTGATACTCAGCACCAGCTATAATACCAGGAAAAATTGGGAACTCAAAATTTCTAACTGGCCAAGAATCTTGGTCGTGTAACCAAAAGTCCTCTGTTAACACTCCATTTTTTATTAACTCAAGTGCACCATACCAAAAGTTATTAAAACCACTATATGTACAAATATCTGTTAAGTTGTGATTTTTTACTCCATTGTATTCAAAACTAAAATTAGTTCCTATTATTATATCATCTTTTTTCCAACCTAAAGAAAGACTCCAATCTATTTGAGACCTAAAATATCTAAATAGTGTTTCATTTTCATATCGTTGACCACCGTGATAATCACTATCAATTTGATTATATACTATAACTTGTTTCAATTAAGAACCTCTTTTATATAATCTTCCAAATCATGTTTTGGTTTCCAACCTAATTTAAATTCTGCTTTAGAATAATCACAAAGTGTTTTATCATATTCACCTTTTCTAGCTGGTATGTATTTTTTTGGATAATCTTTACCAAATAAATCAGCTAATTCATTTATGGAATAATTAACACCACTTCCTAATTCAAAAAATTCAGCTTTTAAATTGTGTTGAGAACATCTAACTAAACCATCAACTATGTCATCAACGTGGGTAAAATCTCTTCGTTGTTGACCATCGGCTGTAATTGTTAATGGTTCATTATTTCTAAATTGTCTCTCAAAAATACCGATAACTGTAGAGTATGCTCCATCTTCTATTTGATACTTTCCATATACGTTATAAAATCTACAGATTGATGTATTCATATCATAAACGTTACTATACAACTTACATAACTCTTCACCACTCCACTTTGACCAAGCATATGGACTTTCATATAAACCATGATGAAAAGAACTAGAACCAGCATAAACAACTGGAATACCTTTAACTCTAGCATACTCTAAAACATTTAAGGTTGACATAAAATTATTCTTGATATGTGGTAGTGGGTCTACTAATGATGGTTGTATTCTAGCTAAAGCTCCTATGTGAAAAATCACATCTATATTTTCTAATTGAAATTTTTCTTGTCCCCATGAATTATGTTTTGGTATCATTTCTGATAAATCAGCGTTTATGTAACGACAACCATCTTGATGATTTTCCTCTAAACCAGTGGAATAATTATCTATTGATATTACGTTATGACCATCATTTAATAACCTTATAACTAAATTTGTTCCGACAAAACCAGCTCCACCTGTAACTAATGTATTCATATTAACTCCGAGTATAATTTATTTTGTTTTTCTTGTTTTTCAATAGTCTTGTGATGAATCAAACTAAGTTCTTCGTACGGTGGTAGATGTGAAAATGTTTTTACACCACTTATAATTTCATGTACTGGTTTAATCCATTTTATATCATTATCATTTCTAAACACCCTAGCTTGATAATCTGGATAGTTTATCCACCCCTTTTCGGTAACTCTCCAACCCCATTGTTGAATATGTTGCTCTGTAATACCACTCACCGTATTAACTCTTGGTAACCAAATCAAATCAACATCATTTATCTCGATTATCTGTGGTAGTTGTTCCATCAAAGTAGTGTGTAATAATTCATCGGCATCTAAATGACAAATATAATCACCACTACATTTACTTTTTGTGTGATTTTTTAAATCTGAAAAGTTACCATTAAACTCAAATGGATACCACATAAACTGATTGTTTACTGAATGACTTCTAAGATATTCCTCTACTCTACGTGAACCATTTTTACTATCATAGGTAATTATAATTTCGTCTTCTGTTCTTTTATTATCTAATAGAAATGTAACTAAATTTTGTATTTCTGTCAGTTCATTACAAACTGTTATCGCGTAACTAAGTACCAATTAATGCCTCTTTAATTTGTTTAGGTAATACTATTGGTTCTAAAAATATTTGTGATTTTCGAGCTTCCATATAGTCGTATGTTCTATAAACTGAATGTTGATTAACGTATTTTTTTAACTGATTGTATACTTGTTGTTTAACACCACGTGGCCCTACGTTTTGTATATTTACTCTATAGATTTCATCATCACCACTAACAACTTCAATACCACCTACTCGTTCTAACAACTGAACCATTATAGGTTTACTTCTGATTGTAGGTATACTACCACGACTTTCTAATTTCAAACCAACTAGATGAAATGATTTAGAACCATCTTTTTTTATGAAGGGTAACTTAGGATTGAACACCAACAAAGTTTGTAATAGACCTGACGTATTTTTACCTTTGTATCTAAAAGATATTATATCACCGGCTTTTACTTTACCCCAAGTATAAATTTGTTTTGGCAT
>TARA_A100001201_G_scaffold5526_1_pt1 | contig 11219 bp, 4 predicted proteins | sample TARA_A100001201 | Tara Oceans TARA_A100001201 (sample SAMEA2619872) | marine metagenome | biome: marine biome (ENVO:00000447); feature: surface water layer (ENVO:00002042); material: "saline water (ENVO:00002010), including plankton (ENVO:xxxxxxxx)" | depth 5 m | reverse complement strand
TGTCTTTGACCCGTTTCCAGCTTGAATTGTTTGTACGTCAGTGCACGACATGTTGTTTAATAACGATTAGTTGGGATAGGGGCAATACCTTGTTCAGCCCGTTGATCGTTGATCTTTTTGACCATAATGCGTTGCTCAATGGCATTACGCAGTTCTGGATCAAGGTTGTTAAATGCAAGCTCTTCTGCTTTCTTTTGTGCTTCGCGCAGCATCATATGAATCTGGTCGTACTTACCAATAGGTACATCCGTAGAAGGAACCCCTTTACGGCGAATTGCTCTTAGCTCAGAAATAGTATTACGAGCGTCAGCTGTCCGCATGATACGAGAAATTTCCTTTCGGAAAAATTGCATACTACCCATTTCAGCGTTTAATGCATTGCGCTCATCAGCCGCCAGGTCAACACCTGCACGTTTCTTAAATGCAGAAGATACATCATATTCAATATCATACAGGAACTTCTCTTCCTTTGTCATAGCTGGATGGATTTTCAAAGGAGAGTATGTGTTCCAAATACGTTGAAGCATACTGTATTTATTAGGGGCTTCACCGCTAACAGGACTAATAACAGTAGGCAGTCGGTTTGTCTGATCAATCAAGCCGATAAATTGGTTACGGTTTGCTAGCTGTTCAATGATGTTATTATTAAAGTCTTTTAGACCACCATCAAGAATTCTACCAAACTCATTACGCATACCACCCAAAGGACCAAGAGCGTTAATTTGACCAGCAACAAAACGGTTAGCAGCATATTCATTGCCGCTCATCACTTCTACCAAAGGACGGAGTGCAGAGATACCAGCAGCGTCAGTCAATGCAGCAGCAAGGATAAAACTTAGTTTTTCAAAAGCATTTTCAGTATAAGCCTCGCCAAGCATGTCAAAGTTATCAGCCACATTAGCAACGGCTGCAACCCAGTTACTTAGACCAGGACCAAGTACTTCGTTGTATTCAATCCGAACACCACCAGGACCAACAACAGAACGTGGTTTAAAGTTACTGTTTTTACGGCGTGCTGCGTCAAGCTGACGGTCAACAGTACCATCACCAGTAACACTGAACAAACCATCACCAAACAGTTTGTCTTTAACAACACTACCAATGACCATAGAAGTAACGAAGGTACCGATAGCCTTACGACCAAGTGTACGGTTTTTAAGATCAACCAAAGTATTTATTTTAGTCACCTCATCCATCATCTCTACTCTGTGCCCACGAGAGGCAAGAATACGGTCCATACTTTCTGGGTTCTCCATAAAAGTTTGAACAGAAGTATATGCTAAATCGTTAACGTCTTTTTGGAAGGACCTAAGAGGCGCGGGTACATAATCATCAGCAACCCTTACAATGTTCATCATCGTTGTAGGGAACGTGAGGAACGGGGTCAAGCCAGGCAGGGTCTGGAGAAGACCATCCATCTGCTTACTAAGACCCGTGTCAAGGTTTAGCGCAATGTCAGCGTTGCTATATTTAACAGCTTTGTCTGTAATAAGACCATCAGAACCAAACATACTGTTGTATTCAGCAGTAGCTAGTTCCTTCACGCGAGCAGGCGTGACTGCTTCACCAAGCCTTTCAAGCTCATCCATTGCACGAAAACGTGCTTGAGCGTTAGCTAAGGTAGCACCAGTCCAACCGTCAAACCCAGTAAACAGGTTAGGCACCAGTCGGAATACAGGGTCAGCCGCCATAGCTTGCATCTCTTCATACTGCTTAACTAAGAACTTAAAACCACTCCTACCTTGTGCAGCCTCTTGCTCAGCAATATAACGGTACTGCTCTAGCTTAGTCTCTTGTTTAATAACAAGGTCCAAACGAGATTGATTTTTAACAGCGTTAGGGTTTTGCGATGCTTTTGTGAACAGCTGTCCAGCATACGGTAATGCTTTTTTCTGTGTATCAAAGATAGCACTATAAGCCATCCAACCACGCTGCAGTGATTTCATATCTCCGCGTAGCAAAGCACCACCAAAATATGATACAGGCTCAGCTACAAGACCGCTAAGGTTACCGTACAATGCTTTGGCAGCAGTTGCAGGTGCAGACAGCAGACTGTTGTAGTAATTAGATCTTACAGCCTGTGCAATGATATTAGGTTGCTCAGGGTTGGGGTCAACTAAAGGACGGAAATTTGTAAAACTATTAAGAATATCTTCATTCATCTTAGCAATGGTGTTAATCTTACCATCGCTTAGTTCGTACAGCTCCAAGAACGAGTCCAAAATCTCAGGACGGTTTTCCTGCAAGTACATCCAATTTTCAGTAAACTTATCACTATCAGATTGGATTTGACGCAAGGCAGTGGGATAACCTTCCTGAATATCTTTAGCAATCTGTTCAGGTGTTTTAAACAAATTCTTTGCCCGCTCACCTAAAGCAGCAAGACCACGTTTTTGAGTAGTAAAGTAACGAGTAGAGCCAACCAGTTGCTGTAAGAAGTTAATCTTGTCGAGAACTTGTTCTTGAGCCTGTTCAATAGAAATAGATCCACGGTTTAGACGCATACCTTCAGAAAGGTCTGCAATCTGACCAGCCATAGACGTTGCAGTGTACGCTTGTGCACGAGCAATATCAATACCTTTAAACTCTTTTACCAAGGTGTTGACAGAGCTAAGAGCATCTGCATAACCCTGTTGAGACAGAACTTCTACACCAAACTCATTTTTAGTAATCTCAGGGTCTAGCATCCGCCTCATATCAGCAATACTAGCAGAGGGATCGAACAACTCTAGAACAAGATTGTCAGCAGCTTCTGCTACTTCATCAGCAGATACGGTAAAATCGTCAGCAACCATGCCGACTTTATCGGCTTTTTTAAGTTGTTGAGCCAAACCCAAAGTAATATCTTCAACACCACCAGGTGTTTCGGCACCATATTTAAGAGCAGGTCCACTAATGAAGTTACCTAGACGACCATAGACAGTACCTTTGTTACCTTGAATACGTGCAGCGTCAATGCTAGCACCAACAATTCCAAGGTCGTCTACAGTACGTACACCGGTTTCACGGAAATCGTACAGGTCATGCACACCCTTGATGGCTACATTAGGATCGGTTGTTTTACTTGCATTGTAATAACCCAGTTCATCTAGTGCCTCGTCTTGCTTAGCTTGGTATTCAAGTAGAGCTTCTTCAGGTACATCACTGGTAGGTTTAGGTCTATTAGCTGCAAGATATTTAACAGCTTGATCGCTTTCACCAACAATTTTTGGTGCAGTTTTAAATACATCCTTAACTTCACTGACGGCATTTACAAATTTACCAGCAAATCCAACCATAGGAATCATAAATCCTAAGCCTAGATCTTCGTTAATACTTTTTTGCCGTTTAATGTCAGGACTATCACCAGCAAGGGTAGCCCAGTTGTCAGGGATAAAATCAAACGTTTTAGGAAAACTTTGCTTAAGTTGACCAGCCAAATTATCTTCTTCGTATTCAGAAGAAATAGAACCAACAGCAACACCAGCACCAGCTTCAATACCACGGGAACCTACAAACTTCATAAAAGCAGTGTTACCCAGCTGATTAAGTTTATTGGCTGCACCCAACTTGTTGACACTCAAAGCTTGTGCACCCTTTGCTAGTCCCATACCCAGACCCTGAGTAGCCAAGGTAGGGAACAGGACGGACGAGATGCTTCTAGTAATAGAAGCTACTTTGTTTTCATAGGGGGTAACTTTTGGTACTTGGGGCATGCCATCAGGCAGGAAGAAATTGATAGCGTCTGCTGCAAAATCAGCAACACCAGTAAGTACTGCTTGATCAAGCTCTTGCCCTTCTTTTCTAATTTGATCTAAATCAATGTTACCTTCTGCATCTTTGTATGGACTTGTGTCCACTGGACCTCCCGTAGAAGGCGCAGAAGTCTCACCTTGTGGTTCGGCTTGCGCTGCCATAGCAGCTTGTGCGGCATTTTGCTCGGGCACCGATAGCTCCTCTTGAGGGGCTTCCAGTCTCTGTCGGATCTCTTGGACCTGTTCATTAGAGAGTTGGGTCTGGCGCTCTTGCTCATCCAACACAAAATCCTCACCTAGGTTAGAGTATTCTGAGGGATCTTTCATCTAAATCGATTAGCAATTTGAATTAGTTTTTGTGCATATTCAGGGTCAGTTGCGTAACCCTGCTGCTGTAGCATCATAGCTGCTTCTTCTAAAGAATTAGCTGTGTTTACACCTTGATAACCGGAATAATCTTTGTACCATTTATTGACAAGATCATCAACAGCTTCTTGAGGAGAACTGTAATTTTTAAAATTAGCTGTTTCAGCACGTTCTACACCATCCCTGAATTCTGTAGTTTGCTTTGCTGTGGAAGACTCTGCAGCGGTGGCTTTCATACCAAAGAAGTTGTTAGTACCAGACAAAGCAGTACCGGTTGCAGATTCAAGAATCATTTGAGCAACAACTAATTCAGGAAATTTAGCACCGCTGTTTCCAGCCATGCTCATAAAGTTGTTAATTGTTTTACGTTCTTGACGTGTATAACCTAGATTACCAGTAACCTGTGCACTAGCACGTTGAATCTGTATAGGATCTTCAGACAAGAATAGTTTACGCATTGCTGGCGGTACATTGTCAATCAGGAAAGTTCCTGGTGACGGTGTAAGCAACGGTTTGTTAGCCCCAGTCGCGGCGTTGTTTGCCATACGTTGTTCGTTATAAAGCTCACTTGGTTTAAGATTAAGCTTGTTAGCCGCTTGGATAAGACCAGGTGGGTATTGAATACTACCTGACAAAGAAGATGAATAGGCAGCGTCCATTTGATTAGCCGTAGCTAGTGCAAACGGTTTACTTGCAACACCTGCTCCATGTTTAATTAACTGCTTATCAATATAAGTAGTCATCTCTGCTACTTCTTTATCAGAAGATTCAATGTTAGGGAATACCGGTCGATTGTTATCACCTAAACTGGGGTCAATATAAAAGGGACTATTCCTATCACCATTAGCCCCAGCATCAACCATTTTTTCGACATTTTCTTTTGCCGCAAGTGGATCATTAGTTATTTGTAATTGTTTAAGATATTCACTTTCTAAACGAGCTTGAACCAGGAATGTTTGTGGACTACCTTGTTCTTCGTTAGGATTTATTTTAGTAAGGGCTCTAGCCGTAGCTTTAAATCCCTTTTTAATGCCTAACGCAGCAGGTCCATACTTTCGTTCCTCTTGGTCTTCAAAAGCTTCTCTGGCTGTTTTTGCAAGAGTAGGATCTTGGATGCTGTTAACAAAGGGTAGATCCAAAATACCGAACCTAGCACGTTGCGCAACAGTCTCTGCCATTAAATCCTCATTTTCTTTAATAGCCTCACGCTCAATCGCTGCAATCACTGGAGGAACCGTCATTCCTTTGTTAAAGTAACGCTGCTTAACAAGCAGTGCAGCTTGCTGGGGGTTCTGTTTGTAAGCCCCAATAATAGAGTCAATGTTGCTATTTACCCATTCCCTATCTTCTGCTTTTTTTAAAGCCTCTTCAGCATTATCTATTTTTACAATAGCTGCATTACGTTTTTGTACTGCGGCTTGATAAGGACCAGCCCATTGCTCAGCATAAGACTTACCGTTACCCATAAGATCAGGAGCAGCGGCAACTTCTAGTGGGATATTAGGGTTAGGAATTACAGTTTCTCGATACCATTTATGAGCAGCTGCTGTACCAGCCGCCTTTTCAACCCGAGCAAAACCACCTGTAACACCTTCTATAGTGCCTGTACTTGCCATGTCATCAGCTTGCTGCAGCATGGCTGCTTGGGCTTCTTTGATGAACTCTCCGTTAGCAGCTTTTACCTGGACTGCATTGCTTTCTTGGATAGCCTTATTAGCAGTAGAAAGGTACACAGGATCTGTAAATCCCATAAACTTAGAGACAGCTTCAAGAGTTTGCTGCTGCAACTCCGCCATCAACACACCGTCACTAAGCGCCTCTACACCACTAAATTTTTTACCTGATGCAGTAGTGTAAATTTGTTCAGTGCCTGTAAGGCGTTTAGTTAAAGTATGGTTATATGCTTGTATAGCAACTTTATTATCATTTGCTTGCGCGGCGTAACCTTTAAAACCATGGTTAGCCATGTAGCCTCTGTAGGTTTCAGCAGGCTCTTCATTGTTTAAAACACCGTCTGCCAATACCTCAGTGTCAAGCTTAATAGCGCCAGAGAGCATTACCTCAGCGCCTCTATTATACTCCTCAATCCTTTCAACAGGAATAACCTGAGCATTTGCATTTAGACCAAGTTCCTGTTGGTCCTTTACCATTTGATTATGGCGTTCAGCCGCAGCTTTAGCTGCTGTTTGACTAAAATTTACAATGCTGTCGAGAATAGTTGCAGTAGCCTTAGCATCAATTTCAGCTTGTTTTTGCCTGCCTTGAATGTTAGCTAGCTCTTGTGCGTTTTCTTGTTGTAAATTGTTTAATTCAATTGCATTATTTTCACGGGTCATCCGCTCGGTGTAAGCGGCGTTCTCTTTCATTGCCTGGAGATCTTTATCGCGCTGTTCTTTTTCAGCCCGACGGCGACTCTCCATGCTTTGAATAAGCCGGTTGCTTTGCTCACGCATCCGGTCAATACCCGCTGTACTTAGTTGTTGTGGACGAAACCCTCTACTACGTGCAGAGGATTGATACTGGATACGTGCCATTGATTATTGACCAAAGAAGTTTTTACTAAAATCTGCGCCAGCCAAAGAACTAGCTGCATTACCAATACCGCTGATGAGAGGTGCCCAGGTGCTCTGCTGTTGAGCCGGAGGAACGAATCCGGGGATAGCCTTCATACGGTCAACAAAGATGCGCTCAGGGGGCTTTGTGGGGGCAGGGTCGTATGATAGCTTTTCTGGGAATAACATCATACCAGCTTTGGTATTAACATCAGCAACCTTCCGTTCCAATGACATTTGTTGAAGGTTGTTTTGAGATGTTCTAATTTGACTAGCCATGTTGGCTGCCATAACCTCTGCGTTTGCCATTGCTTCTGCCTCTGCATTTTCAATAGCATTATCAATACGCTGTAAGTTAAGACCAACACCTACTGTAGCCAAACTAGATTCAACATTAAGCTCAGCTAGTTGCAAAGCTGCTTGTTTGTATTTACCAGACAGCTCTGATTCCAATGCCATAAGACCTCGGTGTAGAGCTGCTTTGCTAGCTTGCCTACCTTTCATTGTAGACTTACCTGCTTGACCAAGTTGAGCCTGCCCTTCAGCGATCAAACTTTCAACCATTGCAGACTCTTTTTGCAAAGCATTTTGAGACATCAGTTGGTTGACCGAATCTTGGACTGCCTGCTGACCTAGGAGTTTTCGTTCTCCAATGCCTTGCAGTTCAATGCCAGCTTCTTTGTCTGCAAGTCTATTCTCAAAATAAGCCTGTTTAAGTGCAGATAAGTTTTGCTGTTGTTGAAAAGAATTCTGAATAAACGCCTCTTGAATAACGTTTTGTTCAGATTCAATGCCTACAGCCATGCCTTCAGCGTTTAGACCAAGCTGCTGGTTGCCAATAGCGTTGCTTTTTTCAAACTGTTTAAGTTCATTTAGATACTTAAAATCTTGTATCTCTTTACCACGTTTCCAGTTTTTCATACTGGTCTCGTGGCTGTAATCACGCATTGCGTAATAGTTAGCCTTATCAGCTTGATCAAGCTTTGCGTTATGCTCGTTAGTTAGTTTAGCAACTTTTTCGTTATGCTCGCGCTGTTTTTTCTCAGCTTCTTTTGCCCGCTTGTTTGATTTTTTAGCCTGACTCCTGCCAGAAATACCGCCAAGAATAGACGCACCAGCAGCAATCGCAGCAAAGCCCCAGTTCATCTCTAGTCCAGAAAAAGCAAGCTGCTCCTCAAGAAGGCTCTGACCTTTTGGATTAAACATTAAGCCCTCCTATAGAATTTTGGAGAATAGTTACCCTCCCACATCATTGACACCAACGATACAGGGTATGGAAAATTACTTGTCACTTTAAGTTCAAAATTAGTATTACGTTGATGGATGGGTACAGTAAACTGCCGTTCTGGTTTTACAGGATTAGTATCAGCAGAATATCGGTCAGCATCTGTCGTATGCTCTACAACTTTCCATTCATTAGATCCATCCTTTTTAAGTTTAAACCGAACAGCACCAGTTCTACCTACAGAAAATTTCATTCTAGAAATAGTCAATGTAGCAGTATAATCTGTTTGATTTGTCTCAGGACGGTAGTACAACTTAGGAAGTATTACTTCAAAATCATAACCATAACCTACAATGATACCATCAGCATAGCTTGTAAAATCACCTTTAACTTCAAAGTATCGGAAACCTGTACCAGTCTCAATACGTTCTAAAGCCTCTGCGTAATACCCTTCGTCTGAATCAATAGCTGAAGTGGTACCTACATCTGCTGTAGGAACAGCCAGATACATTACAGCTTTTTTGTCATCAATAGGTGTGTATGGTACATAGATTTTAGTAATATCATTTGTCTCGTCATACACAACTGCTTCAGTAGACTGGTTAGGCTTAACAGGACGAGTAGCCATGTCAAGACACGGCGTTCCAGTCATGCTGGTGCTAGTAGCCACAACATCACCTGTAGGGATTTGATCAAGCGTAATCTTACCAATAGTGTATTGATCTTCGTGTTGTAATACAACAATCACATCATCGTCAATAATGTCTGCAGCTTGAATGGTGCCAGCCAGTTCCCATTTTACCCATGCTTGGAATAGATCCTGTTCTCCATTATTGTAGAATCTGTAAATATACATATAAGATGTATCACGATCAGTCAGCATAATCACAGAGTTTTGTGGGCTAACTGTAAGATCATCCACAGTATCCGGGATCCACTCTAACACAACCTTGCTAATATCTACCACTAGAGGGCTCTGCTCAATCTCACGGAGTTGTAGGGTAAACAACTTAGAGTAACCTGGAACAGTATTAACAAACGCTGCAGTAGTACCTACGTCAACAGGAGAGATTTGTGAATTCATTTCATAGTTTGAAATGGATCTAATAACTGCTGTTTTAGGAGTCAAGGCAGTTGCACTAGCAGCATACACTTGGAACTGCTGTCTAGCACTAAACAGCATCAACCCCTGCGGAGAAGGTAATACATCGTTAAGAACGACAGGACGAATACTAGCTACGTTTAAATCAATAGGATCAGAATCAACTTGTGTTAAAGCTGATTTAACAAAGAAATTAAAAGAATCGTTAGCTACACCAAAGAAAACATTATCCTCTGACAACACACCAAATCGGCTGTTGTAGAAAAAACTAGATGTAATTTTAAAGCCAATAAATGATGGCACGGGGCTGGTATTATTGTCGCCTGTTTGCCTATCTGTCCAACCAATAGGACCAAATGTAAAGGTTGTTGCACCAGTGTTCTCTAACTGGTGTGGCATCGTAGAAGCATCTAGACCAGGAGAAACGTTTCTAGCTCTAGACTCTTTGTAATAACCCTTACCACGTGTACCATTAAAAGCTTCAAACTCAAGATAATAATCATCATCAGCTGAGTTTGTATTACGAATTTGGAGATGGTGACCATTAAAAGATTCGGTAGGAAGATCTGCTGTCGTAGCAACACTATCCTGGAAGGATTCAATACCTTCGTTACCTAAACCACCTTTAGCTTCAATAGTAAATGCTGTGGCAGTACCAGTAGGTGCAGTAAAATCTGTAACAACAGCATTAGTACCTGCGTTACGCTTAATGACCAAACTGTTTGTGTAGGATTCTAGGGACCACACACCATCAAAATCAGAGTTACTAGCAGCCTGTTGTGCTAAAATAGTAGATCTAATTGCATCAACTAGGTGTACATTTGTGTCAACATCAGACGAATCAAACACTAACATGTCGTCAAATGTAGTGTCATTTGCTGCAGTAACAGTTATTGCGATACCCTGAATTGTTACTCTATAACTAAGACCGTTAGTTACAGAATTAAGTTTTACAGTAGCAACAGAATTAGAAACAAATGTATTATTAGCTCGCATAGCTGTTGTCACAGTTTTATTAGTAACAACTGTAACATCTTGTACACTACGAAAATGGTAATCAGACTGTTTAGTACCAGTAAGATAAGAACCACCGTTATTGGTTACAGTACAGAAAGTACCATCTTCTTTTGTCCAAACAAAAATATCACTACCTTTAACACAGCCAATATATGAACCAGCATCATCGCGGTCAATAAAGAACCAGGCTGCACCAGCCAATTCTGTTTTAGTAAATGCAGTGCCATCAGCTTTCTTCAAAACATTGATATGCTCTGAACCTGGTCTTTTGAGTAGACCGTAGGTAGGATCAGGGTACCCATTAGTAATATCAGTTACCTGGTTTGGTAGTTTTTTGTCGTCAATCTGGCGTGATACACCACCCAGAAAATTAGGAATGTTTTGAGTTAGTGATGCCATCAGCGTTGTAGAGTATGGAACGGCTTATAGGGACGGTAGAAATTACCACCATCAGGTGAACCAAAGAATGTATAATCACCTTGACTACATTCGTACTCCATAGCTTGTGCACGTGTAACAGCTTCTTTTTGCTGAAGAATCTGGTATTGATTGGGATCACCAATAATACGGCTAGACACAATAGCAGCAGCTCTTGCTACAATATGCGCTTGAATAGGAGCAGGGATATTTTCCCAAGTAAAATACCACACAATATCTACATAAACGTTTTCAGCTGTCCATGTATAAGAGTGCTTCTTTTTATCGTACAGTTTACCACCTCGGAAGATAGCATCTTTTTCAAGGTTCTCTGGATACGTCTGGTTAAGATCCATCTGGAGAACATCGTCTGCAATCCTGATTTCATTGTTAGAATCAGGTGTAATTTTATAGTCGTATTCTTTATTGAAAGACCATCCTTCGCTCTGTACCTCACGTGACACTTCTCTCAGGGTGTTGAGTGCAATCGCAACGTCCGGGTTGGTTTGGGTTTCAACTCTAGTAGTAACTTCACTACGAGTTAGCGTACGGTTAGATACGGTCTGTGAGATATTCACAGTGTAGTTAAACGTAACAGGGTCAGTGGCTGGAGAAACTTCTGTACCAGCAACAGCAATAGACGTACCATCTGTAACACCAGTTCCGCCGATATAAGTACCGACAGGGATGTTAGCAGTTTCAGTAGTCAAGGTGGTGCCAGAAATAGAACCTTTAAAGCGACTAACCTCGCTAACAATGAAAGTTTCTTCAGTTGTCAACGTGGTTACAGGAGCCTGACCAACTGA
>TARA_A100001201_G_scaffold120337_1_pt1 | contig 11269 bp, 14 predicted proteins | sample TARA_A100001201 | Tara Oceans TARA_A100001201 (sample SAMEA2619872) | marine metagenome | biome: marine biome (ENVO:00000447); feature: surface water layer (ENVO:00002042); material: "saline water (ENVO:00002010), including plankton (ENVO:xxxxxxxx)" | depth 5 m | reverse complement strand
ATATTATTTGTAGTTTTACCTAATGATTTAAAAGTATCATCTGTATTTGTATTTCTATATTGAACTTCAAATTCGTTTGATGTTCCTTGATTGGATTCAACAACTGCTTGAATGACTGTAATTACTGTTCCAGCAGAAACACGCAATAAATCTGATACAGCAAGAGAAGGTGTAGATACTGTTTGGAATGTTGGTAAGGTTGTATTATCTTGACTGAATGTAGATTCTTCGGCGTTCCAGTCGTAAACATTTGAGCTGGTTTCTTTGAGAACAACATCAATTCCAATATCATTTTCATTTGCTACAAATGACCAATCGGCAACCTCAAATATTTTATTTGTAAAACCGAATTTATCAAGTGATATATTTACTGTGTCGCCGACCTCAAGTTTAAATGCTGTTAATTTTAATCCAGCTCGTAAAACCATTTGTTGTCGATTTTTAAATAAAGTTATTTTTGCAATTCTTTGTGCCATTGAACTTGATTTTGTAAATGGTAAATCTACATCAGCAAATATTGTTTCTCCGTCTTCTTCAGTAAATGTTGATGATGTAACCATTGGATAATCAGTCGGTTGAAAATTAGCTGTTTCTGAAGTAAATAAACCTTTTACAGTATTAAAGGTATCTCTACGAGATTGTTTTGTTGTTATATTGATACCACTTCGAAAATCATCTTCGGATAAACTTATTGTTGGTGCTACATATTTTCCACCAGCTAATTTAAATTTTCCGTTGCTGTAACTTAAAACACCAACACATGAACTTAATAAATCGTCTAATACTTCCATAGGTGCAATATCATTATAAATAACACCATGACATTCATATCTGTTCTCTGTGCCACCACCAGATAATGTTATATCTTCGTCGCAAATATTTGCTAAAGTAGTGAACGAAGTAGTGTCTATATCATCTGTTGATACACCTAATCCAAATCGAGAATCACTTAAATAATCATAAATTACCAATGCTGGATTACTAGAGAATGCTGTTGATGAATCTCTAAAATCAAGTAATTTTTTACCACGAATTTTTGCTGATACATTTGGTATACCATTTGGAAATACTTCAGCATCATATTTTAATTTAATATATAAATATGCAATACCTTGTAATCTATGATCGTTTGTCCAACCAGATACTTCATTCACCAAATCTGCATCTGCTAATTGTGTATCAGTTCCCAAATGTTGTTTTATTCTAACTGTCAACTCTGACGAATCAGTAAATTTATGTATCACTTGAACAGCAGATTGTAATCCTGTTGTTTGTCCGCTTTCAAATGGTAATACATTAGTTCTTCTGTTTGGTGTGTTGTAATATGCAATATGGACAAGTCCATTTGGTGAATGTTGTCTTATTGAATAAGCATTTACCTGTCTAACTAGTCCCTCTGATATAGTAACTGATAATTCATGTCTTGAATTTGCAACAGAAGAAGTACCACCAGAATTGACTGTGTAATCTCTACCACCAATATTTAATTTATCGTTTGCTGCAATTGTAAATGATGCGTCATTAATTAATTTAATTGTTGTTATACCTTCTGCTAATCCGTATTCATCAGCATAATAAGTGCTTCCCATAGCCATTTTTGGAACTTGAACCGAAATATAATCTGTTGCAATTAAGGTTTGTTCTTTTTTTGTAAATCGTGATTCTTTTGCAAATTTAGTTGGTGATGTAACTTTGTATCTTGGTATTCCGTTTGCATCATTACCAACACTTGAAATTGTTAGTTCTTCTTCATTAAAGAATATAGATTCAAAACTTTGTATTTCATGAGATGCAATTTGTACGATTAAATGTAAATCTTTATCATTGTTTGATGTTTCTACAAATAAAATACCACCAGATTTTTTTGTTTCTCCGTATACTACATCTCTTGGAATAATCGGCTGTTTGAACATGATTGCTCGATTATTTATTTCTTGTTGATAACTTAATTGCTGTAAAGACGAGTTTCTGGTTCTTGGTTTTGGTGCCATAGCACTTCCAACGGCAATCACAGCAACCGTAAGAATAGCTTGGACTATTGGATTACCACCAGATGCTACAAATACTGCCCTTGATACAATATCTGACTTGACAAAATTTGTGATACTTTTAAAAACAGATTTAAAAAATCCCATTATTTACCACCCCCACCCCAAGCAATCGCTTTATTTTGAATAGAGGTTACAAACTCAAGTCCTTTATCATTTGGAAATAATTGTTTTTGGTCTTGATCGGTATATCTTTTATCATTAGGTTTTTCTAATATAATAAGCTTATTTTCTAGTCTAAATTCAATATTTACCTGTTCTCCATTATTATCTATATTAGCAACATCTAAAAAGCCCTCAAACAGCTTATATGGGCTGTCTACGACTACTGTTTCGTTAGATGTAGTCGTCAGTACCCCAAAGTACAATAAAGCTGGTATATTCTGCTCTAATTCGCTTAAAGATGCATTTAATACTGAATCATTAAGTCCAGATAAGACAAATTGTAATCCTGTTGCCTTTGTATCTGCTGATTCTGAAATATTAGAAAAAGACATCAATAATCCTGATCCTGTGTAAACCTGATTATCAATCCTTATGTCATTGTAACCAGTCCAAAGTCTTAATTCACTTGACTGATATCCGAGTTTGATAGCAAAAAATGGTCGTATTGAATTACTGGTAATCTGTGTATTAAATGATGAATCAATCGACCTTGTCATGATTACCTACTTTTTAGTTTTCTTTTTAACTACTTTCTTTTTTTTGGTTTCTTTAGGTTCGTCAATTTTTACTTCAATAGCACTTTCATCATGCAAGAATACATTTGCCAAATCCTTTTGCCATTGATCTGTACAATCTAATATTTCATCAGCTTTATAAACTCTTACTTGATTGCCACTTTTATTTGAACTACCTAGTGTATCTTTTACCATTTTAATTTTCATAATTTACTCCTTAAAAAGAAGGTGCAAGAACAATGAGCCAACTCTTACACCTTCCATGTCGACGCAATTACGCGTCTGTACTGTCGATTGGATTACCCAAAATTGCTTGTATACTTATTGGTGTACCATTTGAGTGCGATCCAGTTACATCAATCTTGACACGAACATATCGCTTACCACCAATATAACCGATTTGACTGGTTTGTGGGGTTTCGCCGTTGGCATCTAAAGTTAAGAAGATTCCAGAAGAATCAACTGAACCTTCAGTTACAGATGTAGAACTTGTAACAGCGCTGAATGTTGCATCATCATCAGATTCTTCAAGGATAAAGTCAAATTTGACTGAACTTGAAAGTGTATCTCCTTCGATTCCTGAATTTACAACAAACATAACTGATTCAAAGCCTTGTCTGTCAACTGTTGTGCCGTTTGTGTCCGCAGTGAAGACTTTTGCATCTTGGCATGTTACTGCCTTTGTACGATTTGAAATATCTCTCATATTAGCCTCCTTATGCTGAAATGTTTTGTAAACGGATAGCTTCAGCTAATACAACTGCACCACCTACACGCTTACGAGCTAGATAACGAATGTTACCACTTGCCGCTTGTGTGAATGGATCTCTTTGTATTGACATACTTACTCTATCAACGATTGTATATGCTCTGTTAAAATCACCAAATGCAATTGGTTTTGCACTTCCAGCAATTGCTGGCATATCAGTTGCAAGAACATAAGGATAACCAAGAATTGTACTTGGTGCTCCACCTACTAATTGCATACCAACATGGAATATTTTTTGACCTTCGCCGTCTTCAAGTTTTAATAAAGAACCAAATGTCCCTCTGTTCATTACAAATCTAGCATTTGAAAGGTAATCAGATTTAATAGCATATACTAAATCTAATAAACCATTTGCTGTTAAAGCAGAACCATTACCAGAATTTGTAGAACCAACCCCTGCTGTGCTGTCTGTAAAGCCTTGAGGTTGACCAATTGAATCACCAGAAACAAATGCTGTACCTTCAGCTTTTGCAAATTGCTCTGCAAATTCAGTACCCATTTCACTTTCTAAATTGAAAGCTGAATCTTCAAGCATAGCTTGTGAGATATCAACAAGGGCATACATTTCATGAGCATCAATTTGCATTTGCCCAGTAGTGTAGCCTGTTGTTTCTGATCTGGTCGCTGTTTCATTTACAAATGAAGCAGAGAATTGACCAGTTCTTTTTGGTATTTCAATTCCTCTGTTAGAGGTTGATCTAACTCTTGCGATTGATCTGATTGGTGAAATTTCTGTTACACCTTTAATAAGATCAGCAACATATTCTGCAGGTGCATAAAATCCGCCTAATGTGTCGTCTGATTCATAAAGTGCTTTTTTCTCATCAGGATCAACTTCGCCTTTTCTTAACCAGTTACCAAATGCTTTCATTTGCATATTGACATCTTCACTTTTTGAGCTTTCTGGTCTTGATAAAGCAGTTTCAAGTTTTTCAAGTTTGGCATTAGCTTCTTCTAAATTTTTAGCTTGAATTTCGATATTTTGCTTTAACTCTGCATTTTCAGCAACAGCATCAGCCATTTTATCTACTTTTTCAACTAAAAGAGGATCAGCATGCCCTTTCTTTTCGATTTCGTCTAAACGACTTTTATTTTCCTTTTTAAATTCTTCAAAGGAATTTCCGAGTTCGTCTATGACATTCTTAATTTCATCTGACATAATTACTCCTAATTTCTAATTACATTAATTAATTGCTCTACACTATCAACAACATCTCGTTGCTCTAACAAATCCTGATCTTGATAAGACTTGTAAAGTATATTTGCAGTTTGTTTCGCAACAGCACTTGACATTACACCGACATCTCGTAGGTATTCTTCAAGTTCTCTTGTGTTCATATCCGCCAATTTAACTTTGGTTATCTTGGCTTTTGGATTCATTGGAAATGTAACCATTGACACTTCCATTAAATTAATTTCTTTTATTACTCTGCGTTTATTTTTATCATCATATTTGTAACCGTCTGGTGTTAATTTATAACCAATACTCATGCTATCTAAAGCACCCATTTTCATAAGTTCATATACTTCTTTGCCTCTTTGTGTATTCATAGCAAGACGACCTTTTACAAGTAATCCTCTGTTATCTTCTTTAAGGTCATCAATGACACCAATCGGTTCATCTGTTTTATGTTGATATAATAATTTTATTTGTCTTGGTTTTTTGTCGGTCATTGCTTTAAGAAAAGCACCTTTTCTGATTACATCATTACCTAAATCTTTATTATTAAATACTGATGCGTATCCCTCAAATGATCCGTCTTCATCTGTTTCAATTTCTTTATATTCACATTCAAGGTCTAAAAAATCGTATTCATTTTCCATATCGCTTTTCCCCCTGTATTGAGCAATACAAACTGCCGTTCTTTGATTTCGACCGTATTCACTCACCATTGTTGGATCTGACATACATCTACTCATGTAATCCTGTTCTTTTTCACCAGTTCTAGGTTTCGGAATAGGCATAAAAATCTCCATTTGTCAATTTTTTCAAGTCTACCATGCTGACAATGTTATTAGCAAGAGATTATACTGATTAATAAATAATTAGACATTATATTTAAAATATCATATAATAGTATCAATAAATAAATACGAGGTTAAAATGAAAAATACAATAAAAAATGATTTATATATTGAAGAACAATTAATATCTAATATTTTACCACCATTTGAATTCATTGATGTATATGCAATCAAAAGTAAAAAAACTGGTATAGATATTAAATATTTTAAAAAAGATGATTTCACAAAAGAAGATGTTGAGAAATTTTTGATTATTATAAAAAACCAAATTAAAGGTGATTTATGAATATAGAAAAAGCAAAAATGTTAATTGAAAAAGCTGGATTGCAAGATAACTCACTTCCAAGGCATTTCAAAAAAAGAAATATGGGATTTATTGCGATTGCAGGTTTGTATGAAAAAAATGTACAATATACAGATTATTATACAGAAGAAGAAATACAAGCACTTAATATATTGATTGATTATTATTATAAAAAACACGAAATGTTATCAAGGGGGAAATAAATGAACACAATTATATTTATCACAATTGTTACATTAATTATTATTAATATTATTTTACTTAAAAGAATAAAAGACTAAAGGGAGGTCTACATGAAAAGAGAAGATATGCTACTTGTAGTTATGGGAGTATTTTTTGGCATTGTTATTTCAATACAATTATTTTTTATATTTTCATCTAATGATGCACACGCAAACAGTATTTGTGGTAATTCAAGATTAAATCCATGTTATGTTGAGATTGTAGAATGACCGAAGAAGAAATAAAAAGAGCTTACGAAGATGAATGTTACATAGAATCTGAATTACAAAAACTTGCAAAAAGGGTAAAAAGAAAAAAAATTGATGTCAGGATATATTCTTTTTGCCTTATAAAGTATAGCTTATTACAGATTGCAAATTTTGCACCTAATTTTAAAGAAGTTGAGATGCTTTTAAAAATGGCATCAGATGAAGCAAAAGAACAGATATTAGACAGAGATAACGAAACCTTTCATTAAACAATATTAATAATGTCGTCTTCATCATCATAATGAGTAACAAAGCAACGACAATTAATTGTATTTAATGGACCACCGTTTGGATCTCCAGCATAATCCATAAAAGCAGTATATGATGCGCCACCTCTTTGAGGTGTAATTAATTCAAATTTTTCATCTAGATTTTTTCTTTGTCCACTTACTTGTCTGTGCCATTCTCTGGTTCTTACATCAAGTGCTGCGTTCCATATTTTTTGAGGCTTTTTAAAATTTAATGTTTTTGCAATTTCATTAGAACCATATCCCATGGCACTATGGGTTTCTGTTCTTGCAATTAAAGTTGCCCTTGCAGATGAAAATGCAGAAGATTTTTCTATACTGTTTGCAATTTCTGGTATTGAATCACCTACCAACAATCCGTTTCTAATAACTGCAATAATTCTTTTTCTTGTCGTATTATTTATCTGTGATATTTCTGCACCTAATCTCAATGTAATATATGCCTCAATGACATCTTCAAGTGGTTCTTCTTGTTTTGTTCTCATTCGTGTCATTCGTTCATACTGTTCTGTAATACATACACGATAATGTCTTCTCATGATATTAATAAATTCATTACTAAATTCTAAATAATACTCTTGCGTTATTTCTTCTTTATCTATAAATTCTGCTGATGCTCTTTTTGAATATCTATTAAATAAACCACTTATTTTGCGTTTTACATTTTTTGATAATCTTATCAATAAACGCAATTGTTCTCTGTAATCTTTTCTTATATCTATGCGGAGTGCCATTTCAATAACTCATTTGTCAATTCTAATAAATATTCTTGCGTGCCAAATTTCTCTGTAAAATTTTTAGGTGAATGATGATATGCTTCATTAGATGTTCTGTGATGATACGGACATAAAGGGATAACCTCGTAATGACTAGATTTTTTGCCCATCATATTTTTGCCTTTGATATGATGTATTTCTGCTGGTGTTCCAAAATATCCCATTTGTCGACATGCAATACAGCCTAAACTGGCAACCTTATTAAGATGTTTTTTTTCTGCCTTCGTCATCTTTAATTAATTCTTGGATATTTGTTACACAAGATTTAATTATAACAGATAGCCCAGCAATATCATCTTCTGTTGAAATGGTATCAGCAATTTTGTATGATGTTTGTGTTTCCGTTATGAACCAGCCAACTGTTCGGCATTTGACTGGTTCTTCAATATCAATATCTTCAATCCAACCAGCATTTCCTGTGTGATCTATCCAGTCAATAATATAAAGTTTACCTTTTTTCATTTCTTAAAAAAGTCAGATAATCTGCTCCCTCTTTTACATTCCAAAATATTTTAACAAAATCTGGGTGTGTATCTTTGACATTTGTATTAAAAACTGCAACAGCACATGGCGACATCATTTTGTTTGGTAAATTTAACTGTTTAGCATAATCATCATATTTTTTATATGAACCAACCTGTAAACAATGCATGGTAATATCTGTATCGGCATCTTTTAATGGCATATATCCTGATACATGTCTATGTCCAGCAATTAATAAATGATCACGATTATTAAATATGGCATGTCTTACAATTCCATGAGCTGTATTATAAATTGAATGTCCTCTAAATTCATGAGCACAATTAATTCTTATTTCATGATTTGGTAATTTTAATTTAAGTCTTATGGAATGTGCTGCGTAAGTCGTTTTCAAAGGTTTCATAATCCATTTTAACGGATCTCCTGTTCCTGACCACATATCATGATTACCAGCAACAATAAATAACCAGTCTGTCGCTTTACATAACCATTCGGTAAGTTGCCACGACTGTTCGGCTGTTGTCGACTGTTTTGCCCATAATCCTTCTAGTTTAGTTCTTCTTGCCCAGTTATTTTGTAAATCTCCAACATTACAAGCATACATACCTTCTGTTTTATTTGTAATTTCTAAATGCTCTAATATTGCTGGCATATCTGTTCCGTCATCATCAATATGGGGATCTCCCATAATATATAACCCCAGGGGTTTGGAATCGCTGATTTTAATATTTAAAAAATCTTCATTTAATTCTTTTTTTTCTCGTCTTTTAAAAACCTCAATTCTTTTATCAATTAATTCTTCTGTTGTGTATTCTTGTTCTTCAAATGGATTTTCGACTTCATATTGTTTCGATACCTTGGGATTGACAGTTTTTTTGCCACATGCCTTACATTTAAATCTTTGTGGTGAATTTTTTGTTTTACCGTCGTTGCCACATTTAATTAGATGTGTCGAATAACAATATGGACATTGAAGAATGTTACCAAAATCATCTGTTTGTATTTTGCCAACTTGTGAAAAGTTGCCGCCTTTTGTATTTTCCATAACCTTATACTAATTCAAAATGAACAGCATCTACAAACTTATTATTTGGATCTAATTTAAATTGATTTACTTTCCAATTACCACCCCAGCGCATATCAACACCTACTTTTTTTCTTGCGATATCAAAGCATGATGCAACTTCTTCATAGTATGGAATCTCCCATGTAATTTTATGCTGTTCATCATAGCAAACAATATCTACTGCCAATCCCAAACAATGTTTAGATTTATCACCTAATTTTGATTTACCTTCTTCTAATAATTGAATAGCCCTTTCCTTTGATCGTAATCCTTCTGTAATGCCAAAATCAATTGGTGATATAAATATTGCATGTTGGCAAACTTCTTGTAATCGGATATCTACTGTACCAAGATTTTTTTTAGATCCGTTGCCAAATTTATAACTCATTTTCTGGTACTCAATGGGTGTCCTTTCGGAAGTAAATCTAAATCAAATTTACCTGACCTGAAGCGACCAGTTCTTACTGCATATAAGAAGGCATTGACTCTTGCGTATGCCCAGCGATCCTCTCCTCCCGAAGCTCTCACTGCTGGTCTAACTGATGACGGATTTGTACGATACGCACCTACTCCTCTTTTAAATGATGCTGCCAACATTCCCAATGTTACTTTCTTACTTTTTTGACTACCGTACTTATCGTTGTGATCTTTTACCTTTTCTCGTAATCCCTTTTCTACTGAATCAGTTAGTCCGTATGCACCTTTTTCTTCTTCATCTTCTTCTTTGTCGGTGTGATAAGATTTTTCCCTTTCACGCATGATTTCATCTCTGCGTGCTTTAGACCAAGAAAAACCAGCATCTCCGCCCCATAATGACCAAGCTATTCTACCATTACTTGGATAACCTTCTTCACCAACTTTAAATCCCTCTGCCTGTTTATCTACTTCATGTCTTGAAAAGAATGAGAACATACGCATGACAGTATCTGGTGATAAATTTTCTCTATCGATTAACTGATTTGCTCTTGCTAATCCAACTTGTGTGCCACCTCTTTTAAATTCTCTTCGCCAATCTAAACCTCTTTGTGCCTCTTTTGCCATGGCTTCAGTTGGTTTTAAATCTAAATCAGATAATGCTTTATTTGCATCACCTAATGCCTCTTCGTATTCTCTATGTGTTTCGCATGGCATATAAACTGTTTGTCCACCTAGATATGAATGACTGTGTATACCATTACAACCCAGTTCTTCTGCTCGTTCTCTTGCTTCTTCTTCTGTTGTAAAAGTATCTTTATTCACTTCTTCTTTTGTTCCGTATATTAATTCATGATCTTCAAAATTCTTATCTTCATTATCAGCCTCTTCGTTACTGTCTTCTGCCTCACCTAGTGGGAAAAGATTAGCTGGTACCAATAAACTATCAGCACCATTAATGGGTTCTAATCCAAGTCGTTCTCTTGCCTCATTTCTTGTAATAATCCCTGAATTGACTGCTGTATTTACATTCTCGTATATTTTTCTGCGTTTCTCTGCCATAGCTGGTATAGAATCAATATCGTACTCAAGTCTTAAATCTTCATTATAAAAATTGACCAACCATTCATTTAAATCAGATTCAATTCGTTTTAATAATGGAATAATTGCCTCTTCGTATAAAGATAATCTTGCCTCTGCTACATTTGCATAGGTTTGATCTGCAATACCAACCATTTGAGCTGGGACACCAAAGACCAATGCTATTTCTCTAGCACTCATATTAATCAATTCTAAAAAGTCCATGTCTTTGGGAGATAATCCCATGCTTTGATAATCAAAATCACCTTCTGCCAACATGACACGACCAGAATTTTTTGCACCTTTAAATCTAAATTCTAAATCTTCTAATATCCTTGCCCTTTGTTCATCTGTTAATGTGGTGCTTTGTCCTGTTTCGTCTTTTGGCATAAATTTCAACATACCACTTGGCATACAACCATTTTTCAATAATGCAAGATTAGATAACCCAGCAAGATTATGTTGATCTACATTATACGCACTTGCCATAATTGGTGATAATCCGTAAAAATCATCTAGCGGATTCCATAATTTAATGTGCTTTACATCTGAATAACCTGATACTTGATCGACTGGGTATTTGTTCAATATTTGACCATTAATAATATACTGATATTCATCAGCAAGATAAGATGTACCAGCTTTTATTTTGATTCTGTCAGGTCTTAATAAATACAATTCTTTTGGTTTTGTTCTGCCTTCTGTATCTTTGAGCATATAACTATTTCCTGATATCAATAAATAACTTATCAAAGAATGAAAATATTCAACACCAGATTGCAAGGGATTTGGTCTTTTCAATAATGACAGCATTTCATGTGAATCAATTTTTACATTGTTTTTATCAAATAAATTAAGATGAACTGAACTTGCGTTGGTCGCAAT
>TARA_A100001201_G_scaffold137618_1_pt1 | contig 11278 bp, 15 predicted proteins | sample TARA_A100001201 | Tara Oceans TARA_A100001201 (sample SAMEA2619872) | marine metagenome | biome: marine biome (ENVO:00000447); feature: surface water layer (ENVO:00002042); material: "saline water (ENVO:00002010), including plankton (ENVO:xxxxxxxx)" | depth 5 m | reverse complement strand
CTGCTAATAGGCTTACCTTATCCATATATAAAGAACTCTAAACAAATCTATTAGCTCTTAAAAGGTTTATTAAGAAAACTAAATGCGGATTGATATGATGTCGAATATGTGAAGGGATGAGGTCATAAGTAACATGAGACACAAGGGACACATTATGTCTGTATATATGTTATGACACCAAAACCAGAGATTTTCGTATGGTATGCTTAGTCGCCGTAGGAAATCTGAAACTTTATAGGCTCGCCGCCCTCTCCACCGATTTCCAGGCTGGACCTCTTACCCCACTTCTTTGGGAAACTTCTCTCTAACCACCAAGCACTCGCTTGCCATACACCATTATCACTAGCTCTTCTGATATTCCTTATATGAGCACCCTCTGCCCCGGCTCTTGCTTTTTTTACTGCCTCCGAAAACTCCGAATATAGATTAAGAACCTCACCTTCTACAGCTGCCTCCTGGACAGCTAACTCGTCATCATTGCTAGTAATAGGTGGGTTTAATAACTTTTGGTCTTCCTTTTCAATCGCCTTTTCGCCTCTCTTCATCCATTCATAGTAAGTTGAGGGCGAAATACCAACCATAACGGCAGCATCTTCCTGATAATACCCTAATTTAAGCCAATTTGTAATGTCCTCTATAAGCTGAGGTGTCAATTTTGTAGGTCTAGCCATCTTGAAAATCATTATATCAGGTTTAAACCAAGGATATAGCCTTATATGACGATAGGTGTATAGATGGTCAAACTCGGAAACAAGAGATTTTTGTTCAGGGTGCTAAGCGTTGTAGTTGTATTTGCTTAGCGATAACTTGACCGCCCCTCCTTATTAAGAGGGGATTCGAGTATCCACGAGTTATACAACACGAGTAACAGGTGAGACTACGTCTCCGACTGCGTCGTCGACGCAAGAAAGGAGGGACACTATGTGTACCCCGAATGCCGATAAGGCAATTGGATTCGACACATGTAATCAGCGTCTTGAAGAGTGTGAAATACTCTATGAGCTTACTGAAGACATGGCGTTCGGTCTTTACTAAGCACTTTGTGCTAAACCCATGACGGTCTTTAAGGAGGTTCGATTCCTCTTATGGGTTCTACGTCCCAAGCGATAATGTCGTGAACAAGAAGTAACGGCTAGAAAGGGGGCATTCATTGAAAGTGTTCAACACTCTTCAGTGGCTGCGTGTTAACGACGTAACACCAGCTCCTAGTTGCAGAAGACCTTCTGTAGCTAAGGTTGTCGTAGAAGATGCTAAAGGCATCCAATACTTCAACTGTGGTAGCTGTGTGTTAAGTCATGTTAACATTCGCAGCATTGGCTAAGGCTTTATAGCTCTTAGTCTTGGTGAGCTAATGCACCATTCTACTGACGGTCTTTAATCAAGTTCGACTCTTGATAGTAGAACCACTAATGACAGTGAACAAGAAGTAACTGTCGGAAAGGAGTAGTCATTGAAGTGGTTACTTATTTCCTTCCTCAATTCAACAGCTAATCGTTGTCTTAACTTATCTTATAAGTTGACAATGAGAGGGTTGTTGACAGAAGAAGAAGTTATGTATCTTGCTGAGCAAGGTCTCATAGCGGAAGCTTCTGATGAGGAAGACAACGTAGTCTACCTTGACTCTTATCGCTAGTCGATAGGGGTCAGAGTGGCAACACGGTGATGCTAATGTCACCATCTCGTAATGGTTGTAGAGACGTTCGATTCGTTTCACGAGAGCATGGGTATGGTAACTTACCAAGCTTAAAATAGCTAAAGGCATACAGCCAGTATGTCAATGCAGCGGAATTAGTGCCTGTAAACGTCTAAGTGCGAAGTGACGATTCGCCGTGGTCAGTGAGTTGAGCCACGGGTTACAAATCAACCACAGGCAGTGAGTACATCTCCTTGTACTGCGACTGCTTAGGTTACTCCAACCTAGCCCACTGTGGTAACAGCAGTGGGCAAACACCACACAATAATCACTGGGTAGTCGGGGACGAGTGCTATTAAGTTAGCTCAGTCTAGGACCTCCAACCCCGTAGCCAGTGACTGTGTGAGACTCTAGCTTGTTGTATAGCTTGTGCTACTTCTTCATGGAGTAGCCGAAGATATACAAAAGTATATCACTAACTAAGGAAAGGAGATATCAATGGATATCTTAATTATACCAGCAATCATAGCAGTAGCTGCATACATGTTTGTAGCTAGAGAACTGCTAGACAATATCAGTGACTCATGGAGGTACTGGATTGGACTTGAGACTGAAGAAGAGTCTCTTGGCTTTGGTGACAGAGAAGTTAGATATATCCCTATGGAAAACATAGAGGAAATCAGCTTGGAATGTGACCATCATCCAGCTCTGACTTTGTCTAATTGCTGGGGCTGTTACTAATACAGCACAACTGCTCATCAAGTTTGACTTGGTGGGCAGCATGGTGTGTTAGTGCTTAGTAGAAGGGGCTAAGTGCAATGATGCAAACCAAAGGAGAGTTCTGGTATGTCTCTCAACCCGACTAAAGCATACCCTGTCATACTATTGAAAGTACGTTCAGTAATACAATACCTGCGTAAGCATCGTATTGCTGCTGTTCCTTTCTGTGTGGCTGCCACCAACGGTGTAAACACTGTTGTACGTAAGATTGCGTTTAACGACGTAATGTATGCGTACCAGTGCGAATGCCAAGGTGTGCACGTCACCAGCTAAGTAGCAGTGGGCTGGCTCTTCCTAGTGACCGATAACTTACTTGTTAGCAATTGTAAGTGTGTAGGAGCTAGGGAACCAGAAAAAGGGTAGAGGCTCGCCATCAAAGAGCTAGCTAAGAAAGGACTTAGCGTACACCTATGAATCAGAGGTCATGGGTGAACGGTATGTCTGACATACAAGGGACCTCTTGTCCCGACCTACTCTCTGAGGTGACTACTCGGAGAGCGGAATGCCAAAGCCTAACGGTGTTATCAGTGAAACAGAAGTAGCTGGTATCGGCAGAAAGGAAGGATATCTCCTGGCTAAAAGCCTGGAAGCCATTTATGTGGCATTGGTAAATTACGCAGACCAGCGTGATTTGCTTGTCATGGAAATGGTGGATTCACTTGCCGTTCAAGTGACTGATATCATTACAGATGTAGTAACTATTGCTACATATGTAGTGGTTGTGTTGCTTGTTTTAATAGTGATTATGTTCGTGCAAATCAAAAGATTAGCCGAGCGTCTTGGGCATGCTGAGAACCATATAGAAGCCCTATATGACAAACACTTTTATCTTAAAAGTGACGTTCTCAAATTGCACAACGACGACTTAAGCTAGTACAGAGATTAGCCGACATTGTCGCTGAGCATACACTCTATGTGAAGTTGTCTCGTCAACATATAAGCATAGAGTGTCACTGTTCAACCAGAGCTGGACTGGGTTATAACTAGCATTTAGCTCATTATGGTACAAGAGCAGGTTCGATTCCTGCTATGAGCACTTCATGGGCAACTATGATACCAACCTTGTAGAGAGGTTGCTTACCGAATTAAGTAGGAAGGAAATCTCTACCCTTAAATCCATGAGTTGGGGTGAGTTATCTACTCACTTCAGCAAAAGGGGATTTGAGGCTGCTAAATCTAGTGGGCTAGCACTAGAGGAGGCAGGTAGCTTAATCCATGACTACTGGGTTAATGCGGTGAAAGCAGTAGTCACCCTGATGCACAATGGTTATACCATTGAGGGTTATACCTGGGACAAGTTGGCATCACATGTCCCACTTCTTGTTAAGTATGACGAACTTAGCAGGGAGGAGCAGGTGAAGGACTTGTATATGATATACGAGTTTGACCCTGTTTGGTTTACTGCTCAAGAAGGTTCCAGTGACCTTGTTGAGTTATTCCCTAGCGTGATTCACTGGGTCGATTGGAGCTAGTCACTTCAATCACACTCAGAGCGGGACTGAGTATAAACAACCCGCAAGGTTTCAAATATAGGTGAAGACACTACCTTAAAGTGTGTCAAAAGGAGGTGAAATATGCCAGGTTTTATTTGGCTTAATTCATCTAAGTGTCAGTCCTGCAAGACTGATGATAATACAACGGAACTATCTCATACAGGTAGATTCCTTTGTGAAAACTGTGATACAAGGGAAACTTTGCGTCACGAAGTACTAGCGAAAGCTAGTTAATTATGGGAGCTATGACAGACTGCCCTGAAGTGTCTGTCGAAAGGAGAACTGTATTGAAAGAACTGTTCTTAGATACAGAAACCACTGGCTCTTGGTTATATGGCGACCCGTTCGCTCATGTTACCAGGAGTAATCAGCCCTACTTATGGGATGACATTACAGAGATAGCTATTTGCGACGCAGATGGTAATGCTTTGTATAGAGATTACATTCAACCACCGAGTGTATATCTTGAAAATCTCTCAAAGTGGTACCCAGAAGATAAGCCGATTAGTGAGAAAAACACTGATTGCGTTCTGGCGGGAGCAGGGCGTCGATTCGTTCGAGTAATTGAGGAACTCCAACCTTTATTACAAGAATGCAGAGTTGTAGTTCATAACTTAGACTTTGACCGCAAGGTCATTGAGGACAGTTATGAAGCGGCTACAGGGATTAAAGCAACACTCGAAGACTTGTTCCCAACTGCGGAGTTTGTCTGTTCGCAGAAGAGAGCAAAGAGAGTGATGCCTAAAGCTGTAGACCACTACCCGAATTGCGGAACTAGATGTCAGGGTCATAGACTAACCCATTTACATCATCAGTTCGGATTCGGTGACTACGATGAGCACAACCCTTTAGCTGATGTGCAAGCATTGGCTAAGGTCTGGTCTGAGCTCGTTAACAGGTCGTAGTCAACTACAGCCGTGGGTGGCTAGGAAGTGCTGATGCTTCCTAGCTACCCCTGTGGTAAGAATAAACATAACCGAACAGTAGTGCTTGACTTCCAAACTGTTTGGGTGGCTCGACTTATACTTATCGAATCTGTGGTAAGTATATGGGGAGACATCTGTATGCACAAGGATGACTAACCCATCTACACCTTAATTCAAGTTTTACCGTGTTGTCGGGGGAGAGCTATGCCCAAACGCAACATTGACCTCAGAACTGTAGCTCAATAAAACACAAAAAGAGAATGCACCACGAGTGAGACTTGTAGTGCTGAAATAAAAAAGGAGAACGATGAGACTAATCGGGAAAGTCCTTAGATTCATAATGATATCTAGGGCAATTGTAACTGGTAACTACACAAGGGACATGGAGGCATTGCAAACTGCCTTAGCTGTTCATGGTACTTACCTATTCATAAACATAGGAACCCTTCAGGGAGCTCCTATCTTTATGATGTTTGCTGACAATTGTGGAAATCACGAGAGTTAAGCAGCTCGGACCTACTACATGTAGTGGGTCTAGGGTGTTTAACACCAACATTATAAATATTGAGTTGACGTAGCAATATTAATAATGTAATATAAAATCTACAGTTTGGTCGTCAACACCAAACCGTAATTAACCAATAAAAAGAAGGAGATAAATTGAAAGTAGAAAATCTCTCCTATGAGGAGATGATTGCTCAATTTGTTACCGAGTTGCGTAATCTCAATCCAGATGAACATGAGTCATCATGTCACTGGTTGACAGGTTATGACGACGACCGTTGGGAAAATGATAATGATATGGATGACTTCCTCAATTGGTCATTTGATAATGACGATGAGATGAAGAGCTATCTTTATGACAGGTTCATAGAAGTAGCAATCGCTCGTATCACATCAGACAACTACAATCGTCGCTCGGCTAGCAATAGTGACTTGTTGCCGTCTTACTATACAATTAGAAGACAATATGCTATCAAGGCACTAACATCAGCTAGATACCAAGTTGAATCATACGAAGGAGTTCTTCGTGTTAGATTCTTCGAGTATGTACCAGCAAAACCTACTACACAGAACTGGTTGTTCTTGTCGTATGACGGTGAGCATGGTAGGTACGGTAGCATAGCTGGTCACTGGAAATTGGAAACATTCAAGAACAAGTTGGTTTGTTCTGCTGGCGTGCAGGCTAGTTCTCGTACTAGAAAGAACTGTCCTCATTGTCGTGCAGTAGTAAATCCAACTACTGATATGTTCACAATTACCCAGGGTAGAAATCGACCAATAAAAGTATGTATGTTATGTACTGTATACTTTTACGACTTCTACGAATTGAGTACTGGCATATTCCACTATGTTGGTGATGATACTCCTGAGACTGTGGCTTACAACCCCGCAAACATCAGAGTATCTGACCGACGTAACTTTGTACGTTACAACTTAGAGGAATGGATTAGAGGTCGAGTTGGCGTAGTTCCTTTCATACCTAATTACAGGCATGAGGACTACACAGCAGAACTTAACTGGTCCTATTGGCAGACTACTGACCGAGGTACACAAGCTATACCTAGCGATAGATATGGCACTGGAGTACAAACGGATGTGACGCATGAGTCCAAAGAGTATGCTCGTAAGGGTATACCGATTGGAATGGAATTGGAAGTCCAATACAGGGACTTACAAGACAATCTATCTGGTGGTATACGTAAATTGTTAGCACCATTGCATAAGGACTTTCCTTATAGTAATGAACGATTACGTACTACTAACAATCAGTTAGCTATTGCATCATATGACGTATCAACTGGTAGACATGGTCTGGAATTCAAGTTTCAACCTATGTCACATCAGTTCGTTAAGCAATTACCCGATGAGTTCTTTGAGTCACTACTCAAATTATTCAGAGGCTATCATGCAAAACGTTGTGGTATTCATATGAATATCCCAAAGAATGTACTTAGTACAGGTCAGTACTGGTTCTTTGTAGCATGGCACAATATGAGACTATGGGAATATACTCACGCTGTTGAGGATGAGTACCATAACTTATTAGGTGACATCTATCAGAGAGTAGACGTCGATTATGCTAAGTGGCTTAGTCTAACAACCAACTCAATCACTGAGTCTAACTACGACTTCCAATGTGGATGTGGTAGACATGACGGTGAATCTCAAGTAGTTACAATTGCTTGTGATACATCTCAATACATGTCTAGGTATAGACACAGTCCAGATAGAGCGTGTTGGATTAACATTAAAGAACCAGAGAGAATGGAGATTAGAGCATTCGCTTCAAATACAATGAAGGACAGACTGCTCAAGAACTACCAGTTTCTCGATGCTTTCTTGACCTACGCTGATGCAGTAACACTAAGTTACGAACCAAACGAGAACTATGTCAATGGTATACAAAAGGAGCTTGAACTCGCTTTTGAACCAGACGACTTAGGTGTTGTATTGAATCACTTGAACAATCAATACCTATTTGTATCTTGGTTGGACGCAACTGGTTACTCATATCAGTACCCAGAACTTGCAGAGTTCTTGACTAGAACTGGTCACAGAGACAGAGCAGCAGATGCTATGGACTCTGACAATCAGTTTGCAGAACAAGTACAGCAAGTTGTTGCTTGGTCATAAGTAGATAGCTAGAGCCCATCATCAAATCAGAGGTGGTGGGCTCAATGGTATCTAATAGGAAGGATACTAGGTGAAGTCGATACCTAAAAGTTCGACAGACTAAGGAGGTACACTTTTGTGTATTATCGCTAGTGTTCCAGCTGGAGCACAAGTAACCGAAGACCAGCTATCAGAGATGTGGAATCGCAACCCTGATGGTGGTGGTGTAGCATATTTCGTCGATGGCGAAATCCAAGTAGAGAAAGATATGAAACGAGATAGTTTCATTGAGACTGTACTGGACGTTCAGCAGAAATATGGAAACAGAGACATCTTAGTACATATGAGGATTGCAACTCATGGTGCTGTTTGTCTTGACAACACTCACCCGTTTGAGGTCAACAAGACTACAGTCATGGCACACAATGGTATTATGCCAGATGCATTTATACCACCTGCCAAGTCTGAGTTATCTGACACTAGATTCTTCATAGAATACTTTATGAAGTACATTCCAGTGCAGAAATTGGATGACCCTTACTTCCGTGACATGGTTGATGACATGATTAACCGTGGTTATGGTAACAAGTTGGTGTTCTTAACATCAGCCAAGACTAAGTATGACACTTATATCATAGGTGAACATCTTGGTCATTGGGATGGTGGTGTATGGTTCAGTAACACTTCTTACGAAAGTAAAAAGTTTGTTACTTGGAACAAGCACACTGGGAACACTCAGACAGTGGGTAAGGTATCCTACACAGACAACTGTGAGATACAAACACCAGAGTTGGACAAAGAGGACGTAGTTCTTGAGTCTGACTTAAATGATTGGTTGGTCTACTACTCAGACCTATGGCTACCATTCCAAGAAGTTGGAGTGATTGACCATGAGGAAATGAAGTCAGCATTCTGTGTCGAAATGACATGGGACGGTCTTCGTTGTTCTGAGTGTGGTCGTTCAGTTGCTGGTATCTATGAAAGAATGTGTAACTCAGATTGTAAAGCAATCGAGACCGTTATTGATTGGGTATACGACAACATAGAACAATCAGACGAAGTGATTGACATGGCACTGTATTCAGGAAGTCTCTACCAAGGTGGAGACCCTGAACCAGTCAAGCAACCACAACTGTTTGACACTTCTAAAAAGACTAAGAAGAAAACTTCAAAGTCTAAGAAGAAGAAATCAACCAGTAAGTCTAAGTAGTACTTAGCTTATCAGGGTATCAAGTTTCATGCTTGGTACCCTGTCAGGTAAGTAAACAGCTTGCCCATGTAGTAATACATGCCAAATACTAAAGGAGAAGACTATGTCTAAACCAATCCCTAAGTTCCTTCATAACGAATTGAGAGAACTAATTGGGAAATCAAAAGTTAACCTAGGCGATATCGAAAGATTGCTTGCGTTATCTTTATCAACCAAGTATCAATGGACTGAACGTGTAATACAATATTGCAATGTTCACTTTGAAGCTGAGGAAGATAGGTCATTAGCCGAAATATTAGATGATAACTATGAATTGGCTAATTTCAGAGATGCCTTTGCAACAGGAGACATTGATAGATGTATTGACTTGATTGCTGAAGCAATTGAAGTAAATGAAGATGCATTTGGTGAAAGCAGATATGACTACGGAGAGGAAGTTGACAGAGACTACCTTGACGAAGACTTTGACCATACTGTTGATTCAGATGTTGAAACTACAGTACAACTAAATGCTAATGAAAATTCCACAATTGGAATGGAACTTAGCACTTGGCAAAGTAATAACAATCTACAAAGTAGAACATTCTCATGGCTACATGTATTTAACTGGTTCGTCGGAAGAAGACGTACACCACTTAATGCAAGTGCTCACACTGAGTACATAGACCAAGAAGAACGTTACTAGCTAGTAGCTCAACTCCCCCTGCTAATTGTGGGGGGAGCTAGGTGCTAGCACCCGTTAAGTACTACGACGTCACTGTAGTACACATACTAAAAAAGGAGATACACTTATGTGTAGAGAAGAGTGTTATGCAGTAAACACAGATTTACTGTCATATTCACATAAACCAGAAGTAAAGTACATAGATACTAGATTCATGACCTTGGGTGGTTATGACCCTGGTAATCATACTGTATTTCTTGGACATAGTGCCGAGAAAACAGATGAGTACTTACTATCAGCAGTGAATGCTACTAATGGATTCATTCCTATGGGAGTGGAGATAGAAGTAGAGCACACTACTGAGACCAGTCACGGAATGCAAAGAAATGAAGCTACTGCGGAAGCTTTAATGGAATTGCATGAGTACTCACCACACTACATTGATGAGTCAGACTCAAGGCTAAATCAGTTGATTATAGCTAAGACTGACGGCTCACTCAATCATGGTGTTGAGTTCGTAACACAACCTATGACCCTCAGAGCTCATAGATTGATTAACTGGGAAGCATTGCAACACAAAGGCTTCTATGCCTGGAATGCAAGTACAGCAGGAATGCATGTACATCTTCCTAAGTCATACTTTACGACTACTCAAATGTGGTTGTTCTTAAAGCTATTCCAAAACCTCTGGACATCAGAGAAGGAATACTTTAACTGGTTAGCTGGTAGGGCTGAGAATAGCTGGGCTAAGAGGAACTTACCTCATAGAAACAATGCTACAAATCAGCTACTTGCAGTTGCAGCTACTAAGTGGGACGATAGAAGAGACAGATATTCTGCTCTCAACTTTAACAATGCATACACTGTTGAGTTAAGGTTCTTTAGGTCCAACATGAACACTGACGGACTAATTAGCAGACTTGAATTTATTCAAGCAGCTTACGACTTTGTCTGTGTTCTAAGTAGACTCGACAAATCAGATATGTTCGATGCAATTAACTTCGGACTATCAAAGCAGTTACATTTGTTTATGATTGCGAACAAATCAGAGTATCCAGTCATTGCAAAAAGATTGCTTAATACAAATAAGTTCGGTGCAACATCTGACTTCGTTAATGAAGACATGGTGATACCATCGATAATCAACGGGTTATCCCAAGTAAGGAAAGGAGCGTAGTGGATACAATACTAACCGCTGCACTTTGGTACTTCCTCACATTGGGTTTGGTAGGTGCTTATGCATTCTATCAGTCCAAAGACGTTGACATGAGTGACGATTATAGAACTATCTATGATTGGTACTCTGACGACGACGAGGAGTAACCTGTAGCCTGAATGGTTGTATGGGGGGTTCGATTCCCCCCACAGGCTCTAAAACCTATATTCCTAACTGATAGTTATGGTGGCAGTTTGTCAGGCTGTACATAACTTGAAGTGTATGTCTTATTACGGGGGAGAGGTCTATCCTATCAGGATTTCAACTTTGACCGCAATTTCGCCATCAGGACTCTATTTTGGCGTCTTGCTTCGTCTGATGTCCATTTTTTATATATATATTTTTGACCTAATAACTCTAAAGATAGACCAAGAGATATTACCCGAAAATCCCGTGTTTTTTTTACGCTCATCTATAGGAAAAATCCCGTAAAATTTAAGCACTCATCTATAGGGTTGATGACGAAAAATGCGAAGTGCGTTCTGTCTCCTTTGCTAGAGTAAATGGATTTCTCTTGATAAATCTATTAAGACGCACGAGAGGGGGAGAGGTGCGTCCAAAATGAATTTCAACCTCATATTGAACATCAAAGACACAATATATAGGGTTTTGCTAGTAAGGAACTATATGTAGTGGGGTTCTTAATAAATCTATTAAACTTCAAGTTAGGAAGCGAAAGGAGGGAGAAGCAGAAGACGGGATACCCCTCAACATTAAGTCAATGTTTATAGGCTTTTTTT
>TARA_A100001201_G_scaffold31974_1_pt1 | contig 11281 bp, 6 predicted proteins | sample TARA_A100001201 | Tara Oceans TARA_A100001201 (sample SAMEA2619872) | marine metagenome | biome: marine biome (ENVO:00000447); feature: surface water layer (ENVO:00002042); material: "saline water (ENVO:00002010), including plankton (ENVO:xxxxxxxx)" | depth 5 m | reverse complement strand
GCCACAGCATTAGAAGGTGTCCTTGTAGATGTTCTTGACGACTTTTCGCCAGACTTTGCAGGTAGCGAACTTGGACAACAATTTATCAAAAAGTTCTTTGCTGGCCTTGAGGAAGGAAGAGAGGGCGATCAGCCTATTCCTATTGATAAAATCAGAGAAGCACTCGCAGATGGTTCTGATATATTAGAACAGTTTGGTGAAGATGTCGCTAACACTGTAGAAGCTCTTGGTAAGGCTTTTGAGGAAGCGAGAAAAATAGAACAACTTGCGATTGATAGACTTTCGCAAGAAAGGAAAATATCAGAAGCCATAAGAAGTTTAGACTTTAAAGAACTTGACATAAGAAGAAGAGTTGGAGAAGTTACCGGTGATAGAAAAGGAACTCTTGCAGAAGCTCAAGCAGATTTAAGGTCTAGGGTTGGAGCATTGACTGGAGGAATAACTGATCCTAATGCAATACTTAAAAATTTAACAAGAGACAGGGCAAGACTAGGTGAATTAGAGGAAAAAAGAAGAAGAGGCGGTGTTCTTGATGAGGATGAAGCCAAAGAATTCGTCGATTTACAGGGCAATATTGCCGATAACACACAAGCACTAAAAGAGTTGTCTGACGATACCACGCAATTAGCGGCAGTGCAAAATAGGATAGCTGAATTGCAAGCTAAACAAGATGCCTCTAGGCAGGGTCTTGTTGGTTTACTTGGAAGGCTGGGAGAGGTTCAGAATAGGGCAAGGGCCGGAGACTTTAAGGGAGCAAGAGAACAAGCTTTAGAAATTAGGAAAACATTTGCAACTGTTGAGAAGCTTCAACAAGGAATTCCTCTGAACCTAGATGAGGCCGCTAAAGTTCTTGGCGGAGAATTGGACCAGTTATTGCTGGACTTAGGAGGAGACCCCGAACAAATAAAGAAGGCGATTGATAATGGCTTCAAGATAGCCAGAGGTGCTGCCGTAGGTGGACTTGCACAGATTGGAGTACAACTTCCAGACAATGCTTTTGAAAATGTCAACTTAGGCGATGCAATAGATGAGCAAAAGGACATTGCTAAAAAGATTGGAGAGTCCCAAATAGGTGCAAATGATGCACTTAAGGCAAATCTTGATGCAGGAAGACAATTTATTGAGGCCGCTACGCAGCTTATCACTGCGCAAGATGCTGAAGGCCCAGATAATGTTGAAGCAAATCTAGAGCTTGCTACAAAAAAGATATTAGAGCTTAAAGACGGAACTATCATTCTTAATAATGCTTTTGGTGCCCTTACAGAATCAGTTTTAGAAAGTGCTACAGAATTTGCTGCCGGAGATTTTCGTGGTCCAGTAGCCACCAGAGGACAATTCCAAGGCCAAAGAATTCCTGAATTTTTTGAACGAACAGGTAGTGTTCTTTCGCTAGATGAAGTAAGGCAACTTAGGGAGAGGGGTCTAGATCCTAGTGAAGTTAGAAGACAGCGAGAACGTGAGATTGAAGAGAGGTTTGGACTTCAAGGTTTTGCCGGATCATCCATTTCAGATCAGAGGCAAGCTATCAGAAGTCTTAGATTGGAATCTGGCCTTGAAGTTGCGCAACCTACAGTTAATACGTTGCCTCGGGAACAAGTAGCAAATCAAATCAGGGCATTTGCTGAAAGGCAAGGTGTCCAAACTACTAGTGTACGAGATCTAGGGGGCGATGAGTTCGGAGGCGGAATTGTGGAGGACCGTCCTGTTGCGGACATTATAAATAACTTAGTAGAAAAACTTATCAGACAAGGAAAAACAGAAGAACAAGCACTTCGGATTATATCTCAACAAACTGGTATTAGTGCAAGAATTTTAAGGGAAGAGCAAGGAGCTAACAGTTTCAATGTCTTTGACAATCAAGCCAATAAAAAACTTGATGAACAAAACAAACTGACTGAAAAAGAGACTAGCAAGGCTGATAAAAGATTCCCTCCAAGAAGTGCATTTGGTAGAACTGCTTCTGGTCCTGTCAGCATAACTGCTGGTGGCGCTGGTTCTTCTGGAGGTACAGAAGCTGATAAGCTTCAGGCTAGCATGAATAATCTGCGATTGACAATGCAAGAGCTTGAGCGTAGGGCAGTAGATGAGTTTGCAAGAAATGCTGCAGCCGTGCCGTTCTTCGGAGCTATGGATCTTGGTGGAGGGCCTTCATCTCTTGGTGCTGCTGGAGATACAACAGCTGGACTTAGTACTGTAATGCAAGATGCACTGGCTAGAATCAGGCAGGAAAACAGAGATCCAGCAGGTGTTGACGGATTGGCGGGTAAAACTGCACAGGAATTGCAGAAGATGTCTGTAGCTATGTTTGAAGCAAGAAGAGAGCTAATTGCATTCCAGAAAGGTCTTACCGATGCAGCCGATGTGACAGATCAGGAAGTTAGAGACTCAATTATGAGAGATCTTACTCCTGAAAATAGAATAAGAAAAGTCACTAATGAAGCTCTGGAAGCGAATATGATTCAACAAGGTCAGTTTGCTGGTCTTCAAGCTAATCAGCTTCAGTTCAGAGCAGATCAGATAAGAGGGGATAAAGCTCTTGGATTACAATCTGATGAAGAGAGGCTTGCTACTGAAGTTGCATTTAGAGACCAAGCTTCCAGAAGAGGTATCGTCAGCGGTAGAGTGGGTGCTCAGAGCAGTGCTGCCATTAGAAACAGACAATTAGAAAGCATTGAACAGTCATTCGATGCTAATGAAGCAAGAAGAAGAGCTGGTATTGATGATTCTGCTAATGTGAGACCAATTCAAACTCCTTTTGGTGCAAATTTCGATGCTCAGAAACCTAGTGGCGTAGCTCAAGTATTTGGAGGTTTTAATCAAGCAAGAGCTTTAATTCAAGCTGAAGAAGATGAAAAGGCACTTCGAGAGAGGGCAGGGAAAGATGCAGGGCTCGACCGTCCACTGACAGAAAAAGAACTTAGGTTAAAAATTGCTGAAGCAAGGAGAAGAGACGCCAATCTTGGCTTCGGTGCCGGAGATACAGATTTATCACCGGAGAGGTTAGCAGCTAGAAGGGAAAAGATTGCAGAACTTAATGAACAATTATCAACACCTTTAGGACAAACTAGTCAAAGTCCATATTTCCAAAGATTAAGAGAACAGCGAAAAAGACTTTTAGACACTCCAGAACTTCAGGACGAAGCGGTTGCTTCAGTGAAAGATCTTGTAGGTAGAGGTAAAGTTATGAATAGCCTGTATGGAGGAAGAGTTAAGGGTAGTGTTACGGGATTGCTAGAAGGGGTAGGGAACGTTATTGGAGGCGGCGGCGCAGGTCTTATTAGCAACATAACAGGGGGACTATTTGGAGGTGGTGCTGGTCAACCTGCTCCATTTACGGAGCCGAAGAGGTCTGGCAATGCCGTCGATGGTGGTCCTCCTGTTAGGACTGGCAGTTCATACCTTGACAACTTGATTAATGGTGCTAAAAGCAAATATAAGATCTCTGGAGGTGCTCCTGCTGCTGGAGCTGGTGCTCCTGCTGCTGGAGCTGGCGCTCCTGCTGGAGGAGGTGGAGTTGCTGGTCCAGACGTAGCAATGAATAACCTTGCACAAGCTTTAAATGCTGTTAGGGATGGTTTCCAAATTAATGTAGGCGAAATTAATGTGACAATAAGCAATGCCACAGAACTGGCTAATTCAATTAAATCTATGGTTGTGGAAGCTGTAAAAGAAAGTGTTGGTTCAGCGGACTTGAATAATGCACCAGCGGCTGGAAGTGTGTCGAGCATGACAGATGGTCCTCCGGGTGCTTACGCATAATATATAAGGAAAATTAAATGGCTATAACAGGCGTAAATGTAACTTATGGTGATTATCAGTTTAAACCTGCACCCAATATATCTTATGAAAGAGAATCTTTTTCAATTAAGAATACTGGCAAGACTATTGGTGGTAACTATAGGCTTACACTAGATGGAACACTTCTTCCAACTGGAAATCAAAGTGCTTTAGATGTTTTTCAAGCTAAGGAAGAGTTATATTCTGGAGTAAAAGATGACTATAAAGTTTTTATTGCAGAGTTTTTAGGTACTGCTGATTGTACGGGATATGTTGTAAGAGGAAGACCTCTCATTGATTCCATAAGTATATCAAGTGATGACAATGGGGGCTATATACAAAAAGCCCAATACTCTATTGGCCTAACATTTCCAGTAACATCTCTGACAGGAACCGAAGACCATCTAGGAACAGGTCTATTGCTGGAAGACCTATCTACTTCCTACGCCTTTTCGTACCTTAAAAAACCATATAAATATTATGGTGTTGAGTTTCCTGCTGTAGTAGAAATACAAAGAAGCATGAGTGCGGTTGGTCAAACTATAGGTAGTGGTTTTATAACTGATCTTAGTGAAACTGGAACTACAACTGCACTTCAAAATGCTGTTAATTATTTGACTGGTGTTGCTACAAATGAAATAAGTTTTGACTATAATCATATGCTAGATTTAGGTTCGGGAGATGCCTTCAAATCATATCTAACAGAAAGAACAGTATCTCAAGATGAGGTTGCTGGTTCAGTTACTGTAGATGATACTTTTATAGCTATTGCAACTGGTATACCCAATGACACGTCTTCCCCGTCACCTCCACTAGCTGCTGTTGGCGCTGTTGTTGGAGAGGGATCGTATACAGAAGCTAGTGGGTATGTCCCTGTAGCAACGGGCTGCGCTTACATGCCAAAAGGAGAGTTCTGTGCTGTAGATACTTTTAATGTAAACGTAGAGAAATCAAATGAGGATGGGCTAACGGTTGTATCAATTGATGGTACTGTACAAGGATACCCATCATTAGATGTTGTGTCGGGTTCCTTCAGGGTCACGGGAACTGGTGGCTTTGATATGGCAAGGTTCTATGTCACACACTGTTTAGATAGTGGCGTTTTTGCTAATAGGGCAGGAATGGCATACAGCGGACAAGATACATTTACTTCAGGTCAGCCAACTAAACATTTAAGCGGAGTGTTAGATCTTGATATAAATAGGAAACCATTATCTGAGACTTATGGCTATAATATAGAAGAGGGCACAATAACATATGGTCTGCAATTTAACAATAGGCCTTCGACTTGTGCTACTGGAGTTTTGTCTGAAATTATTTCAGTAACAAGACAAAGACCTACAGATGTATATGCCTCTCATGTTATTTTAGGAAGAAACTCTGGCCCACTTTTACAGGATATAGGAACAAAAACGGCCTTTACTCAGGACATGTCAATAGAAGCAACAGTTGTGCCAAATACCGGATGCACCGAAGTTGAGTTTGTAAGTGGAGGGCCATTGTCACAATATGATGAGATTGTGGACAATCTAGAACTTGGGCTTAGTGGAGAATACGGAAGCATATTTAGGACTGCGGATAGTGAATCGTATGATGTTAAAACAGGAAGATATAATAGAAGTGTTAGTTGGATTTATACAGAGTGTAGTTAATAATGCCTAAAGTTTGTACACCCGCAAATATATATGGACCTTTTGAACACACTCTATTTTTAGGGTGTAGTATAAAGGGTTTCAACTGTACAGTAGGATGGAATGAACAGACGACATCTATAAGTGTTGATCTGATCGAAGACCCGTGCGTGCCTCCAGATGATGATCCTAAAGTTTATTACCCTAGACCCGGAGAAAGGAAGGAATGGAAAAAGGCAGACCCCGGATTTGAAGAGTATCAGCCCACTATTGGTGCTCCTGTCTACTTTAGATTCGGCGACTTTGAGTTTGCTGGTATTGTGCAGTCTTGGATGAAAAAAGATGATTCTAATGGACTTGGACAATACAATGTAAATATATCAGATCCTAGATTTATTCTTCAAAATACGCAGATCATTCTAAATGAAAACAATGGATGCGTAGGAGATGTCTTCAACGCAGTTAATCCTTTTGGTTTCCATGAACAATATGGCTTTGGTTGTTCAGACATGAATGAGGTCGGCATACCTTGGAACAATGTCAAGCTGGCCGTATCAAGTCTTCTTTCCGGTCTAAAAGATGCTTGTTATGGACCACATGGCGCGTTGGCATTTAGAGCACATAATTGGCTTCTTGCTACAGAAGACTTCGGTCTCATAAGAGACAACACAGATACAAATGATCCTAGTCTGGTAACTAATTTTAATACCAATGGTTGGTATACAGGATACTTCGTAGATTTGCATGAAATTCCGTTTGCTCCAAGTATCTATAGGTTACAAAATTCGGACACAAATTTACTAGACCTAATAAGTCAAGTCTGTGCAGATGCTGGATGTGACTATTATATAGAATTATTTATTGTAGACTCTCCCGGAGCTATAAAAAAAATAATAAAAGTAAGAACCCAGCAAAGGAGAGAACAGCCAACGCTCGGAGAGGTGCAAGCTTTTATTGACAGCCGAGTGGGAGTTATAGCTAAAAATGTTGGTAGAGAATTAAGAAATGAACCTACCCAGTCATTAGCATATGGTGCTAATAAACAGTATTTCAGACAAACAGGTTTATTTGAGCCTTGGTGGGGATTCGACACAGAAGGAAATCCTCATGATTGGGACACCATTGACACTGATGACTTAGGTACTGCTTACAGAATCAACTTAGATGTTAGAAAACTAAATACATCACTAGGAACTCCGATTCCTACGGATTTTGTGTACGTTCTTGAAAATGAATTAAGGGCAGCTCTATCTGGTTTTGAAGGCTGGAAAGAATACTGCTTAAATTATAATCATAGAGGCATGACTGTAATCGGTAATTATCTATATAATCAATTAAATTTGAGACCATTCTTCCCAGATGGTGATTGGAACGTAGCTATAGAAGATCAGGCTAAAGCCGCACTATTGATCAATGGTATTGACAATATATTGTCTGGTATTATGTATAGTGAAGCGGCAGAAAGAGATGCAAAAGCAGTCCACGCATTTGTGTCAAAATTTGCCGATGAGTTTTACGGAAGAAAAGTTTTAGTACCTGTCGGAGAACCTTCGAAAGGAGCAGGGCCAGTAAATTATTACTTTAATCAAGAATCTCAAAAGTATTTTTACCAAGCAATGCCGGCCTCTGAGGCTTGGCTTGAAGATGGTGAGTCTTGGCAAGGGCTAACAAAACCATCTGTATATTTAGACCATTTTACCACAGAACAGAACATGATAACTGGAGGAGTCACTTTTGGCGGCAGTACATTAATACAAGATGATGGGAACTCTGTAACAGACGGTACTAATATCTATACTAGAGCTTCCGTTGATTCTGATTATATTATAAAAGATGCAAACATTAATGCAAATACTTCTGCATTAGGAAGCGATATTTTGTTTGCTCTTGTAGATATTTCAAGTCCCGGATTTTTAAAGGATCAGGAGATTGGTTATGATGATCTCATTGCTTGTACCCCAATTATATTAAAGAATTTGGAGGCTAACCCTCCTTCAATAACTGCCATAATGGATAATCTATACATGGGTGGAGGCGCAGGAATGTCTATGGGGTTTGAAAAGAAGAGGCTTTATCCCGCCTATTTTGCTGTACCATTAAGAAGTAATTACACTAAGTACGGACCCTTTGGTTATCTTGGGCCTCCGGGACCAGTAAATCTGAAACCAGATGATAGTCTAAATCCTTGGGAGTATGATGGATCTGCGAACATGACCATAGTGGCAAACTCACAAAGTCAAGACGGCTTAACATTCATGCAAGTTGGAGAAAGGGGTTCGGTAAACTGGCCGGGATATCCATTGCATAGAATTGGATCTGAACTACGATCTGGTACGACATTATATGAAGACTATACTGCAACTCAGTTCGATTGGAGTACATGCTCAAATGGCGAAGGGACAGTAAATTCTCAATACTATTATTATATTGACATACCTAGTTCAACAGGAGCGTTTGGGCCTAATATAACCTCTGTAAATGTCAACGTTAATTCCAACGGAGTGACAACAACATATGAGCTAAGTACGTTTACACCATCTTTTGGTAGAGTATCTAAGTTAAATGCAGGTCGAATAAAAGCGGCTGCAAAGCAAAGAGTGATGCAATCAAAAATGGCAAGACAACAGCAGTTTATGAGAATGTATACTCAAATGTCTAGAAATAGATCTAGGACCAATAGAGGTTAATATGAGCAGTCAAAGATTTTCAAATGCGTCTTATAACAACCAGCAGAGGAGGACAGAGGCTGGAGCAAAGAATGTAATCGCGGGCTTCATAGATGAGGTCAGCGATCCGACTGGCACAACCAATATGTTGCTTGCCTCCAATAGAGAAGTTCTAACTTCCCCAAATACTGCTTTTTCAGATTTAGGAGGTGGAAGTGTAGATACAGTATTTTCGCCATTCCAGATAGAAGGAGGATCTAGTAAATTACCTACATATCCAACTTCCGCATCCTCAACATGTGTTCCAGCACAATCCAATCATGTCGATCCGCCTATTGACCAATGGACTCCTCCGACAGTCAATGTTCAATATTTAAATCCATTCAAAAGACCTTCCGATCCTCAGCACTCAGATACTGCAAGCGACACGTACGATGGGCAGATAATCTTTAATGGAGGTACAAGCGATAGGCAAAACCTAGTTAGCAGGGTTCACCTAAACGGAGAATCCTTTCCTACAGATCTTAGGCCTGTCGCTATTAGAGGTCCTATTGTAATACAAGGCTGGGGCTACGACCTAAATGGGAAGCCTATTCCTAATAAAATTGATACCGCAGCTTCTGCTAGGGCAGGCACATTTCAGGATGCTGGTCTTAAGGATAAGTTTCTTGATAATCATATGCTAAAAAGAGAAACTTGGCCTGTTGCTCCTCTTGATGTAAGGTATGATAGAGAGAGAAAGGTGTGGACAGTTCCTCAAACTTTCAGAATGATCAAAGCTGTGGCGCCAACAGGTATTGAGCGTGGAAGCTCAGCTGACAATGTTGTGCCCCAAAATATAGATACAGTGTATGACTCTGATGGTAACACAGTAAATTTCCCTACTATAACCGTAAATAATCCCAGTTTTCAAAGGGATATTGATATGGCAGAGGAGTTCTTTGCCTTTTATGACACTAAACTTTGTGATTATTATGCACTAGTTACTTCTCCGGCCTTATGTTGGAAAGTACAAAGAGAAAGCGGATGTATTGCAGAAGACTTAGATGTAGACGGAATTAATGGATATGATGAAGATTATCTGAAATACAAAGGAATGGTAATAGGAGATGGTCTTGTAGGAAGTAGGTTCACAGACGGAACTAGCGATTGTGGAGGTTCTGGAATAAGAATTTCTACGATACATAAATTTGGAGGAAATTACTTCTCAAATATAGCACTACAAGGAGGACTTACCTTATATCAGACACCTTCTCAGAGTGGAACATGTGCTTACACCCTCTCAGGAGGCGGAGGCGGATGTACAGATGGGGGAACAGCTAATGTTCAGTTTGTACATGATATATGTTGTTCAGGTAGCGGTCTTGACATTAGGTATGGAACTATGGGCTTCGTTGACGGTTGCTTTACCGGAGTTGCTGTTGATAGTTGTGTTAGCCCTCCATAACAGCTAGGATATTATATAAGTTTGTAAAAAGGAGTAGGAAATGCCAGATGACTTTGTAAGAGAACCAAAATTCATTTCGGCAGGAATGCCAGATAGTGAATGTTGTGTTTGCGAAACTATAGGGGGCGATTGTGAACCAGTATGCACAGGAGCATTGCCACTGTATGCACATAAAGTGGATGGAGGTCCATGTTTTCCGTATACCTGCTGCCCATGTCCTGAAACTGGCGATTATAGTGCAACTGCTAACATCGTGCTTGGAGGAGGTTGTAGTCTTTCAGCGTCGATTGATATGAATGCCGCAGATGGAATAGCTATATGTTCTGGAGAAAATCCAGAAGGTGCCGGCGGATTGCAATGTTATTCAGATATCGGTCCTTATTATCCCCGACAGATAGCTGCCGAAAAATTTGGTAAGTTCACAGGAACTTTGTGTGGCGCTGAAGCAGGATGCTCAGGGACTGATATAAATTTATCGTTGTGTTGTTGTGGTGTACCAGCATCACAAGGACCCGTCAGGGCTGGCTCAAGTGGTGAATGTCATATGTGTAATTATCAATTAAAAATGGAATTTCTTCCACTTCCCGGAACTGCTGGTGGTAGTATAGAAGACTTTTGTCATTGTCCAACAGGTTATGATCCGTATGGTGAGCCTGAAATACCTTTATTGCCCACCTCAGATAATCAATATCCTTACGTTGGAGATTTTACATTTTCAAATTTTGAGCTTATTGATGGGTCTTGTGATCCTTTTTATCTAGAGTTTGAAGCTACAGGATTGTATTGGAATTGCGACTGCTGTCTGGCTGGCGATGAAGAAGGCGTGGATAATGACGTAACTATTACCGTAACAATTACAGAATAGGAAAATTTGTTATGCAAGATAAGTATAATTATGAAAAAATGTCAAAAGAGGGTTTTCAATGTGATTGTGTCGCTGCTGGTTTCTGTCCACTACTACAAAAAGAGATGACTGAACCACTTCATCATTTGTGTCAAACGAGCGAGAGGCATAGAACTGTTTTCTTAAGAACTGCCAAGAAAAGAGGTGTTCATGATAACAATGTCAAAAAAAGATATTCTGCTAAGATGAGGAAACGTACAGATCTTGAAAATACCGCTGAAAAAGCTATAAAAGAAATGAAAGCAGCTGGAGTCGATATAAATGAAGAGTCTAGCGGTCTTGGTGATACCATAGAAAAGATATTAAATAAGTTCGGTATCAATCAAGAAAAAATAGAAAAGATAATTGGCGGTCCCGGATGTGGCTGCAGTGAAAGAAAGACTTGGTTCAATAAAATATTTTCATATAATAAGGATAAAAACAATGAGTGATAATTATGATCAAATGTCTGATAAGGAGCTAGCAGACAAATTTAGACAACATTTAGCCGAAGAAGGCATTGCAAATGAGCATTCAATATATCCTGAAAATGAGGAAGGGCTTGGAACAGCAATAGAGTCTGCGCTAAGTAAGATGGGCATTACCCCAGAGAGAATACAAAGGGTATTTGGACTTAAGGAATGTGGATGCAAAGCAAGAAAAAGATTCCTAAATCGTCTATTCCCATTTTTTAAGAAAACCACAGAAAAAGATAGATAAATGTCAATGCGATAAAGTATAAATTAAAAAAGGGGGTATAAAACCCCCTCCAGTTTTTAAAACTGTATTCAGCAACTTAGCTAGCGCCCTGTGGCTTATAAATAAACCACCCTCTATGAGGTAGGAACCCTCTATTTTTGTCAGCATAGGACTTTTC
>TARA_A100001201_G_scaffold105256_4_pt1 | contig 11291 bp, 10 predicted proteins | sample TARA_A100001201 | Tara Oceans TARA_A100001201 (sample SAMEA2619872) | marine metagenome | biome: marine biome (ENVO:00000447); feature: surface water layer (ENVO:00002042); material: "saline water (ENVO:00002010), including plankton (ENVO:xxxxxxxx)" | depth 5 m | reverse complement strand
TTCATTTTATCGATAACTTGTCTCATATAGTTATCAACTTCATTAGGTGGTATATTTCCTATGTCAATTTTAAATACTCTTTTTTCAGGTGCGCGCATAATTCTATGAATAAGCATTGCATCTTCCATAAGAGTTAATTGTTTCCATATTTTTCTAGCTCCTTCCATCATTGATTTACCATAAGGTAAAAAATTAGTATCTGAAAGCATTCTAAAGTGAGCTATTTCATAATTTTCATATTCTTTTTTAGAAGTACCACCTACAGCTGTTGCATGTCCTCCCATTGAAATATCATGTGTAAATTTTACATATTCAGGATTTTCAGGATCGGTACCTTCTTCTCTTAACATTTCATATGTTGACATTGGCATAACATTAGTTACACCTAATTTTTCAACTATATCTAATTTTAGGTAAAAATCGCCATATTTACACATATTACGTACCCATGGCCATAAATTAAACTCTATATTCATAACATCATAAAATAAATTATGTAATATTTTTTGTACGTCATCATCTTCTGAATTTATAGTTAATACATTGCCGAATTCATTTTTTATAGTACATTCGTCTGCATAAATATCTAAAGCTGAAGATATAATTGAATCTTCATCCATAGTTTCATAATCAGTAAATAATGTAATTCTTTGTTGTTGATAAGTTTGATATTGATTATATGTCATCTGCGTTGTAGATGCATGTAATTTAGTAAATCTATCAACTAATTTATTTGTAGCTAATCTATTGTCATATTGTGCTTTATTTACGTCAATAACTTTTAATTTATTTGTTCCAACTCTACGAACTACAGCGTTAGTTGAAAATAGTGTGTTTAATCTTCCGAAAAATGATTTATCTGCCATTTTTATTCCTCTTAATCTAATAACCAGGTAAGATCTTCTTTGTCCTTACCAATATTCATATTCCATGAATCGTTAGAATCAGCTGAGGTAGTATAAGCACCATTATATGTTGTGTTAGTACCTATCATTCCTATTGCTCTTTTATTTAATTCTAATCCTTCATTTCTTAATTTAAGCGCAGTATCACGAATGTACATAGCTATAGAAAATGCCATTACTAAATCATCGTTATATCCAGATTGAGCTTCAGGTCTTGCACCTTTCCATACAAAAACAAAAAGCTCATCTATTAATCTAGATGACCTTACTACACAGGCTTTTTCTCTAAAATAAATATCTAATTTTGAAATCAAAAGCGGTCTAGTACGTGCAGATGTTGTAAAACCTGGAACACTTTGTGATTTATCTTTTAAATCGTAACCTTTTTTAAGTTGAACCTCAGCATCTACTACGCCTTCATGTTTATATGTATAATATAAATTACGATAACCTCTATCTATTGCGGGTTGTATAGCTGCCCAACCTATATTAGCATTTTCTATTACTAAAAGAGCTTCGTTAAACTCAGTTGCAACATTTACTAACATATTACCAAACTCTTTAACACCTATCTGACCTTTATATTCAGCTACTTGAGTAACTGACTCAATATCAATAACATGAAAGGTTGAGTAATCAGCACCATCTCCCCTTGCAACATCCGCTACTACTACATAGTCTTTAGTATAGTTAGGATATTCCCATACCCAATAAGCATTATCATGTCCTCGTTTTTCAACCGGATCTTGTACTAAATTATTTCTATACCATTCTAATAAAACACCAGGTATTACTGAATTACCTGATGATATAAAGTCACAATCACATTCTTGTGCTGCTTGGTCGTTACCTAAAATTACATCTTGCTCATCTCTCCATGTTTGATTTCGTTCAGGGTGTACAGTCCAATGTAATCTAATAGTATTAAATTTATTTTCACCGTTTTCAGCTTTTACCCAAGTTTTATGAAACCAGTTACCTACACCATTAGGTGTTGATAGAGCAATACATCTACCACCGGTTGCAAGAGTTTGTTGAGCAGAAGTCCATATTTCATCTATACCATCAATAAAAGCCGCCTCATCTATTACTAGTAAAGATAATGCTTCAGATCTACCTGCATCAGGAGAAGAAGAAACTGCTTTAACTTGTGAGCCGTTTTTAAGTCTTAATGATAATTTATTATCTTCTAAAACTTGACCTCTTAACCAACTTGGTAAATTCTCATGCATAACTCTAATTTTAGTTACCAGATTTTTAGCTGTATCTTGCTTAATTGCAATTACTAGAGCGTTAAAATCTTGATTAAAAACCATGCCCCATAAAGTATATCCTGCTGTTAATGTAGATATACCTAACTGTCTTGATTTTAGAATAATATTATAGTCATGATCTTTAAATTGTGTAAGAGCTTTTTCTTGAAATGGATATAAGTCGAAATTAATCTTACCACGAGTAGGGTGTTGAATTTTACAATACTTTCTCATAAAATGCACAGGATCTTTTGCGCATTTTAAATACTCAGTTTGTATAATTTGTTTTATATCTTTAGCCATCGTATATATAAATATATAAAAAAATAATTAATTAATTTGACCAGCTAAATAAATTGCGGTAGATGTACCTACAACACCTACTACTACACCAAACCATCGTTTGTTATACCATTTATCAGTTAATTTTAATCTATCTTCATATAGTTTAATTTGATCGTTAAGTAATTTGATCTCACTATTTTGATTAAGAATAATAGTTTCATTAGTAAGGTTTAAATTTGTTTTGTTTAGCAACTGTAATTCAAGATCTGCAATAAGTATAGTTTTTAATGAATCTTGATATTCTAAAGTGTCAACTGCTAAAAAGAAAGCATCTAACTCTGATTGAGGTATTTTTACAATTTTATCTTGAGCACAGCATTTTTTAGGTGCTGCACATGAAGCAATAAGTATTAAAATAAAAATATATAAAAATTTTTTCATATTATTTACTCCTATATTTTTCTTTGAATTCACTAATAGTATTTTTAGCGTTTTTATTGTTTTTTATTTTTACTTTTGTTTCATTTATTTTTTCATCTTGCTCAACAATTTTTTTCTTAATCTTCTTTTTTGATTTTTTTGTTTGATGTAAAACAGTTTTTATTTCATCTATTTTCTTTTTATTATCTTTCAAGTCTTTTTTAAATTGTTTCTTACTACCACGTCCTGCTGACATAGCAAAAATTCCAAATATAACAGCACCAATGCCTAATAATACTTTCCATAACTTTTTCATTATTTTACTCCTTATCTTTTAATCTATTATAAATTTTTCTAGCAGCTTGATAAACTTGAGAACCTTTTTTAGCTTTAAGTGCAGTTCTTAATTTTACATCATTGCCAGTTTTAGGATTTTCTATCCTTCTATCACCGTGAGTTTTTCTAACATCTAATTCATCTAAGTCAACAGGCTCATTAGAGATAGCTCTATTAAAATCAAGTTCAGTTTTCTGAACAATTTTATGCATTTTAATTAATGCTTGTTTTAATTTTTCTTTCTTTTTAGGATTAGTTTCAGCAACAAAAGCTTTACGTAATTGTTGTTGTTTAAGTTGAACATCTTGAAGAGCTTCAACAGCTTTTCTGAATCCTTTTGTCATAGATGCTTCTAACATCCTTTGCACTTCTTCTTTTATTAAATCTTTTATTTTCATAATTAATCCCAAAAAATCATTTTAGTTAATATTCCAATCAACGCTATCCATATTGACCATAAAACCTTTGTAGTTGATTTTCTAAATTGCGTATTTTTATTTACTCTAGCTATAGTACCTTCATCAGGATTAAGAAGTCTTTCTTTAATCATAGAAAGATCTGCTTGCATTTTAGCCTGATTTTGTTTTACATATTCTAAATCTTGTTTTACTAAATTTATTTCATTATGTAAATGCTCGTTAGTTAGCCTTGGCATTTTTAATCTCCATAGCTTCCTTTAAGTTATCATTAAATTCTTTAATTAGATCTTCGTTAGATTGTCCATCACTCCAATCTTCAATATCACCTGCTTCTGAAATAAAGTGTTTTGAATTTCTATCTTTTAACCATTGCTCATATTCTTGTTTAGCATCAGTAATAAATGCATTAAAATTTTTTCTATCGAACTCTTTACTCCATTCATCAAATGTACCATCTTTAACCATTTGCTGTTCCCATTTAGATACACACGTCAAGCACATTCCCCAGCGCATAAACATTTTTCTATGAGCAGGATGAGATAATGAATTACCACAACAAGGGCACGCATAAGGTATTTTATTTATTTTTCTTGCTTTTGATAATTTTTCAACTGTACGTTTAATACCATTTTTAATAGTCCATTCTTTACCGCCTTCTATCCATACATCACCTTCACTTCTATCTTCTTTAATTTTAGTATATCCACTACTAATTTTACTTTTAGCATTGTAGTTACCTGAGATGATATTTCTCATTCTTTGTACTTTATTTTTAGATATTCCTTTTTTCATAATAACCCTTAAAACGTCATCATACCAGCAATTTGATTTATTGGTCCAAATGCACCGGTTAGTTTATATGTTTTACCTTTATAAATAAATACTAATCCTTCAGATGGTATTATAGCTTTCCATCCACCTAACTGATTTAGTTTATTTAACTGTTGACCTAATCTATTTAATTTTTTAATATCTCCACCTCGTCTTACATCTCCGATAGCTTTAGAAACTTGCTGCTTAACTCTTTGTATAGCTTTATCAGGATTAACTGCTAGAAAGTTTTCAACATTACGTAATACTTCTACACCAAGTTCAAAAAATAATAACTCAAAAGGTTTCATTGTGTCTTGAACAGTACCTTTATGTTTCTGTTTATCGAATGCAACAATTTTTTCTCTTAAGTCTTGATCTTCAATATTTTTAGCATTTAGTCTAAAAGATTTATCGAAAAACGCCCAGCGTTTAACTAATCCCATTTTTATTCTAGTATCAATATTTTTAAAATTTTTATCAATATATGATTCCCACCAAGCTTGATGATAGTCAGCAAACTTATTAGAATCTTTCATACGATAAGACGACATTAGTTTTTGTAACTTGCTAGTAAAGTATGGTATTTTATCGCCAAAGTTTTGATGAGGTTTTACTTTTAGAACATGAGGTCCTATAATTTTAAAACTTTTTTGTATGTTAGCATCTACCTGCTTAATCATACCTGCTAATATTCTAGCACCATCAGAAACAGTTCCTACTGGAGAACCTTTTTCATATTTTAAAACACCATGAAATTGTAGCTTAGGTGCATCGTAAACGATTACATTAGAAGATGCAGGATACATAATTTCCATATTCATCCAATTATTACCATCGTTAAATATTTTTAATCTTTGTTTTTCTGATAATCTTGAAATAGCTTTACTTAAATCTCTAAATGCATAGGTAAACGCTTTTTCTATATTTCCTCTTCCTTTCCATTTAGCAGCAAAAGATTTAGCATCCATTCCACCACGTTTTATATCACCGTTATTCCTAGCAGCTTTTAATTCAGTATCCCAAGTAATAAATAAATTCTGCCCATCAGTTTTTTCAGTAGCAGCAGATTCAAGATCTAATTTACCTTGAAGTGCAATATTTATCATTTGTTTGAAATCACCAAAAGTAAGTCCTTTATCATCGAATGGGTGAGACATATGACCATAAGCTCCACCTTCAAGAATTAATCCTTCATTCATTAGCCTAAATTTTAATAGTGGTCTACCGTTAATTAAAATATCACCTTTTTCGTTTTTCGTAATACTTTTTACAACAACTTTTTTATTTTTAAATTTACCACCTAATACTGTATCACCTATTTCGATAGGTATTTTTATTTCCTCATTAGTTGGTATTTTAATTTCTTTATTAGGTTCTGGATGTTTAGTTGATTCTTCAGCACCTAAGTAATCTAATAATTCATATCCTAACGATTTAGCTAATTTATCTTTTTCTGCTTTCCATTTTCTATAAGCTGTAAGATTCGGATATGCTTTAGGAGCAACCGTAGTTGTTTTACCAGCAACGCCAGATGGAAAATTAGATGGTTGTCTAGTTGTTGAGTATCTAGATGGTTCTCGTAGTAGTTCATTATCTCCTGATAAATAATTTAGTATCTGCATGCCTAATCTTTTTGCAATACTATCAGTAGATTGTTTGTAATGTCGTTGTGTTTGATACCAAGTTTGAGGGCCATCGTCAACTGAATTACCAGTACTATAAGAATTTTCTAATATTATTTTTTCGACTTTACCTGATGCTATAAAATTAAGTATAGATTCATTTACACCTAATTTTTTAGTAATAAGGTTATAATTTTTCATATGGCCAAAAATATGTTTAAATAATTGAGCTCTTTCTTTCTTACCTATCGCATCTGCGCCTAATGCTTGTCTTATAGCAGTACCTGACATTTCTCCATATCCAGGTACTTTTAAACTAACATGAGGAGCAATTATAGTGTATGCTCCTTTTTTATATCCTACTTCAGCTTTTCCTTTCCAAGGTCTAAAGAATTTTCCACCTAACCGTTGAGCATCTTTAGCCCCAACCATAAATACAGCTGCTGTAGTTTCAGGATCATATTTTTTAAGTAATTCAACAGATTGGTATGGATTTTTTACTTTTATTACATTTCGAATACCATGAGAGTTAATTATTTTCTTTTTTTCATTAAAAGAGAAAGGAGATTTAGGTAACTCAACTTTATCAGATGTTACTACCCATGCATCTTTAAATTTAGATTTTAACCATTTATATGTTTCAGCGTGATGTTTACCCATAGGTTGAAACCTACCCGGGTAAATAGCAACAACCGTTTTTATTTTAGTTGTTTCTTCTGTAATAATTTGTTGTGCTAACCACGTTCCTAAATTCATAGTATTCTCCATATATATAAATATCTAAAACTATTCTACACCAATAACTTTTTTAATTGTAGTTCTAGTAATACCAATAACTTTTTCAACAGTGGTTGCGGTTATACTTAATATTTTACCAGTAAATCCGGTTACTACAGAAGGAATTTTTTTAAATTTTAATTTATGAAATAATGTACCATTTTTAAAAACAAATCCTGATGATTTATTAGAATCCTTTTTTATTGAGGGTGTATTAAATAAAGTTCCATTTTTAAAAATCATTATGTTATCTCCAAATCACTAAAAACAGCATTAGCAAGTGAACCTGAACTTGGATGATCATCAACCCTTGATGCTGTAGCTCTCGCTTTTAACTGTATATCATATATTTGATTTTTATCACTAGGTGGAATCGGCAGATATACGTTATCCCAAGTATGTGCACCAACTGAAGTAAACGATTGTGATACTATTAATTGAGAGCCAGTTTGATATTGTTGTAAAGTCTGATTTGTATAATATGATGAAGAACTATGTCCAGTTGCATATTTAATTACTATACCTGGTGTATGAGATGTATCAACATCACCTGTGTATCCGTCATAGTTCCATCTTACATTAACACTTGCGGTTAACGCTGAACCTGAAAGAACGGGTACATAAAAAGATTGTATACCTTCACCGTTTATTACTATCGCTTCTTCAGATTGAGAGTAAGAACCAGTATAATCAACTGTTGAATATTCATAAGCACCTAAATCTCTTGCGGTAGTATGACCGCTTTGATTATGTAAACTATGTGTTGCTATACCCATTTCTCTTGGGTGACCAAGGATATCAGTTTCAACATGTTCGTGTGTTACAGGAATTCTCGATGCTGCTGATATAGAATAATTTCTATCGCTATCATGGTGATTAGAACTTTTTCCTCTCAATACGTGGTTCAATAAAGTTGGTTTAGCGGCTTCTATAAATTTTCGAGCACCATTATATGAATAAAGTACATTAGCACCTACTTTACATCCATTATCACCATCACTTATAGAAAAGTCTGTGGCGTTAGGATAATTTGCTGTAGTAGATTGTAATCTTAGGATACCACCACCAAATATTGTATTAGATATATTGCCTTTAAACACAGCATTAAACCCGCTTCCTATATAACTTCCACTTATCTCAAGACCTGAAGAGCCTTGTGATTGTCCATAAACTCCAAAAGCTGTTCCAAGAAATACAGTATCATGTACTACATCAAGATTATTACTTCCTCTTACTCCATATCCACCACTTAATGCAAATCCATTACATACATGATCGCAGTTCCAAAAATTTGCTACATAACTACCTATAGAAACACAATCAACAGCATAGTCGCATAAATAAAATCCAGCGTAACCAGCTACTGCTAAACTGTGAACATGTTTATAACCTTGATAGAACCCATATATAGTTGAAATAGCTATACAGTTAGTTGTACCCATCCTATAGTATCCATAAGCTAACATTTGACATATGCAATTATATGCATTATAATATCCATCACTTGCTCCTGCAATACCAAATGAATAAGTAAGTGTTCTTTGTTTAGAATCTGATGAGAAATCATTACCGCCACCATCAACATGTAAATTATGCACTTCGGTACGAAGTTTGGAAACATAAAGTACGTATCTATTGGTACCAGAAGTTGTAGTTTGTGCATTTATATCATTTTCATCGGTGTTAGTTAATCTTACAACACCCTTTTTTTCTGCAGTAAAAATTTCACAGTCAGGGTCACCAACTATTTTGTTGTTAGCGGTTGAATTACCATTTACAGCACTATTCATATCAAATATGCCACGATAAATACCGGGAGCGATATAAACAATATCTCCAGCAGATGCCATAGCATCTAAACCTGCTTGTAATGATGCAAATGCAGCTGTTGGTGAATCACCACCGTTACTATCATTACCTGTTTGTGCGCTTACATAAAATACTGCCATATTATCCCTTTAACACCGTTCTATCGATTGGACGTTCTCTAATTACTTGTAATGATGGTCTAGCTAATGTATCATTATATGAGCCTGTAGTGAACGTTCTATAAGATACTGATCTTCCTACTACTTGACCATTTTCAGTTTCATTAATATAGTGACGTTGTTCTGCGTATTGTTTATTAGCTGATTTAGATTTAAAAATAAATCCTGTAACTACGCCATTATCGATTATTTTTTCTTTCTCTGTATCTGATTGTAGTGAGCATGATTCTATAAATAATGTAAGAGGATCATCACCGTTATCTGCCTCTTCTAATAATTTATTATTCATCATCTCTTGTAATTCATCTAATGTATAATCACTCATAACTATTCTCCTTAAACTAATTCTACCCAAGTTTTATCTGGATCAAACCAAATACCGCCGTCAGCATCGCCTAAATTGTATCCCACAATTCTCACAAATTTACCTGATAATGATGGTTTAGTTTCCGTGGTTACTCCATTTGAATCATCAAGGTACAGTATATTACCTGAAGTTCCATTATCAGAACCTAAATGATAAATTCCTCTTAATAACATACCATCTTGAGCTGGATCTGTACCTAAACTTATACCAAGCAATCCAGTAGCAGACGCAGCAGAAGTATTATCAGCAATTGTCCATTCTCCATCAGCAAAATAATAAATTCTACCAGCAACAACTGATGTTGCAGGTCTTCCCCATCTAGCTATATCTCCATGGGCTACTCCACCACCTAAACTTCCTGTATAAAAATTCCTAGTATTTAATGTTCCATGAACAAAAGAAGCTGAAGTAGCTGATACAATTCCTACAGCATATATATTTTTACTATTAATATCTTTACTTGCACTTATAGTAGATGATGCTGTTATGCTTGAGTGTATTGTAAGTGGGGCAGGATTTGTATGATGACCTACAGTTATAGTGTAATCTTGAGTATTTGTGCCTATTGAACCAATTGATATATTGGAAGCTCCAGACCTAGGTTGAAAGCCGTCACCATAATGAGTCTTTCCATATATATGGTTACTTGCGCTTATTGTTCCAGATGCTGTTACTGCTCCTGTAAATGAATGTCTATCCGTGTCTTCGTTACCATATGTTATTGTTGTCCAATAATTGTTTCCTGCTATTTTTAATGTATCGGATGAGTTTTGTATTACTGAATACCCATCTACTCTATACTTGGCAGTTCCGTTTGCGTCATAATTAGAATCTGTAAGTGTTATTCCGTCGAAGGTTGCGTTTTTACTTGAACTTATATGACCCGATGATGTAATATCACCTTGAGCGAAAAGACTACCTCCTTTAGGTCCGAATGCTAATGAGTTACTGGTAATTTGTAAAGAGCCTGATACATTTACTTTGCTTGGCTCTGCACCGTGTTGATTAAAAAATAATTGTAATAAAGGTGATTCTAAACTACCTCTTTGAATTTGCATTTCATATAATGCATTTGCATTTATTACAGGAAATTGTTTATCACCGGCTACTGGACCAAAATAAAGTTTATGATTGCTATAAGCTCCTTCACCAAGAAAAATATTGTTTCGTGTTGAAATTGTTCCACCTGTTAAAATTGTAGAAGTACTACTACCACTTATATTGCCTGAACTAGTTATATCTGCAAAAATGTTAATTGGTATTCCATTTCCTGATATTCTAAAATGTTCGCCGCCTGGATGATAATCTACAAATTTTTCATCATTTAAATATAATCCTGCTCCGTATAAATCATCACTTGAACTAATTTCACCTGAGCATGTTATACTAAACCCTGGATTAACAATAACACTTTTATTTGCAAAATCTAAAGAAAGTCCTGTTGTGTTTACTGTGTTATGCACACCTCCAAAATTTATAGATGCGTCATTTATATTACTTTTTATAAATGCATTGTCAGCAGACTTATAAATTCTAAGATTTTGATCACCTGTTTCACCTAAAGCGAATTCATTAGCAGTTACAGCTTCACTTGTACTTATTTCACCAGAAGCAGTTATATGTCCTGTAAATAACTTGTTATCTATAATTACGCTACTTGCTTTACCTACTTGGATTGGTAGTCCAGTATAGAATCCATAATACACAGTCCCAAGTTCTTCTCTAGCCATAGCAAGATTATTAACTGTATAAGTTGCACCTTCTATATTACCAGCAGCTTCTAAATCGGTAGATTTTACATAAAAAGTATTAAATCCACCTCCATCGGCAGCACTTAATTGTAGCGTACCTGCACTGGATGGTTCGTAAAGTTTATATCCAGTAGATAGCGTATCACTTAATATATTCAGACTACTACCTACTACTGCGCCACTTGAACTAATATTACTTGAGGCTGTTATAGGTGATGCAAAGTTAAAATTGCTTGCCATCAGCACACCATTGCCTTGTGTTGATTCTTGTATTTGATCTATTAATAATCTATTACCAGCACCTGACCCTCTAAACTGGCTTGCATTTATCCTTCCACTTGAACTTATATTACCC
>TARA_A100001201_G_scaffold41007_1_pt1 | contig 11297 bp, 9 predicted proteins | sample TARA_A100001201 | Tara Oceans TARA_A100001201 (sample SAMEA2619872) | marine metagenome | biome: marine biome (ENVO:00000447); feature: surface water layer (ENVO:00002042); material: "saline water (ENVO:00002010), including plankton (ENVO:xxxxxxxx)" | depth 5 m | reverse complement strand
CCGTTGAGTTTCCACTTCCTATATTTACCATTGATATCCATGAACTTCACATTGATTTTTCCAGGTCTGAATATCTCAGTATAGTGTCCTGGAATACTCAAACACCCCTCCTCAAATGATACTCTTTTTTCAGAATACCATGTGATTACGGGGTTGATCATTGGTTGAAACTGACCGTCATTCAATTTAATCACAATGACTCTGAGGTTGATACCAACCTGAGGTGCTGCCAACCCAATACCATTCTCACAAATCATGGTCTCCAACATATCTCTAATCAACTGAACCACCTCTTCATTCATCAGAGTTGGAATTGATTTGATTCTGAGTGATGGACTTCCATCCTTGAGAACTTCGAGTTTCATAGTTTCCAGACGATTTGGTATCCCTCATAGAGTAGTTCAGCCCCAATGTTTTCCATAAAGTCCTTCACATAGTTTCCTTTACCGATCTTACCACCAGTAAAGAAAGCATCATGATCATCGACACAGATGATAGAACCCTTTCTGAGATGTCTAATGACAGCACAAAGTTCTTTGACATGATGTATCTGAGAAGGATGAGGGTTGTCCCTTTCGATATCATAGGAGTCCAGATACAAAAAGTCAATAGATGACTTAAGTCTTAGGTTCCAAAGAAAAGATACAGAGTCCTCACAACATGCTGTGGTTCTGTCTGATGTTAGTTTGTTTGCGTAGTTGACATTATCCTCACAGATATCTACTGAGATGACTTGACCATCATAAAAGTTAATGAAGTCATCAAAGATATATGTACTGGCTCCATCATCACCAAAGGCAAGATCACCATGGTCCTCTCTCATACACCCTGTTTCCACAATGGTGTAATCATTCTTATTCATCTTATCTAACTCTTCAAACACAATGGTGAATGAAGATGCTCTGTCTCTCTGTGGATTATTTCCTGCAGGTTGTAGGAGACGAGAAAAGAACTTACTACTGAATCTTTTACTATACATATCGTTCGTGTGTGATACGTCCCATTAGCTAACCTTCCTGTTTACAATGATTTGTCTGTCTTCCAGAATGTCTTTGTTTCTTTCATAAAATATCTTACTATTCTTATGTTGAGCTTTCAACAACCAGGGTGCTGGTCGTCCTGATACTCTAGTTCCACCCCAGTCAATATCAGATCTCATATTTATCCAATAACAACCACATACCTTACCTAATTCTTTATGTGCCCTGAACATCAGGTCATGATCATCCATATCCTGAGGTGAATATGCCTCATCAAAGTATTTGAGTTTCTTCAAATCCTTCAGGTCAATCATCAAAGGACCACGATTCACAGTAGCACGAACTGCAAAAGTATCTCTAGGTGTGTTGGATGAATCAGCCTCATCACAAGACTGAAGAATGTCACACCAACAGGTATCTAGGTCTTCTTTCATACCAAGATGAACAGAGTGTGGATTAGGAAGGTAGTTGTGTGCAGTTCTAGCAGTGACAGCAAACACATCATCAAACTTATTGAATGGTTTCTGCATCCTACGATTCCAACCACCCTCTTGAATCACCATATCATCTTGAATGATGATCACATAGTCACCAGTTGCCTTCTTGATACCAGCATTGTTTGCCTTGGTCTCAAATACATCAGGAGTATGAACTACCTTGTAATCAATATTAGTTCCCTCTAATGCATGAAGTGCAATCTTTTCTGAGTCATCAGTACAACCATCAAAGACCAAGATCAGTTCATACTCACCGACTGTATAGAGTACAATACTCTCAATGACTTTATCAATCAACCAATCCTTATTGTGAACTGTGAGAATCAGAGAGTGTTTGGAGTTCAGGTTACCAGAGTATGGACACTCATCTAGAATATCTACCAGGTAATTATCTACAGGTCTGTAGATAGGTGCACCGGTTGAAAGATATCTCTCATACCACCCATCAGCATTACACTCAATGAGGTTTCTAATAGTTCCATCATCTACAGACAGACCATCACGAATAGCAATGTTAGTCAGAATAGCCTGGTCCTTAGAAGAGAACCCTTCAAACTCAGGGAAGTTACCCTTACCAGAATAGTTACTATCTTCACCATTCACTCTCTCATCTAGACAATACTTCAACCACTCTTCAAGGATAGCCTTTGCTTCATCACACACTCTCCAGAAAGAGATACCAGCCTCCAATTGTCTGGAGTCCCAGTATGCTTCTTCATCACAATCCATATAGACAAAACAGTCTCTCTTAGTAACAGTTCTCTGAATAGTGTTACCAATCACTAAGAGACATGGATCGTCCTCCATCGTGGCATCCACGTAGTCGAACAGACTAGGATGTAGAACATCCTCAGTGTCACATAAGACAATCTTATCTCCTTCCTCCAGAGACTTCATTGCCTCCAGAATCAGAACAGGTTTGAATGAACACCACCCATACTTCTTATCTTCTGTGAAGTAATCCTTGTTCTGTTTATATGTCTTTGTCTTCTTTAGATCAGTGATACCATAACGGAAAGTATTTACACCCCGTTTCTCTACTGTATCTGAAATATATTTCTGATATTTCTTAAACAGTTTACCACCGTAGGCAAACGTAACTAAGTTCCAAGTCATGAGTAATTAAGAATAGTCCAATGTTCAGGGTATAGATCCTTGATAGATTTATGTGCGTTGTTAGGACCAAACCATGTTGCAGGTGCAATCACCTTACCACGATTGGCCAACCAAGCACCCCACCAAGAGAATGTTGAGTTTGCAATGATGAAGTCATTACACTGAGTCATCAGATACAGTGTGTGATGTGATCCAATATCTTGTGCCACCTCAAACCTATCATCACTGAAGAGTTCTTGTTCCATACACCAATAAGGATCATCAGAGAAGATGATTACCTGTCTATCAGAATCAAACTCTTCTAGTGCCTTCTCATAGTATTTAAGAGATAGGTTGTGATGATTGGCAGAGTTGATTAGATAATCACCCCTACGAATATGCAGAGCCACAGGATTATCAAACTGAACAGCAATAGGATCACAGTCTTCTCTAATCCACTCATTAAAGGTGAACTCCTTTCTTATCTTATCTGAGATATGTGAGAAATACTTTTCTGATTGGAAGTATCCGATCAGGTTCCAGTCACCTTCAAGTTTAAACAAACTATCATCAAAAGGAAAGTCTTGTTCCTGATAGTTGTTATTTGTAGGTATGTACCCTACCCTTTCTGGTTTGATATCAAATGCTTCATACAACTCAATACGAAGTTTGTTACCAATACCATCATCAAAAATTTCATTGTGATTAGGCACACAAAAAGATGTCCCAATACTGTGTGCAGCACTCATTGTTGCTGCATACTGGAACATCTGATTACCAAGTTGACCTAGTTTTCCTAGGTAGTTGAATCCAATCATGTATACTTTTTAAGATACTTCTGTTCAGAATAATACTGACGGAGTTCATCCTCATCTAGTTGTTGAAGATTATTCCATAGTGCAATATTATCTTGCATGTGAGGATTTCCATGATACGAAATAGGCCATGAATTGTTTCCTCTACTATGTTCAAGGTGATAAATCCAGTTTTCAATCCTACCAACATTGTACCCTAGTTTCACGAACCTGTGAATTCTTTCCTTATCCTCCGGAGCCGAGCCACGGAAATTCTCATTTTCCATTCCTCCTTCAATGTACGAACTGCGTTTGAAAAATTGGACATGACCACTTTCGGCATTGTCGATCTCTACTTTGGTTTCTAGATACGAGAACTCACAGTCATTAGAAAGAAATTTAGATACCATCTCATCGGTAGCATAGATTTTCTTTTGCCACGGACCCAACCCATATGGATAGATGACATCATACCCTCCTTTTGTGAGAAACTCTTGAGCCTGTAGATAGGTACTAATAGGCATCAGTACATCACAATCATAGTTTGCAACTACCTCAGTGTCACACATGTGAAGCATCTCGTTAAGATACCTCATACGATAGAAGACAGGATCATCAGGATCTGATTGTTCAAAGATATGAGTCAGATTGTTGATCTTGTCACCAAGGTATTCAGAGATCTGAGGAAGTACCTCCTCCTCAAATACTGATTTAGTATCTACCTCTTTAATTATAACACGAGTGTCGAAATTCTCTAAGAGAAAACAACAAATTGTAATAACATTCCTCATCCGATCTTCTGATTCGATACGGATGGGGATGATAAAGGTTGTGTCTTTTAGATCTTTCATATCAGTTAGGGATAACAGTCCAGTCTTCGGGATAGAGATCCCTACAATCATTTACGGCCTCTAGAATAGGACCATACCAATGTTCAGGGACTACAACAGGTTGTGTCCGACCCTTCTGTAACCAGGCTCCCCACCACCCCAGAGAGGACGAGGAGAGGATAGCCCCATCACACAGGGACATCAGACAAAGGTCCGTGTAGGGGACCTTAGAACGACGTCGTGACCCGTCTCCTTCCAGACACAGGTGATCATATTCTGGTACATCTGTATTAATTAGGAAACGATCATCATTGAAGAACTCTTGTTCCTGACACCACTCTGGATCATCAGAACAGACCAACACATAAGAGTCTTCAGGAAATAGTTCCATAGCTCTCTTGTAGTAGTCAAAGGTCATCATCCGATAGTAATCTTCACGGCCCACATTATCTCCACGACGAACATGCAGGAAATGAATACTTTGAAAATTAGAGATAAATTCATTACAGGGTTCTAAGACTTCAGGTTTGAAAGAGAGGTCTTGAAGAAGTTCTTTACGGATGTGTTTGAAATACTTCTCTGTTTGAAGATAACCATCCAAGTTGGAGCCATCTTCAAAGTTGTTAAAAAGATCCTCATCAAAATTATAACAACTCTCTGTTACATTCTGTGTGTGAGGATTGAGTTGACGTAAATGATCATACGAGAACATCGCGTTGGGAGATACATCCTGATTGATGAAACCAACATTCTTCTCAGTCATGTTGGTCAAGTTGAAAGGATGATGCATCCCATAGTTGGCATATGTCTCATGAGAGTCAGGAGGAATACACCAGTCGTACCCATGATGTGCTGCAATACCCCTTAGGGCTGCGTACTGAAATAGTTGGTTTCCGAAACGACCATTCGTTCCAAGTCTGTCATATCCAATCATAGGTTTACAATGAAATAGTCTTCAGTGATATTGAATTTATTATCCACGAATCTTACACGATCACCATAGGTGTTGTCAAGATACTCAGAGACTTGAGGTGTAACCCTCCTGTCATTCTGAATGTAGACCTTATGTCCTCTGTCTAGGAGGTCAAGTGCCAGACGATACTGTTGGCTTTCCGTGAGGATGTCAGTTCCCTTCTTGTATGTGATGTACTCAAAGTAAAAAGGTTTCTTATTACTGTTCATGGTCTCCCAGTAGTCACACACAATCTTTGCGTGTTCATTGTTGAAACCATCAGTTACATAACCTAGGTTGTACTCCAGTCCTACACTCTTTGCAAAGTGTGCAAAGGCTCTGTTGTCACGAGGGAGACAGGGACCACCATAACCTACACCCCAGTTGAGATACTTTCTACCAACACGACTGTCAGCACCTACTGCTCTGAGAACTCCAATGATTTCATCACCACATCCCGCCATGTTAAGAACATCACCCAACATGTTGGCGTAACTAATCTTAGTTGTGAGAAAGCAATTGACTGCAATCTTTGTGATCTCTGCAGACTTTGTACTCATTGAACAGACAATGGCTCTAGTCGTCTGGATCTTCCTGTAGATATCCTCAATCTCTCTTACCATATCAGAGTGTTCTTCATTCTGGTTCACACCCAGAAGAACCATATCTGCTTTCTTCAGGTCACTGACGATACTACCCTGTGCAATAAACTCAGGGTTGTAGAGAACCTTCACATTACGAGGAACTTGTTTCTGGAAGTTGTCACAGTCACCAGGGTTGGTAGTACAACCAATCACCAGATACTTTTTCTTCTCTACATTGGTAAACTCACTTACGACCTGCCACACAGATGACACATCATAAGATCCATCATCACAGGATGGAGTTGCAACCAGAGTGTAAATGAGATCACACTCATCAATCACCTCTCTGTTATCTGTAGTTGCTCTAAAGTTCTTAGCAACACGAAGAAGATCCTCTACCTCCGGTTCGTTGGTAGTGATCTTCCGATTGTTTAGATCATTAACATAATCTTCACGAATATCTGATACCAGGACTTCATATCCTGCTTGTTCACAGAGAAGGGCAAAACAGATACCTAATCTGCCTGCCCCAATGACTCCAATTTTCATAGTGTGAATGTAGGAATAGGTTGCATCTTATGTTGGTTCATCTTATTGAACCGTTGAAGAACTTCTACACCAGGACCATAACCGAACTCCATAGCTTTCTCTAGGTCAGCATAGGAGGCACCAAGTTGATCCTCATCAGTTCTTCCATCATCCCATAATCCATCAGTTGGTTTTGCTTCAACGATCCTAGGATCAACCCCTAGGTATCTTCCAAGTTCCCATACTTCAGTCTTATAAAGATCGGCGATAGGTGCAATATCAACACCACCGTCACCATATTTAGTATAGAACCCTACACCATAGTCTTCAACCTTGTTACCAGTTCCAACTACCAGACCACCATACTTACCTGCCACTTGATAAAGAGTCACCATACGGAGACGTGACCGAGTGTTGGCCAGTGCATGTTTATCTGTACCATGTGTTTTCATGGTTCTAGCAAGAGTGTTGAAGGTATCTGTCAAGTCAAACTTCAGAGTTGTTACATTCTTGTAGTTGAATTCCAACCACTTCAAATGTGCATCAGACAGTTCTTCTTGTCCCTCTTTTTGATTGATTGGCATCCCGACTGCATATACAGGTTTGCCAGTTCTTGCAGCTAGGGTTGATGCAACAGCAGAATCAATACCTCCTGATACACCAATCACCCAACAATTCAATCCACTCTTATCATGATAATCAGAAAGCCAGGAAACAATACGTTCCTGGATGTCACAATAGTCATCGATTCTGTTCATTGATTTGTCCCTCAATCCATTCATAAGTTTTACGAATACCCTCTTCGAGAGTTTGTTCATAGTCCCATCCTAACTCACGACGAACAACATCGTTGTTACTATTACGACCACGAACACCGAGAGGTGCATCTAATTTATGCACTCTCTTGATAGGTTTGCCTGCCACCTTGGAGGTAATGTCAGTCAATTCATTGATAGTCACCATCTCCTCTGAACCAATGTTCACAGGACCAATGAAGTCACTCTCCATCAGACGACGAGATGCTTCAATACACTCATCGATGTAGAGGAAGGAACGAGTCTGTTCTCCATCACCCCACACTTCAATAGCACCACCCACATCAGGTAGGTAGGCTACCTTTCTACAGATGGCTGCTGGGGCCTTCTCACGTCCGCCGTCCCAGGTTCCCTCAGGTCCGAAGATGTTATGATATCGAGTAACCCGAACAGGAATGCCATAGTTGCGATGATAAGCAAAGTACAGACGCTCGGAGAAGAGTTTCTCCCATCCGTATTCTGAGTCTGGGTCTGCTGGGTATGCTGATTCTTCACGACAATCTGGATTATTAGGATCAAGTTGGTTGTGTTCTGGATACATGCAAGCAGATCCAGAGTAGAAGATCTTAGTTTTATTTACTTCATACTTCTCATTAAACTTTCTCTGTTCTTCCAGAACATTCAGGTTGATGGTGACAGAGTTGTGCATGATGTCTGCATCATTCTCACCAGTGAAAACAAAACCTGCACCCCCCATATCAGCAGCAAACTGATAGATCTCATCAAAGGATTGATAGTACTGGTAGGGAACAGATGCGTAGAAGTTACCCTGATATCCTTTGAATACGATACAACGACGAACGAACGTCGGATCTCTCAGGTCACCCTGGATGAACTCATTAGCCTCTGTCTCAGAGAACTCAGGTCGTTTAAGATCTACACCACGAACCCAATATCCTTCTGAACGAAGTCTCTTGACCATATGGGAACCGATAAATCCACCGGCACCTAGTACAAGTGCCGTCTTTTTATACTCCGCCATTACAATTTAAAATTTACCTAGTATGTATTATACCTCAATATCACTCAGACTCAAGAGCTGCAACTTTTGCCTCTAGGCTTTCAATTCGTTCCATGGCTTCCTGCAATGCTTTAATTGACATCCACATCATCTGTTGCTCTTTAACACCTTTACGCAGAATCTCTTCTTTAGCAGGTGTGACAACGTTGCCATCGTTATCAAGTACAGCCTCTTCAGCTCTTTGCTTTACCCAGTCTGTCAAAACTTCTGGACAATGCTCTTCTATTTGCTGGGCAATTACGCCATAGCGTAAATCATCCGTATCATCATCCTCGTTGTAGTGGAACTTTTTAAGTTCCCAACTTTTGACTTTATCCCACTTTGCGTCTAAAGAAACAATGTTTTTCTTTTCACGTTCGTCGCAAAGGTTAGCATCATTGGATTGATAATTAGCGATTCCTCCGTTAGATCGAAGTTGTACTTTATCGCCTGTGTTATCAGATCCAATAAAGAATTGCGAAGAAGTGTTATTAGGTGTGGTTGCGCTGTATCTTATTAAAATTCCGTAAGGAACCGAATTTCCTTCGTTTTCACAAAGTATTGTCCAATTATTAGAATCTGTTACAAACTCATGCATTCCACCTGCGGAGTTAAAGTAACTAGATGCACCAGACTTGAACTTTGCAAAACCATGGCGATCAATCCTCATCCGCTCAGTTGGACTTGACGCATTATCCGCAGTAGTGGTGAACACTAGGCGACTTGGTTTATCATCGTCTCCATGCGTTCCGTCGGCGTGCGCCAGTATTTCCGCTCCTACTTGGTAACTGCCGGCATTTCCTACAAATTTAATAGCGCCCAGTTCGTTTCCGGCTACAACAGAAGAATCGTCTCTTCCTAAAATAATTTCAGATCCTTCATTAGCAGTAAGTATTTGCAACTTTTTCTCGGTTCCAGCCAGAAACGCACTAGACGTACCAACTAACAGCCTGCCCGAGCTGTCGATACGCATCCGCTCAACGCCATTTCCATGGAATATATGATTAAAAGCTTCGTATTTTGCATTCGCCCATCTTGTGTTAGTGCCGCCAGTGAAATATATTGAGTTGGTTGCATCTCCATTGGTACCTGCACCACCTGTAGTTGCTAAATTTAAAACCCTATCAGCTGTTCCTGTTGTTAAGACTGAAAGTTTGTATCCAGGGGATGCATTTCCAATTCCTAAATTTCCCGAGCTATCAATAACCATCCGCGTGTTACCAGTTGTCCCAGCTGCGTTATCTAAACCTGCGGATGTGTAAAATCTTAATTCATTAGCCGATCGACCGAAACTACCCCAGCCACCACCGAAATAACAAGTGACTGCAGTACTACTTTCGTAAGCACTAGCGAGAGCAATTGGATTGTGTGATGATGATCTGCTCCTGACTCCGTAAATTCCACCAGTATTACCACTCTGTGTGGCCCCAACATCCATGCACATCCATTGATTGTCACTTGCATAAGCACTCAATCGTGTTGTAACGGTAGATCTGCTTGCTGCTGTTGTTCCAATTAAGACTTGCCCCGTGCTGACAATACGCATCCGCTCGGAGTTGTTGACATAAAAGTCCATATAATCGCCATCATGGTTGTATCTAATTGCTCCAATAAAAGCGTCGTCAGGATCGCCAAAAGCAAGTCCTCCGACTTTGTTGTTTGCGCTATAAAGTTTGATATAACCGTTATCGTTTCGTTCAAAAACAGCGATGTCATTTGTTTGAGCAGCCTCGGATACAGTTGATTTGGTAACTCTTAAAGTTGTATCAGGCGTAGCCGTGCCAACCCCCACACGACCTGTGGTAATAAGTGAAACACTACTGCGTTGTCCTAAGCTTAAAATAGCGTCATCAGTTGTATTTGCGATTGGATTACCACCACGCATAAAAACACTAATAGCGTCACTGTTGTCTTCGTTGGTAAGGCGAAAACCACCAGTATTACTTCCTGAAATATGAAGTTTGTCACTTGGCTCAGTTCCTATGCCTAACTTACCATCATCAATAATCATTTGAGTGGCACTGTTACTTGCTCGCTCAAAATGCAGGATGTTATCACTACCTGAACGAATACGGAATGATGGTGTTCCGTTAGTATCATGCCAAGTTAAATTATTACCTTCACGAATTCCAATATCACCATTAACATCTAATTTAGTAGTGGGATTATTATCATTGATGCCAACATTACCCGAGCTTAGGATTCTCATCCTCTCTTGACCATTATTTACACCAAACGCCATTGCATCAACATTGTGCAAGTATTGAATTATTCCCTCATATTCTTCCGAACCACCCGATAATCCATCAGAGAAATATATATTTCCTTGATTTGAAGTGCCGGATCGAATTGTTACGCCACAATCACCCGAATCCGCGATCGTTAAATTGTCGGCATAGGCTGCATATCCTTCAGTAGTTGTACCAAGTAACAACCGACCAGAGCTGTCGAGGCGCATCCGCTCGGCAGTTCCATCTTTGAAAGTCAAGCTATCTGAAGACGTACCACTATCACCTTCAAGTGCAATCTGCCAGTAGTTACCTAGTCCGCCACCACTAACGGTTTCCGCAAGTTGAATGGCAGCGAACGCATCTGCAATAGGTGTACTGCTGTCTTGAATGCGAAGGATCGGGTCTTGCCCAAAAATATGGTTAATTGTTTGCGGATTAGTCGTACCCAGACCAAAATTTCCACTGACATCAAAGTCACCAGTTACACTATTAGTAATATACCCAGCACCATTCGTCAACTCATTGTTATTAGTTGGAATAGTTGGTTTGTTTGAAAGATCATTGTAATCACCAGAGAATGTACCAACTCCACTCAGATTACTACCATCACCATAATAAGTTGCTCCAGTTACAATGCCGATTGTGGCAATTCCAGTAACTTTAAGATCAGCAAAAACGTTATCAGAGCTGGTAAGTGTTCCAATAAAGTTTCCAGTAGCAGTAATGTTCCTAGCTACAATATCAACACTAGGAACAACACCATACTCACTTCCATTGCTCAGCATATTTTGGACGGTAGTATTTCCAAGTCCTACCGTCGAATCCACATAAGAATAATATCTTGCCATCTAACCAGATAAGTTTTTAGATATTTATCTGTTATATCAGATTGACATCTTTCTTCCAAGTTTTGCAATCAGATCATCAAGTTTGGCTTCTACATCACCGCCACCAGCACTGGCAACATGAGAATGATTCTCCAGACCTTTTT
>TARA_A100001201_G_scaffold42089_3_pt1 | contig 11302 bp, 11 predicted proteins | sample TARA_A100001201 | Tara Oceans TARA_A100001201 (sample SAMEA2619872) | marine metagenome | biome: marine biome (ENVO:00000447); feature: surface water layer (ENVO:00002042); material: "saline water (ENVO:00002010), including plankton (ENVO:xxxxxxxx)" | depth 5 m | reverse complement strand
AAAATTCTTTTGCACTAGGTCCACCAAAAGTACCACCACCTTGTTCTCGAAACTCTTTAAGTTCGTCTACTGAAATGTTTCTTCCTGCTTGTCTACTTACTCTTTCAGCTTCTGCTTTATTAAATGCCGCATCCTGTTCGTCTTTATCAGTTGAAAAAGTCCCACCTGCTAAACCTTTAAAAAAACCTCCAACTTTTTCTAAACCAGTTCTATCGTCTCTTTTTTTAGCTTGACCTGTTTGTTCTCCAGTTTCTGGGTCACGTGTAATATCACTAAAGTCCATTCCTGCTAACTGACCACCCATGCTAGTTTCTGATTTTACTCTTTCAGCTTCTTCTTCAGCTTGTTTTTTCTTTAAAGCATCAGCTGCGGCTTTAGCTTCTCTATCAGCTGCTTTTCCTGCTCCACTGCCGCCACCTTTACCACTACTGCTTGAAGAACTGCTTCCGCCGCCGCCTTTGCCGCCACCGCCGCCTCCACCGCCACCGCCGCCGCCTCCTCCTCCTCCGCCTTTGAAGCATTTCAGAGGTCCGACTGCTATAAGTTTTGGTCCTAATAATACAGGTTTAATAATTTTCATATTACATCCTTACTGAGCACAATATAATCGCCATTGTTCCAAGCTAGTTTCCATTTGTTATGTAAAAATTTAGCTAGAGTTTCGTTTGCATGTTTGTTAAAAACATAAACGGAACACGTAACTTTTTCGTATCCATTTTCTTTAGCGTAATTAAATACTTTAGCTTGATATTCTTGTCCTATTTTTTTATCTCTAAATTCTGGTTTTACCCACATATCCTCTATATGTAACCTTTTATCGTCATCAAATGCTTTACAAGCAAAGAGTCCATGTTCGTCTTCAAAACTATGGATATTATAACATTCTAATCTATACTCTGCATAATGTGACATAATTGCTCCTAGACACTAAAAATCTTACTTTGTTTAATTTTATGGTCTGTACCACGTGAACCAAGTACAAACATAATTTGAGAAAGGTTTATACCTCTACCCAACTCTCCTGCGCCTTGCACAGTTTCTATCTTTATCTTGAAAGATTCGCATTTTTGTTTTACAAAATCAAGTCTATATTGATATTGCATAACGTCTTTTCCACCATATGGGATGGCTGTAGTGTAATCTCCAGTAGTTCCACCTGGATCTCCATAAAATCCTTTCTTAAGACTACCAGACTCAATGCGTCTACCTGGATCTCCATACCTATAAATCTCAGTTTGGTCAGCAACATCAATTATTTTTGTTTGAGAAAAAGTGTCATCATAGTTGTAACACACACTAACTTTAAGTCTATGTGGACTAAAGTAATCTCCTAATACTAACATTCTGTAGATTCTTATAGATGATTGTGAACCAGCTGGGTTTATCCAACCTGTCTCCACTGTCATGTTTATAGGAACTCCTGCATCATCAAAGTCTGTACTTTGTTTATAGAGCTTGTTTCCGTCTGGACTTACATGAACATAATAATAATCATCGCCAACCACTACAGAGCTTACACCTCTATGGTTATCATACAAAGACCAAAAACCTCTAAAGTAGTTATAAACTAAACAAAATCCATCAGAAGTTAAAAACCTTACCTCGTTGTCTTTTGCAAAAATGTCAGCTTTTGTAATAGTTAAATTATTAAAATCATCTACTGGGAAGCCTATGTACTTGAGCACTAATGATCTTTCTAAGATGTAAATACCTTTATTTGATTTAAAAAATAAACCTTGAGGAGTTAGAACTACACTATTAGCTTCTACACAACCTATATCAGAAGACACTAGTTGAGGTTCAATAAACGTATTTTGTTCACCAATATTGTTAGGACCATCCCCAGATAAAAAGAATATGGCATTTCTTTTGAATATAATTAGTTTGTCATCCATACCTTTTAGGGCTGTTATGTCACCACCTAAACCAGACATTACTATTCTAAAGGTATCATTAAAACCTATACCTGTGTTTTCTTCAACTATCTTTGAGAACTTTAGTTCTAGTTTGTTTTCTAGCCCTGCTAAGAATAATCTGTTTTTAAAAGTAGCTATAAGTGAATTAGAAGGAGGACTTACGTTTTCTACTTCTCCACCTTCAGTATAAAGTAATTCGTTTGCAATAAGTTTTGCGTCTGAGGTTTGATCAGTAAATAAAACAAAGTCAACTCCATCAGTTCTATTAATTATTGGTTTAGACGTTTGATCTACAGTATCACTACTGTCTCCCATGGTTTTATAAAATACTGAACCGTTACCTTCTGTCCTGTATAGTTCAACATAAACATCAGTTTTTTGTGTTAAGTCCAAAGTAGGTATGTTTACAGAAATAGATGTAACAGCAGCAGTACAAGTTACTGAGGCTTGACTAGATAAGGCAGATTTAAAAACATTACCTTGAATGTCTGTCCAGCTATAGACTGCTAGATAGTTGTAAGTTTTAGTTTCAAAAGGTCCAGTAGAGCCAGTTCCCTGTTCTGCAAACAAAGTATTAGGAGGGTAATTAAAACCTTGTTCTACAAGAACATTACCATCATAACACTTAAGTTGTCCTCCTGCTATGTTTAAGTTGTTTTGCATATCAACAGTTTGGTTAACAACTTTATTGTCAAAATCTAATACCGAAGAGTTTACACCAAACAATGTAAAGTAACTTGTAACCCCTTCGTTCCCACTTATAATTCTACCTTGAGCTTTACTTGCAAACAAAAACTTAGTAGACGATATTGATGGAACATCTGATAAACTAGGTATGGTATAAACAGCGTTTGCATTTGTACTGGCATCATAGTTAAAAAACCCTGTACTTAAATTACCAGAGGGACTACCCTTTCTAGTGTTGTTTAAAATACTACCACCCTGACCTTGGCTAATCTTTGCTTGTACAGAGCCATCAGATTTCATAGTGTAATAAGTAGCGTGTAAGTCTGTTTCTCTTATTACATTTACATAAACAGTTTCATCTTGAACAAATGCCTTAGAGGCTAAACCTACACCTCTAGCCATTACTGAAGTTGTACCAACCGTACCCGTACTGAACTGGTACGTAGCCTTGGCTACATAAACTAAACTCCAAGTAAACTTTAAATCATCTCCACCATTAGTGTTAGTGCCAGTGGATATAGTGTAGAGCCTTGGAGAAGTTTGATAAACCTGCATGAATATTGTAACAGTGTCATTATCTGCGGAAGCGGCAGTAACGGCTCTACATGAGTGAGCACCTGTTATTGTAGTGACATCTTTAATAGTAGTTGGACCTGCTGCTAGTGAACCATCAGACCCTAAGACTGATATTTTTACGACACCACTTCCATTAGAAGTTAACAATATAAACTTACCTTCTCCATCTACTTGAAAATCAATTGCATCATGTGGAGTAATTGCTGTACTTCCCCATGGATCTTGATCTACAGCGACTACATTAAGAATATCCCATCTAGCTAATCTCAACTCTGAGGCACTATTATCATAATAGACAACCATCATAGAAGTATCACCTGCTGCTACATCAAATCTTTGATCACTAGCTAAAGTAGCTACAGTAGCTTCTGAAGTAAAAGCTTTGTTTGCACCTGCTTCAAAAGGAAACTCTCTAGTTAAAAAATTATTTAAGTTTAGATAATTGTATTTTAAAACTCTAGAACCATCAGTCCAAAAAAACCATACCAGCCCATTATAAACTTGCATTCTTATAAAAGCTACTGAACCTGAAGCAGTGATGCCAGGAATTTCAGTATCACTAATTACATAAGAGCCAGTTTCTTCATCTATAATTGATATTTTGTATTTACCAGACTCTAACCAGCCTAATATTCTATAACCATTTAGATAAGCAATTTGAAGCTGAGTTTGTTCTTTACCGTTAGATAAAATTGTTTTAGATTGAGGAACTACTGCATCATAACTACCTTCGTTTTGCCAAACGTCTGAACTTTGACTGTAGCTGTAAATTTGATCTCTAGATAGCCATAGTAGCTGATCCTTAAATTGAGAAACTCCAATAATTGGTTGATTGTTAGTGCTGCCAATACTTACACCTTTTATTTCAGTGTAACCATTTCTTTTGTTATATTCTCCTTCTTTATCAAACTTTACATTCTCAATATGACTAAATTGACCAAACGGAAGTTGTTTTTCATCAATCTTAGTGTTGATACCTTGATTAAGAGATAATGGTAGATTGTTCTTTTTTAAACTCACAACCCCTCCTATATAACATCAAAGTCTAATGAGTTACCTCTGGATATAACTGTTGCTGAACCAAAGTTAGAGTTTATAACATAACCTGCTGGAGTATCAGTAGATTTTTGTCCATCTACCATTTGACTTGTACCAGTAGCTCTAATAATAATGTTTTTAGTAGCAGCATTTCCTGAAATGTCTTTGAATATAAAAAATCTACCTCCAGTAGGAGCAGAGGGTAATGTTATAGTTATACTACCTGTACCACTTGCATCGACAGGATAATAAGATAAATTATCTGTAGCTGATATTGTAGTATCTGTTGATATGTTAGTAGATGATGCAGAAAAACTAATAGCAGAAACCCCAGAAGCATTTAGAACCCCTGCCGATGTTAGTTGAATCTGGTTTCCTGAACCATCGTTAAAAAACAAATCTCCTGCCGTACCACCTGCAAATGCAACATTAGGAAAACTAGCAGCAGGTAAAGACGTTGAAGGAGTTGTGTTCAAAGACAGTCCTAAGTATTTCATGTTAGTAGCAGCAAACGCTGTTGTACTTGTACTAGTTACAACGGTAAAGCTTAAGTCTGCATCAATGCCTATGGCAGCAGACCCTAACTGTCTACCTACTGAAACGTGGTCATGACCATCTATTGAGGTTAAGGCAGTGTTTATATCAGTAGCCCATGTTGGACCTAGACGTTCCCCAGGTGTGGGAAGTGTCAAATTCATATAGGTTGTTTTACTTGTTTCAGCCATAGTTATTTCCTAAAATACCCAAAAATGGACATTAGACATATCAGTAGTTCCTGGTATTAAAAAGTTAATAAATTTTTTTCTATCATACTTCTTACTTGAGCCTCCTATTGTAGCTGTAAGAGATTCATAAACATCTATAGGATTAAATTTTCTTACAACTATCCAACCTAAAGGCTCTCTACCTAACTTATGTTCTATTAAGTTATCAGCACTATGAGACAAGTCGACTGATTTTAGTAAAACTCCATCTACAATCTGAGATTGTGTTATAGGAGTTAAGACCTCTTCTAATTGGTTTTGAGAGCTATTAAACTCTGCTCTTCCTGCATATGGACCTAAAGCAAAAACTTTTTTATAGTTTCTTATACTCACGTTGTAGACCTCGTAAATAGAAACTCGCTGTCAGTAGTATAAATGTCTGTTATTGACAAAGGACTACCTGCGTCTCTATTGTTAGCAGCTTCTTCTATTCTACGCTTCATCATCAGTTTTTGTTGCATTAATACAGTAACATCACTTTCTTCTTTTTGTAAACACTTTATTGCTGCATCTATCACTACATATTCTGCATAACCATTTATGTCTGCAAAGGTAGTAGTTGATGTAGCAGGAGTAGTGCTATCAAATTGTTGAGCAGTTGGTATAAACCAAACCCTAACCTCTGTAGCTCCATCAGGTTCAGGAGTAAAGATTATATTATCTCCAACCATTCTATATCTTATGTTTGCAAAACCAAGAATCCTCCCAGGACTCCCACTGTTTTGGTATAAGTTTCTTTCATTAAAATTAAACGGTCTTAGTGTAAAAAAATCTGAGCCATTTATCTTAGCATCTACACCTCTAAGTTTATAGAAGTTAGAAATGTTTGGTCCAGAAGTAGAACTATGAATAGGATATGAATCTGTACCAGCTACAGTATTAAATGTAGAACTACTTACATAGTAATCCTGTCCATATGTTTGTATCAGGATATCATGGAGTTCTGATATTCCTGAATTTATGTAGGTTTGAACTTCCGTATCTGAAACAAAATCATTAGACTCCATGTCAGCACGTTGTCTTACCCTAGCCACCAAATCGGCTTCAGTTATAGCAGCCATAAAACCCCCGAAAAGAGGAGGGCTTGCGCCCCCCAATTAGTAATCGTCTTTAACACATTTTTTTATGAACATCTTGAGACATTCTGCGAACATATCCTTGTCTTTTTCATCCATAGCTTTGAACAATCCATCTACTTCTTCTTTATATTCTTCGTAGACTTCACTATCTCTATGTTCTTCGTCATGCTTACCTTCCATGAACTCTTCGTTAGATTCCTTTCCTCTTCCGTAATGGTCTTTCATCTTTTCTATGATGAGAGTAACCATTCCTCCTTTATCTTTTTTTGGACCCATCATAATCATGATAAACTCCTTTAAACACCTACGCCTGGAAGGCTGGAGTTTTTAACGATAATCATGAAATGAACTGTTTCGCCATTTCCAATCTCAGCAGCAGCTCCGTCTTTATCAAGAGCAATAAAGTTAATTGTACCATCGGTAGAAACAGTAGGAGCACCTTTTAGTTGAAAAGCCATACCACCTGTAGTTCCACCTAGAGCTGTTGATTTTTGGATATCAAAGTACATACCAAAAAAATGATTATACTTATCTGTATCACCACTTGGAGTTCCAAGAACTAGTGAGTAATCTCCTGCACTATTTCTAGTTACACTTTTTACACCAACACTTTTTGAAGCAGAAAGAGTAGGAGCACCTGAAGCACCTACAGCGAACTGTCCGTGAATTACTTTTATTTGCTTGTCTAAGGCTTGTAGCCTTTGAAAACTTCTATTTGCCATTTTTTTCTCCTTTAGTCAGAGTGGATGTGACCACGCTGCGAAAAAAAGAGAAGCCCCGAAAGGCTTCCCAAATTAGTTAAATTAAGATAATGCAACCCTTACGTTGAAACCTGGAGCACGACACCCTAACTGAGCGTAGTATCCAACTCTAGCTTCAACAGCATCAGCTGTAGACTCTCTTAGGAACTTAAGACCGTCTGAGTCAAGAATCTTAGGAGCTTTACCAAGAGAGTAAAGTTTCCAAACATCCATTTGAAGTAGATAAGCAACACCGTTCGGACAGTTTTGATCTGGAACAACCTTGATTGGTCCTCTAGGTCCATGAATCATTATTCCTCTAAACCCGATTTCAGGATTAACTTTAACGTCAACATAAGAAACTTTAGAACCTAAAGCTTTCTCAAGATCAGCAAAGTTGTTGTAGTTAATAAAACAAACATCAGGCTTTCCACCTTCTCTAGCAACTCTAGCAGCAGCACCGATAAGAGCTTCTTCGATAGGAAGTGATGAACCATCAAATCTTATACCACCTAAACGAGTAGCATCTGATGATCTGTTAACACCAAAGAAAGAGTCAGTAGAACCTGGAGCAGATGATGGAAGCCATCCTGCAAGACCAGTAAGTTTGTTGTCTTTGTCACCATCAACATAGATAGCTTCGGTAGTAGTAGCACCTGAAGCACCTGTGAGGAGAATAACCCCTGTGTCTCTGTTGATAGTAGAAATTTCTTTGTTAGATGTAGCTGTACCAAAGTTTAACTGCATACCAACTTCAAAGTTAGTAATGTCTTGGATAGTAGCTAGAGTAACAGTATCGTTAGAAGCAGTAGTAGTAGCTAGTGAACCAACAACACCGATCTGACCTGAACCATCTCCATAAAGAGAGATAGCAAGTGATCTAGTAGCAGCTTCGATAGCTCCATCAATTTCAAAAGTAGCAGCTTCGATAAATGCGTTTGCATTACCTTTTGAAGCCTCTATAGTTTCGTTAGCGATAGAAGCGATAGCATAGTCAGCTTTTCTAGTTAGTAAAAATGCTTTTAACTGAGAAGCAGATTTGTTAGAAACTGCATCAGCAAAAGTAGCAGACCGACCCATTGGAAGTCCGTACTTTACAGGAAGCTTGAGGTTTTCACCACCAAAGTCTTCATACTTTGAAATCATGGCTAAGAATGGATTATCCTTGTATACCATGTTTTCGATTTTTTCATCTGTGTAATGCTGCTTAAGAGCCGCAGCAAAAGTTGTCATATTAAGTGCCATTTTAAAACTCCTTAAGTTTAGTTAATTATTCATCCCATTGTAACATACGTGCCATTTCTCTTTTTGATTCTTCATCCGATAGCTTTCTACCTACTCTTTCGTTCGCCTGAGCAGAATGGGCGTTTGACAGTGTTACTTGCGATTGTCTCTGTGGTTGCTCATATTCGTCTCTTATAGAGTTGAGACGGTTTTTCACTTTACCAAGATTAAGTAGTTTCTCGGCTTCTTCTTCTAAATAACTCTCAACGGCTTCTACAGCCTCTTTTATATCCAGTATCCTACCTGTCTCATTGTAGTGTTCTTCAATTACATCATAAACTACATCGGTTGCTTCATTATGAGCCACGTATTCAAAGTCATTTTTGTTTTCATTTATGAAAGATTCTATCTCTCCAACAAACCCTTGCTTAACTGCATCGTACTTAGCTTCCTCTTCCATCTTCTCTTTAGCATTTAATCTTTGTTCCAAAGAGTTAAATTTTTCTTTGTAGTCATTTTCCAGCTCTTCTCGCATTAACTTCATTTGCATGTCTGGAGTTAACCTACCATCATTAAGAGCTAACTCAGTTAGTTTATCATAATCTAAACCGAGTTCTTCTAGAGCTTTTAGGGGGTTAGACCTAATTCTTCTCTCTAGTGGAAGTTCTTTCTCTTTACTCCCATACTTTCTTTCTAATTCAAGCTCTCTTTCTCTTAAGGCTTTTTCTTTTCTACTGAGCGCAGCAAATTTTCTATCAAACTCAGAATCTTGGGGTTGCTCTAAATCCTTAAATTCATTGCTTTCTTCTTGAGGCTCAGCTGCCTCTTGGTTTACGACTACATCATTCATGTGTCCATGAGTGTTTTCTTCCATTTTTAACTCCTTTAGCTTAAAGGGCATAGCCCGATCATTGTGATCTATAATTGTTTTCTTATTATATTACTCTTCTTCCACCACTTCTTCTGTAACGTCTTCTTCTACTATTTGTTCTTCTGGAACTTCTTCTTGAGCACTTTCGTTTTCTATCTCTTCTAAGTCTAAAGCTCCTCTAGTTAAGAGGTTTTCCTCTTCAGTTATGTTCTCAGCTACCTTTGCTGCTGCTGTTGCTGCTCCCATTTCAGCTAATTCTCTGGTCATTTGCTCTGGAGTAGGGGCTTGTTCTTGTGCTCTCATCAATAGATTTTGAGCATCCTCCATGTATTGACGCAGTAGTTCAAGACGGTCCTCTGGAGCACCTTGCACCTTAAACATTAGATAAGCTTGTTGAGTTTTACGAATTGCATTCTCTAAATTTTGATATGGTTCAGGAGGAAAATACTCTCCTTTATCCATCATAGTTTCTAGTATTTTTTCTAAATTAGTAGAATCTGCATTCAAAAGATTTAAAGAAGCCTCTAAGTCTGGAAAGTCTAATAGTTTAAGAGCTTCTTCTTTACTTATAAACCCAGCCGACAAAAGGTCTTGAACATCGGCTAATCTAGCCGCTGGAGTACTAGACAGGGCAGACGTTGGAAAAATTTCCATCAAATATTTATCTGCATCCATGTTTACGTCTTTCCAACTTATAGTTTCTACAAACTTACCATCTTTAGTTTTAACATTGAAGTCACCCTCTGATAGGTATAAATCTTTAGCCATGTCTATCATTATTTCAGCAGCTTCTATAAAACACTTTTCATACCTTTTTCCTACTGACATAAATCTTTCAGTTTCAATATCGTTAAACTCTCTTAGGGCTTTACCTGAGTTTAGCCCAGCAGGTTTCATAGACTGAGCTGCTAATTGAGAAACTCCTGATATTTCATAAGCTCTCTGGTACAGACGATCTAGATGTGCAAATAATTCAGCAGGTATGCCGCCTAGAGGAGCATACTGTGGAGGAGTTCCTGCATACTTTATGACTCCACCAATCCTATTGTTTAGGTGAGAAGAAACAATCTTTGAACTTGCTTCTACTAATAATTTTGGTACAGATACCAAGTGCATTGAAACTTGTATTGTTCTTAAAATTTTATTAATCTCTAGCTGAATACCTTGTAGTTGTTCGCAAAGACCTTGACCAAAAAAACCTACAGGTCTCTCACCCCATCTAAAAAATACAAATGGGAAATAATCTTTATCATACTTTTCTTCAAATAATGTTGCGCTAGAGATACAAATACTATGTTTTCCGTCATCTGATTCTGGTCCAGATTTTAAATGCCAAGACTCTATAACTTTTATCATGTCTTTAGCTGTAGCAGATTGACCATATGTTGAAGCGTCTGGATAAGAAGCTGAGTCTATTTGCAGTTCAAAGTCTGGAAACATTGCCTTAAGAACAGATTTTTCTACATACTTAACTTGATGAATTTGTCTTGGTTTACCGTAGTAAGACTCTATATCGTCTACTTTTATTTCATCAATTATTACTCTTTCTGCTTTTATTTCACCTTCTGATATGTAAATTTTAATACAACCTGAGCCAAAAATACAAGCATCTTGAAATGCCATGGACGCTGTTTGGTAAAAATCAGTGTAAGAATAAATACCTTCAACAAATTTTGTAAGTTTTTTTGCTTTACGTTGTAGACTAAAATCACCTCCAGAAGTCAGAAAGGTAGCTTTTGGTTTGTTTTTAGTTATTTTAGATACGACTGTATCAATGAGAGATTGAATTACGTTAAGAGTAACTCTGTTTGTTACATTGTAAGAAGCTTCAACTCTACTGTAGTTAAAAGCTCCAAGACCTATCATTTCATAGTTGCCATACAGTCTAGCATACCGAATATTGTCAGCTTGTCTATATTGTTGACGACTATCTAGGGCAGAAACGTAAGCAAACAACTCTTGGTATAAATTATTTTTATTTGCCAACCACCATCGGTTTCCATTTATTTCCGAGTGCAAGGGTTACTCCTAGATGTTTGAAGACCAAAACATTAGTTCATCGTCTTCTTTTTTTTGTTGTTCTTCTTCAAATTTTGATTCGTCTGCTACAGTTTGTAGTTTTTCAGTATAATCTGTTACTGATTCTACAAATGATAACTCTGATAGTTCAAATTGAACACCGTCAATTTTAAATGATTTTACTTTATGTTCTTTACACCATTCTATAAACAGCTTAACATCTTCAAGGTTTTTTAACATAGCTGTCTCCTATTGTTCATCTATTATATTGTCCAATTCTTTTATATCATCATCGTATAACTTACTTAATTCAAAAGAATATGGATCTCTTTTTCTTTCTTCACACTCCATAGCTTCTTTCATTTCTAGCTCTTTCATATAAGCATCT
>TARA_A100001201_G_scaffold37882_3_pt1 | contig 11305 bp, 11 predicted proteins | sample TARA_A100001201 | Tara Oceans TARA_A100001201 (sample SAMEA2619872) | marine metagenome | biome: marine biome (ENVO:00000447); feature: surface water layer (ENVO:00002042); material: "saline water (ENVO:00002010), including plankton (ENVO:xxxxxxxx)" | depth 5 m | reverse complement strand
TAAAATAAAATAAAAATGGCAAATAATAAATCAGTCAAAAAAATGACCGCAACAGCGAGATTCGTTGAAGCTACTGATAGTGGATCTGGTACAGGTGCAAAAACTCTTGCAGATACTATGAGTATTCCAATTGGTTCTGTTGTAACAGCGTGTATCACTAAAGGTGAAGTATCTTCAAATTCTTCAGGAAATGGTGAGACAGCTACTATTACAGTTGGTGGAGTAAGTGTTTCATCGGCATTAAACCAAGCAGCTATGGCAGCTGGTAATGTTAATACTGATACTTTAGGTGCAGTAACAACATCTAATGCAAATATCGGTTTAACTGTAGGCGGTGAAGAAATCACTGAAGGTACACTAGATATTATAATTGAATACTATTTAATAGACTAGTATTTAATTTAACATAAGACTTATAGGGGGCATTAGTCCCCCTATCGGTCTTTTTTTATAAAATTTAAAATATGGCATTATCTTTAAACGCAGCAGACAGCTGTAAATTCTTATCAGTAATTATAAATTACAGTGCTCAACAGGCAACTAATTTACAAATAGATATAATAGATGCTAACGGAATTCCTGTAAATGGAAATCTTAATCCAACATTTACTATACAACCAGGATCGCCAGCTATTAGCTATCCTATTCCAGTTAACAATTTAACAGTTGATTATGGAATTATAACAGTTGTATTAAATGTTCAAAATGGAGGAGAAATAGATAGACAAACAGTATTACTACATTGTGATATTGATTGTTGTTTAACAAAATTAACCAATGAACTTATAGACTGTCATTGTGACTGTGCAAGATGTTCAAAAACTTTAGCAAAAGCTCAAAAAGTATTTTTATTACTTGACTCTGCTAATTATGCTTTGGTACAAGCAAATGGTGTACCTTTAAGTCAAAAACCAGGCTTTATAGATGACGCAAACTCAAAATATTTAAAAGCAAAAGAAATTTGTGACGAAAGTTGCGGATGTGATTGCTAAACTAATTACAATATATGGCAACTGAAGAATCTCCCTATACAGAAGAATCTACTGAAAAAGGACCTAGAAAAGGACTATCAAGAGAGACAGAAGAAAGATCTTCTACAAGTACTAGAGAAGAATTAGGAGCAGAAACAAGGTCTGAATCTTCTGGTATAGATACATCCGGATATGAAGGTAATCCAGTACAATTTGGTAGACCTGCTGGAAACCCTCCTAGATATATATTAATAGCTGCAGAAACTGAACCAAGTAGTGTAGGAAATTCTAGAATTATAGTTAATAGATTTGTTAACGAGGCCACACAACCAGCTTCAGGTATAACTGCTGCAGGATATGATGTTGTAACAATGGTTACGGATGTATCGTTTACTAATATTGCTAATTTAGTAACTCAAACTAGTACTCATATTGTTGTTACATATAACAATTCAGCTTTACCAGATCAGGCTACCCCAAGAACTATTCGTGTTACATGGCAGTCTGGATTTGTAAAAGAATTTGTAATACTTTTACCAGGTAAATGGGCAAATAATAATAACCCTTTAGTATTTGGTAGTTTAGCGCCTATACCTTTAGATTCTGATACATATACTACTAATTGTAATCCAGACAATGAAGTCCAAACTTATAGAAATGTTGGAACATACGGGCCTTGGGCACAACTTATATCTAGTAATTATTTAGAAATTTTTGCTTCTAGAGTAGTATTAAATCCTTATAGTGGAACAATGCTTGATACTTTACCTGAAGGACAATGGGTATTTGCTAATGGAGCAAATTTTAGTGGAAGTATAATAGATCAAACTTTTCAATTAACAAGTGCTGGTGGTGGTACACTTAATCATTTTAATTTAAGCCATAGACAGTATTTTGGAATGCCGCAGATAGCTAATATGAATCCTGCTTCACCAGCTTGGTGGGGTCAAACCAATCCTGCAAGATTAGGAGAACCTGTACCTGGTCCGGATGAGCATGAGTACCATGTTATAAAACTTTCATACCCATATGCTAGTAATTATGATAATCAACTACCTTGGACAGGAAGTACAGACCAATCTGGAAATTTAGTAAATTTTGGATTTGCAAGCACAATACATAGTGATCAATATCTTCTTGAATTTTGGAATGGTTTACAGGGATATGGAATGTTTATGGGATATGATTCTATATATGGAGGAGATGGTGATGGTTATTCTTTTAGAAGTTATATTATGTATTCATCTAATATTCCTAATTGTGAAAGAGAGCCTAGACCTGTAATAGATGCATGTGCAGACCCAAATAGTATGGCATACTATCAATACACAGGAAATGATTGTGACGGTACTAGCATTCCAGCATCAGTTTTATTAGATCCAACTACAGCTATATTTGCTCCTCAAAGTTGTTGTCCATCTTGTATAAATTCTAACGGTGACGATATATCTTATAGTACTCAACCTTTAACTCTTAATGTTCAAGGTTCTAATCCTACTACTCCTGGAGGAACAAATGGATGGATAAATGTAACTATAAAAGATGGAGGATTTGGATCAAATACTTTATTAGGTGCAACATTTGGGCTGCCTACAGGTAATGCAAATTATACATTTGTATTACAGAGTCAAGATGCAACTTATCAAATGCAAGGAAACACTGCAGGACACGCTGTTGGATCTGGAGCTATTAGTTCAAACTCTTTTACTTTTGGAAATGGTTTAACAGCAGCTGATAATACTAATAATGGACTATTACAAGGAGGAGTAGGAAATTCAACTTATGCAACTAGTAGCGCACAAGGATATGTTCCTGCAGCACAAGGAACAACTAATAGTGCTGGTCTTAAAGCAGGTTTATATAATGTATTTGTTTTTGACTCTAGTTCTACTGTATGTTTAGCTCAAGTTATAGGGGTACAATTAAAAGACCCTTTACCGATAGTAGGATGCACAGATAGTAACGCTTTAAATTATGATAGTAATGCTACTATTGCAAATAATGTAACATGTCATTATTGTGATGATACAACTGGTCAACTAGTTGATGGAAACAGTACTCCAAATGTAGTAGCCCCTATTGCACAAGCTCTTAACAACCCTTTTACAATAACATATCCAACTAATAGTACAGACACAGGTTCAGAAATTCAAATTGTAGGAATACAAGCGTCAGTTCAATTTCAAGCATATATAAACAATATAGTTAGTGGTACAACACAAAATGCTGATTATAAAGTTGAGTTATATAAATGGGATTCACAAACTGCAAGTGGTAATTCTGCTTTTGGAACATTAGCAGGATTTAATGCTAATACTACACAAGTAGGTAGTACAATAACTAGTGTAGGCTCGGCAGGTTGGAATGTTTTACTTAATGCAGCTACATTAGGAGCAGGATTTGCATATGGATATTATAGTATAAAAGTTTATGTAGATGATCCAGATGCTACAGTAGAGCAAGAACAGTGTTATGAAATTTTTGACATAACAATACCAGTACCAGCTTGTCAAGATCCTTTTTTAACTAATGCAGGAGTTACTTCAGATGGAGTTTTAATTAGTGATTCAAATTTATGGTTTCAAGATCAAACAATTTGTGATTTAAATAATAATTACTGTTGTGATACACCAACATTTACACCAGTAGCTAATTTTGACCCATGTACTAATTTTACATATGAGTCTTCAATTAGTTGTTTTCCTCCAGCAGAAGTTTTAGTATATCAAATACAGTATTATGATAGTGGAAATTGGATTAACGTAGGACCTCCAACAAGTATAGGCTCTTTGGGTCAAGGAATTGTTAGCCCATTTGTAGCTACTATAGCAGAACAAACTTTTCAAACTAATGGAAATGGAGACTATAGAATAGAGTGGGTAAGTTCTTATTCTGCAGCTCCTGATTGTACTGTAACAACTCCTACAGTTAGTATAAACTTACCTATATACGGATGTACAGATCCATCAGCATTAAATTATGATGCTGCAGCTATATGTGATGATACATGTTTATATTGTGTTTATGGATGTATGGATCCTAGTGCAAGTAATTATGATCCAAATGCAACTTGTGATGATGGTACTTGTTACACTGATGTTTATGGTTGCACAGACCCAACAGCAACAAATTATGATCCTAATGCCACAATAGATGATGGTAGTTGTGTTCATACTCCTTGCGGGTGTACAGACCCAACTGCAATTAACTATGGGTATTCTGGTCCAATATCTAACAATAATTATGTAGGAAACCCTCCTGCATGTGATGATGGAAGTTGTATAGTCTGCGATGACCCAGCAATGACTGTTTCTTACACAACTACTGCTGCAACAAGTTACGTAGTTGCTTCTGGTACAGGATATTATTGTGGAACTAATAATGATGGTTGTGTACAACTTACAGTTACGTCATCGACTTGTAATACAGGTCAATGGGAACTTGTAACTTGTACTACATTTTGTGGTTTATCCCAATCTACTACAAATTGGATACCTCCTGGAAATTATGATTTTAATACAGCTATTGAATTTTGTAATTTACCTGCAGGTACGTTAACATTTACAATATTAGATTGTCATGGATGTGAATTAATTTTTGACGTTTTAATTCCAAGTTCAGGAACTAGTTGTGGTTGTACAGATCCTGCAGCTGACAATTATAATCCTTCTGCATTATATGATGACGGATCTTGTGAGTATTGTGGATGTACAGATGAAAATGCTACAAATTATAATCCATCTGCAACTCAAGAGTGTGTTCCAGGAATATGTGAATATGGAAGTGGAGGGTCAGCGTGTCAACCACACCCATGTATACCTACAGGAATTGATCAAACTATTAGAAGAATAGAAGTATGTATAGCGGAAAATGGATTTGATTATTATAATAAATTAGTTACTGGGCAAGCAGATGATTGTTCAATAATGAATGTATGGAAATTAATATTAATGGGTTACCTATTAAAGAAAATAGGTTTAGATTGTCTTTATAACTGTGAAGACTCAAATACTCCTAGTCCTTCGTCTGCATATAGATCATGTGAAGACCTTTGGATAGAAGGGGGACCAAGTACAGGATTAAATGATTCTAATGTAAATACATTAACACCTGCAGTAGGAACAACATCTACTGTGAGTTTATTTGATCCAAGTGGAACAGGAGAGCTAACTCCTGGAGATATAATAAAGCATCATATAAGTGGAAATATATGGTTTTTCCAAGGACCAGCTCAAAGCGGGTTACCTACACCAGTAAGTGTAGCAGGATTAGATCCAGAAAATGCTTCTGGAAACATATCAGGGTATTGGGCATATTGTAATGATAACATGAGATATATATCAAATTCTAACAATATTAATTATATAGATAATTTTATTAACTTTGCAAATAAGTTTTGTAGAGATTGCGGTAATGACCCACAATTATTAACAGGAAGTTCATCTAATCAAATTATTCCAGATATACAACAAGGAATAGATGGTATAGATGATTTAGAAATATAAAAATATAAAAATGGCAAAAGTAACAGACTTAAGAACGTTGGCTAAAACAAGTGTAACTGACAGTGACTATTTTTTAGTATCTAACAGTAATACAGGAGCATCTCAAAAACTTACTGTATCTTCTATGTTTCCTGCGGTATCAACAGCAGGTACATCTAGTGAAACACTTTACACTAGTGCAACATTAACAAATAAAAATCAAATAGTATTTAAAGGAATAAAATCAGGAGACACAGGATTATTAACTGTAGCTACAACTTCTAATAATATAGTATTAACAGCTTTAGAAGCTGGTATAGATCTTAGTTTATGTAATAATACAACTGCAGGGTTTTTAAGTTCTGTAGATTTTACAGGAACAGTAACAGGAGAAAATGGAGTAACAAATGGAGGTACTGGATTATCTACAATAGCTAAAGGAGCAATGCTTTATGCTGATGCTACAGATTCTATAAAAGCTACAGCAGCAATGTCTACAAATGGGCAATTACTTATAGGTAATGCAACTACAGGTATACCTACTTTAGCAACTCTTACAGCTGGTACTAATGTAACAATTACTAATACTGCAGGAGCTATATCTATAGCAGCTAGTTTATCTACAATGGCAGGAATATTAGATATGGCTAATAATAATATAGATTTAGGTACTGCATATTTAAGTGCTGATGGGTCTACTAGTCAAGGTATAAGAGTAACTGCTGCTAATACGTATTTAGGAACATCAGGAAACTATTTTAATAGTGAAGTGTTAAATATAGGTGGTAGTATAGCTTTTAACGCAGCGGCATCTATAAAACCTAATGCTACAACATCAAGTACTACAGGAAGCAGTTTAACAATAGAATCAGGAGGATCTGCAGATGGTGCGTCAGGATCTTTAAATATAAATGCTGGATCAGCAAGTGGTAGTGGTCAAGCAGGTAGTGTAATTGTTACTTCTGGTAAATCTGCAAGTGGTACAGATGGAGATATACAATTAAAAACTTATACTGGAAGTACAGCAACAGCTGCATTAACAATAGCGGCAGAAGGACAAAATGTAACAGTAGATACAGGAGATTTAATTATGTCAACTGGAAATGTATATATGAGAAATTCATCTAATCCAGACGTAATAAAATATCAAGGCGATCCAGACGTTACAGATGATGGTACTTCAGCAATAACTGCAGATAATATTTTAACAGGAATTATAACATGTACACCTACAGGTGATAGAAGTAAAGCTACAGATACAGCAGCTAATCTTGTATCAGGATTAAGTTTAAATGTAAATAATGATTCATTTGATTTTAGTCTTATAAATTTAGCAACATCAGGTGGGCATAATGTAACACTTACAGGAGGTACAGGAGTAACTCTTGTAGGAAATATGGTAATATTTTGCCAAGACGCAGCAGACGATGCAGTATCTGTTGGTGTAGGAAGATTTAGAATTAGAAGAACTGGAAGTTCAGCAGTAACAATATATAGAATAGGATAATTTAATTATTAATAAAAACCAATATAAAATGACAAAAATTAATGCAACAAAAGGAGAATTTGTAAATCTAATTAACGGATTATTTCAAGTTCAAGATTTAAAAGGTAAAAAATTTGGATTAGCAGTAAGTAAAAATATTGCTAAATTAAAAGAAGAATTACAACACCTAGAAGATTTAGGAAAACCTTCTGAAGAGTTTATGAAATTAGCAATGAAAGTTAATGAACTTACAAAAAATAATTCTGAAGACTCTCAAGAAGAAATAAATAAATTAGAAAAAGAAAATGAAACTCTGGTTAAAGAAAGAAGAGAACAAATGGAAAAAGTAAATAAAGTAATGCAAGATAAAATGAGTATTAAATTAATTACTATTTCTGAAGATATTTTGCCAGACGACATTAGCGCTAAGCAAATTAATAACATTGAAAAAATTATATTATGATAAATTGGATAAATGGCTGGAATGCCGGAAACAAAAAAGAAAAGTACAAAATAGATATTAGAATAGGTACACTAACATTATTAGAAATAATGTTTTGTCCTTGTAAAATGTGTGAAAATAAAAAAGCAACTTGTGCAAAATTTAGATTTATGGTGTTTAATTTAGGATTTGAATTGTAATGGCAAAAGAATTAAATGAAGATACAGCGTTTAAATTAAGTATAAAAACTATAATAGGTGCTGCTTTTGCAATAGCAACTTTAGCTGGTATGTGGTTTACATTACAAGCTGATATAGCAGAAGCAAAAGAGCTACCTGCTAATGAATGGAATCCTGAGTGGGAAGAAAAGCTTCCAGACGCAGAAGTAACTCGTATGGAGTTTGATATGAAAGATCAAATGATACGACAAACTATAATGGATACGCAAGAAGATGTTCAAGAAATTAAGGCTACTCTTGAGAAAATAGAAGATAAGCTTTATGACAGATAACGTTACCTGGAAAACAAGAGTTATATACATGTTAATAATTGTTTTCATGTTAGTTTCTAGTGGTGTTTTTGGTCAGATAACAGTAAAACATTTTAATGCAGATTGGAATAAAGCTAATAGTGCTGACTGGTTTATGGATTTAAAAGACTGTAATACTAAAAGCTATGTTGATATTAGTAAGGATACAAAAGCACAAAAGGATTATAAAATATCATCTGTACCTACTATAATAATATTTAAAGACGGTGAAGAAGTTGCAAGATTTCAAGCTGATTTAAGTTTTAAAATGATAGCAACAAAAGAAGAAGTACAAGAAGAAATAGATAATATATTAATGAGTGATTTTTAAATTATGGCAAAACAAATGATAAAAAGAAAAGACGGCTCTTACTCACAACGAGGTCTTTGGGATAATATTAGAGCAAATAAAGGTAGCGGTAAAAAACCTACTAAACAAATGTTAGAACAAGAAAAGAAAATTAAAAACAAAAAAGAAATGGGAGGAACAAAGAAAAAATTATACAAAAAAGGCGGAAAGTCTGCTTTTGGAATGCTTAGTGTAAAAGCTGGTGTTGACAATAATCCTAATCCTACAGCTGCAGATAGAATAGTTGGAGCTAAGAAAAATAAAAAGAAAAAAGGAGGCAAAAAGAAAATGATGGGAGGCGGAATGAAAAAGATGTACAAAACTGGAGGATTTACTTTAGAACCTAAAGTGCCTAACATAGACGATCATAACTGCTGCAGTTAAAATGTGGGAATTATTTAAGGATAAAAATGAAATCAATGAAAAAAATGTAATTGGATTTGCATCTTTTATTCTTATGGTTATGTTTGCTATTACAGATCTTATAACAGGCTTTTGTGGTCAAGAGCTTGTGATAAACAATACTATATATAATTCTTTTGTTATTATAACATTAGGATGTTTTGGAATTAGTTCTTTTGAAAAAGTAAAAACAAAAAAATGAAAAAAATATTATTATTATTATTATTACCTATACTAAGTTTTGCACAAAACTGTGCACCAGCTTTAACAGCTATTGATACGTGTATGTATGGTTATGCTAGAACGTGGGTTGAGTGGCAACCATTAGATAGTGGTTGTACTATAGCTAATGTTCATAGAGGTACACCTTATAATACATATTCTTGGAATTGGTACGATCAGAATATAACTAACTATTCTTTTTATAATAATTATAGTCCTGGTGACCCATTTGCCAGTTCAGATGGATTTTGGATGGTTTTAGAAATGGCTGATGGTAGTTTTACCGATACAATCTATGCAAATGAATTTACATGTATTGAAGGCTGTATGGATCCATCATATGATAATTATAATCCACTAGCTAATATACCTGATGTTTGTTTGGCTATACCACCTCCACAAGATGATTGTTCTGATACTACAAAAACATCTATAACAATTGAATTTACACCAGACACATACGCTGGTGAAACTTCTATGCGTATTGTAAATCAAGATGACAGTATTTTATATAATGTGCCGCAAGGATTTTTCTACAATGTGGGTACTGGTAATACATACACTGAAACAATATGTGTACCAATAGATGATACAATAAGATTTATGATATATGATTCATATGGTGATGGTATATGTGGTAGTTGTTTTGGTGGTGTAGATGGTAATGCTTTAATTACAGATGAATGTGGTGATACTATATATAGTTTAACACCAGGTGATAATTTAAACTTTGGTAGTGGTGATACATCAGATATTTTTGTAATGAAAGATTGTAGTTGGATACCTGTTGTTGGTTGTCCTAACCCAGGATATTTAGAATTTAATCCAGCTGCAGACGTAATGAATCCAGCGCTTTGTATTACACCTAGAGTTATAGGTTGTATGGATAGCACTATGTTTGATTTTAATTTTAATGCTAATACACCACTTATGGAAGATACATGTGATTACATATTAGAACTTACAGATGGTGGTGGTGACGGTTGGTTAGGTGCTTACGTTGTAGTAAATCAATTAGGTAATTCATACGGTCCTTATACTAACACAAGTTCTTTTGTTGAAATTATAAATTTAGAATTAAAATCAAATCACCCAGTTACAATTAGAGCTTATTCACAAACAAGTTCTGATGCTACTATAGATCAAATAGGTTTTAGATTAATAAATCCAGAAGGTAATGTTATAGCTTCAGGCGGCACAAATCCTTGGAGTGACAGAATAATGTTGTTTCCAGATAAGTATATAGCTTTACCAAATTGTCCTACTATATGCACACCTTATATTTATGGGTGTATGGACACTGCAGCTTACAACTATAATGATACGGCAAATACTAGTGATGGTAGTTGTTATTACAGTCCTGGATGTGTTGATCCACAATACCTAGAATATTATACACAAGGTTTTACGGCAGACTATGACGATGGGACGTGCTTAACAGAAGCTTTGTGGGGCTGTACAGATTCTACAGCCTTCAACTATGATTCGTTAGCAAATTTAGACAATGGAGGATGTACGCCAGTTATTATGGGTTGTATGCAGCCGCTAGCTTTTAATTATGATCCTTTAGCTAATACTCCAGATACATGTATACCTTTTATATATGGGTGTATAGATCCTAGTATGTTTAACTACGATTCAACAGCAAATACAGATGACGGAAGCTGCATACCTTTTGAGTATGGGTGCACAGATTCAACAATGTTTAATTTTAATCCTTTAGCAAATGCAGAATACACTCCTAGTAATTGTGTGCCTTATATTTATGGTTGTACTGACCCTTCTATGCTTAATTATAATGCGCAAGCCAATACAGAAGATTTTAGTTGTATCCCTTACATTTATGGTTGTATGGATAGTACTGCTCTTAACTATGATTCAACAGCTAATACTGACAACGGTTCGTGTGTGGCTGTGGTTGAAGGATGCATGGATCAAGGAGCATATAATTATAACGTTAGCGCTAATGTTAATGACAGTAGTTCTTGTCTCTATAGTGCTGGTTGTATTACTGGACCTGGTATTCCTTACTGGTTAAACGATCCTTGTTATGCTTGGGTAATTGAGGTTGATGAATATTGTTGTGAAAATGAATGGGATGAAATATGTGCATTAACTTATGATCACTGTGCAGATGGAATGCCTATGCCTCCTGCTAGAGTAACAGAGAAAAAATTGTTAAGAATTACTGATTTATTAGGTAGAGAAGTTAAAGAAACAAAAAATAAAGTGTTATTTTATATATATGATGACGGCACTATAGAAAGAAAAGTTATTAAATGAAAAAACTATTAATTATATTTTTATGCTTATCTAGCATTGTACAAGGACAAATACGTCTAGAAGATATTAAAGAAATTGACTTTAATCAATTTTTTAAAGACCAAATTAAATTTGCTACTATATATGGTGCTGTAAAT
>TARA_A100001201_G_scaffold18199_4_pt1 | contig 11315 bp, 6 predicted proteins | sample TARA_A100001201 | Tara Oceans TARA_A100001201 (sample SAMEA2619872) | marine metagenome | biome: marine biome (ENVO:00000447); feature: surface water layer (ENVO:00002042); material: "saline water (ENVO:00002010), including plankton (ENVO:xxxxxxxx)" | depth 5 m | reverse complement strand
ATACATATCAACACCACTTACTTTTACATCTCTTGGCTCTATATACATATTACCTCTCCATTCACCTGGTATAGTTTCAACAACATGATCCTCTATAATAGTTCTTTCTCTATTAGGATTAATGTTTAAACCTGGTTCAAGAGATAAACCATGAGGACCATATATATTGTTCTCAGGCGTAGTATTATCCATAAAACCACCAGTAGATTGAACTGGTTGTACATCTACAAAGTCTTGTTCATTAAAAAATGGGTTCATTATAAGTTTAGTTTTGCTAGTTTATTGATAGCTGATTGAACGCTATTAGGATCGTTAGGGTTAATAGGTATTCTAAATAATTGTCTATCAGAAGCTGTGCTACCTTCTTTTGGTCTTACAGTAAAATCACCTGTAGTACCTGGAGTTACATTGGCAGCAGCGTTAACATAAAGCTTCTTTTGCTCTGGAGTAAAGTCTTTCCATTTAGATGGAAGACTATTTAATTGCTGTGCTAGTTGTTTATCACCTTTCTCTGCTACCTCTTTAGCAAGTTCTTTTCTCCTATAAGGACTGTAATCAAGTCCAATTACAGAATCTATACCTTGCTCGGTGTTATCAACATTGATACCTTTAAACATTATTGTGCCAGGTACGTCGTCTTCTTTTTCTAATATATAACCCATATCTGCTAACTGTAAACCTAGGTCAGAAACAGCTGGTTTTGTAGGATCTATATTCATGTTGTAACCTGTAACATTACCCTGTGGACCAAAGTTTACCATAGATCCATCACCAAAGTCATGAGATTTATACCAAGACTGAATATCATTACTATTTTTAGTGTCGCCTGGTGGTACATTAACATTTTTTATTATATTACCTTTTTCATCTCTCTTAATGCCATTTTTAGAATCATAACCTTGTTGAGCAAGATCATTCATTTTAGTTATATAAGCATCAACAACAGCGTCTTGTAAAATTTTTTGTGCTTCAGCAACAGCCGCTGGATCTTGATTTGGTTTTGTTAATATATCAAACTCTTTTTGATATTCACTTTTATTTAATAAAGGTGTTCCAAAGCCCATAACATCATCAAAAGCAGCACTAACAACACCACCTTTTCTTTGTTGACTTAGCTTTTGATTTAATTGTGATCTTTGTAAAGCTTCTTCTGTTGGATTTAAAACTCTACCCCTGTCATATGCTGAGCTTAAATTTTTTCTCATTATATTACCAGTATCGTAGTTTTTATAAACTATATTTTCTTGTGCTTCTTTAGTTATTTGGTTCATAGAGATTTCACCCATTGTAGCATGGTTGACTATAACATTTCCGTTTTCAACTCTTGTGTCAATTATATTTTTACCACTCGCTAAATCACTATAAAACATTTTTAAGTTTGGATCCATCGTGCTAGATAATAAACCTGTGTCAGCTGCTTCATTGTAACCTTCTAATACACTATTTAAACCTTTTAATTCATTTGGCACACCTGTTAATATTTGATTTTTTAAAATATTTATATTACCAGCTTTACCAGCTCTACCTATAAAATCAGTTTGACCCATGTCTTGTTGAACAGCCATGTTGTAACCTATTTGTGCACTTGTACTATTTTTCCAACTTTCAATACCGTTAAATATAGTATCTGGTAAACTTTGATAATCTTCATAATTTATTTGTGGTCCAGCGTCTATATTTCTAGCTACATAAGCGTCAGCTCTCATGCTATCTAATTGTTCTTTTGTATATTGTGGTTTTGGTGTTTTAGGTGCACCTTTAGCACCTAACTGTGCAGCTTTAAAAGAATCTGTGTGTGTAACATAAGGGTTAACACCACCTTTACTTTCCACACCCGCAAAGTAATTTTTATCTAAACCACCAAAGTATTGTTTTTTATTAGGAATCATAATTTTTTATTTTTTACCCCACAGCATTCTGTGCGTCCATATATTCACCAGCTCCAGCACCTAATGCACCAATACCACTCATTATACTTTGTGTTGCTTGTGCTCTTGCGGCATTTGCAGCTGATAATCTTTGTCCAGCTTGATTCATCATAAAGCTACCCTTTTGATATTCTAAACCTCTTGCTTGTTGTGCACCAGCTAATTCTGCGGCTTGTATTTTAGCAGCACCCTGTGCAGCAGCCATTTGGTTTTGCGCTTCTTGCTGACCTATTGCAGCGGCAGCAGCTTGATTTTGTTGAGCTTGCTGACCAGCCATAGCTTGCGCTAACGCAGCAATACCTCCACCACCAGCGGCACCTTGCATACCAGCCATAGTATTAGCTAAACTAGCTTGATTGGCTTGATTTTGCATTTGGTATTGCTGTTGATTTACGGTTAAATCTTCGTACGTGTTTTCTAAGTTAGCAGCTAAATTTGATGTATCTAAATTCATCATGTTTTGCTTTGCAGCATTAAACTCTGCTTGAGCAGCTCTTTGCTCTCGCTTTCTAGCTCCACTACCTATTATACCGCCGGCTATACCTACTAAACCTTGTACACCGGCTGAAATTGCAGCTCCTGGAATCATATCTTTATTTGTTTATATTATTATTACACATTATTTACTACTTTCAACTATTTCACTACCAACAGAAAATAATTCAACATTTTCATGGTCATCATTTTCCATTTTTACTTCCGCATAGTATCCAGCTAAACTAGACATATTTGCTCTATTATCTTTACTAAATAGTATAAAACTACTTGTTGTTGGCCTAGTAGTATTATCGGGTATATCACATGTTATAGTGTTATTAACCCTGTCTATTGCTGTTATTTCACCCATAGGCTCAATATCACTTTGTGATCCATGAGCATTAGGCACACCACTGCCTTGAGTTGTATCCATATAATAGGCTAAATCTCCTATTGATACTGATACGTTTATTGTATGATTGAAAGGTATTGTTATACTAGGCATATTTATTTATTTTAACAGTTTGTTCCTCCGGTATCGTTTTCTGAATCATCACTAGAGCTATAATGTTTAGCACCGCTTATATAAGCTGAAATGTTACCATTACTAACAGTCATATCTGTTATTTTACCTCTACCATATGATGTTCCACATCCACCAGCTACCGTAGCATATCTAATCCAGTGGTTTTCTTGGAAACAACTAACTGGCATAAGAGCTAAATTACTACCGTTACAGTACTGTGTAGAAGACACATAATGTATTCCACTTTGAGATCCATTTGCAAGATATGTTGTTACTTCCCATCTAGCACCTGAAACACCCTCAGCTACATCATTAATTGTTATTGTAAATTGTTTTTCAAAATAACCACTACCATCAGCATCAGTAGATCTTACTCTAATAGAATATGAATTTTTAGTTTCGTAATCAAATGCCGCACTAGCTCTTAAGTTAGAACCACTAATATTAAAGCTTGAGTTATCAGTACTACCAGTACCAGAAACTAAAGTATAAGTGTAAGTTCCAGAGCCATCAGGATCAGTTGATGAGAACGCTCCAACAACATCATTTATTGAGTTATTTTCGTTTATTGAACTACTTGATAAAGATATGTCAGTAGGTGCGTCAGCTACAGCGGCTATATTTAACGTAGCTGTTGCTGTGTTACTGTTTTGAACACCATCATTAACTCTCCAAGTAAAAGTAACGTTTGTATTATTGTTAGCAGCAGGTGTATAAGTTATTGCACCTGTAGATCCGTTTATAGAACCTAAAGTACCGTTAGAACTAGTATTATCTGCTACAACACTATAAGTTAAAGTATTTCCTTGTGGATTACTAACATGCGAACTTAAATCAATACTTAATGCTTGATCTTCGTTACCAGCAAACGTTGCATTACTAGCAACAGGTGGTTGGCTTATAATATTAGCTAAGTTCAAACTCGATGTTACGTCAGCATTTGGAAAACTAGTTACAGTAAAACCATTTGTAGACGATGCTATAGTTAATGTTGTTGTTCCACTTCCTGTTATAGTTGGTTCATTAATAAAAAAGCTACTACCACTAGCATCAACATTACTAAAATCATCAGGGAATATAGGTTGTCTAGCTACATATAACGCTTGACTACCTGTTACAGTAAAACTAGCTGTTTTTTGATCAACATAACCATCAGCTGTTCCTACGCTTTCTAAGTAACCTCCTGTTATAGTATCAGTTGTTCTACCTGTTACGTTACTACCATTTATAGTTGTTAATGTTATAGTAACATCATCTTGTTGTGTTAAAGCTATATTAGGATTAGAATTATTATAATTATTAATACTAGTTGAAAGTGTTGTACCAGATTCGGCAGTTACTTTTATATTATAAGTTTCAGTTCCTGATGTTATAGGTGGAAACTCAATAAATACCTCATGTTTACCATCACTACCTATACCCACATTATCTAGCTTAGTTGCTGAATTAGTAAACTTAGTATCACTTTCTGTATCAAAATCATATGTAAAATTATCACTAGCTCTTTTAACTTCTAATTCAAAATTAGCACTAGATGTTCCATATATAGTTAATGTTCTTTGTTCACCTTGTTTTAATATAGCGTCATCATTCATAACCAAAGATCTTATAATAGCCTGTGTATTCTGATCTGTTGGCTTTGCAATAGCATTTGCTACAAAATCTATATTATCACCAGTTACAAATGTTTCTGGAAATTTATATCTTACTACAAACTCTCTACCAGTTAAATAACCAAAATAAGATTGTTCATTTGTATCAATTATATCTATAACATAATTACTAGCTGTTCCTGTAGAAACTGTTGCTGTAGGAGGTGTTGCAAAATAATTACCAGCTGTAGCATTAAATTCTTTTCTAAATAGTATAGGGTATGGTTCTGTTGGGTTAGGTAAATTACTACCACTATAAGCTGTTCCAGAATAAGTTGAAGGAGTAGCATTACTAACTGTAGCATCGTGAGTACCAGCTACTGTAAATTCTCTACATTTTTTATCTTTAGCATCACCGTCAATATCTATAACAAAATCCGTACTACTATTAGCAACATAACTATTATCAAGATCACATGTTACTGTTACTGTATTATCATCTGCATAAGGCGTACCAGTGTCATCTAACGTTATTGTACTTATACCAGCTGGTGGATTTTCTTTACTAAAATCCGCAGCAGCAACAACGTAACCAGCGTTTGGCGTTATAGTTAACACAACGTCAGCGGCAGAACCTAAAGCTTGACCTTTTGTTACAGTTACTTGTTGTGAATCTATTGAGCAGTTATTTAATGCCATATTTTTATATTTTAACCTTCGTTACCGTCTGCGTTTTCTTTTATTGTTATTGTTACATTAGCTTGAGATGTATCACCTGTTGGAGCAGCTGATGGTCTACCTATACCTTGTACACTAAATTCTTGCGTGTCTAAGTTACCAATGTTAGTTTGATCACCTTTTATGTAATTAAACCATTTATCTTCTTTATCTATAAAACTAGGTACTGAACCTGTCTGTAAATTTGTTGTAATTTCAGAAGCAAACCAACCATTAATTTTTTCTAAATCATATAAAGACTCGTCTAAGTTAGCATTAGCAGATTTTATTACTCTACTTTTTGTACCTTCGTAATTTAATGTTTTAAAGCTTTTTATAGTACCAGGTGCGTCATTTAAAATTAAAGTTAATGATGAGTTTGTAAAGTTTGCAGCTTGTGTACCATAAAATCTATTTCTATAATCACTGTCATGAACAAATAATTCACCATTTTTAAACGTGTAGTATTTATTATTTAATGATAAACCATTTTCCATTATATAACTTTTTCTACTAGTCCAACCTTTTACTTGCTCTTTGTATGTTATTGTATCTTCATGTCCTCTTACAGCCTTGTTTGTGAGTGTAAAGTCTAATGAATTTTTATTATCATCATAAGCACCTATTATAACATCACATACAGCTAGTTTATCTCTAAAGTAATCAACCATACCTGCGGCTGATATTTCTGTTAAACCATTTCTTGACAATCTTAATATAACACCTCTAGCTTTATCGGCAAAATAAGCTTGGAAACCGTAAGAAACAAAAGACTCAGGGTTTTTACTTATACCATATTCACCAACATAAGGTATTGACTGACCTAATACAGCTTGGTTAGATGTTACATTAGCATTACCATCAGCGTTAAATAATGCGTCTTTGTTTGCTAATACTTTTATTATTTTATCTTCACAACAAACTGTTAAATCAGTGTCTCTAGTGTGAAGCTTTTGTATTGATCCGTATTCTGGATTTAAATCTTTTGTTATAGGTTCAGCTATAATAAACTGATTTGTTCTATTAACACCACTTGTTGAGTTATATATCTGTGAAAATATTAAACCGTTTTTCTTTCTCTCTTGTTTGTATTGTTCAGCTAATACCATCGATGCTTTAACACCTCTTGCGATAATAGGTGCGTTGAAATCATCTCTTATTCTATTTGACTCAACACCATTACCAAAACTAAAACAGTTAAAGTAATCTAAAGTTTTTTGTTGATTATGTTGAGCTATAGGAAAAGCTTGACTAGCTTCATAATATAAATCAACATCTATAGCTTCTTTAGGTTCTGTCTCCCATATAGCTGGATTTGAAGTTGAAAATGTGTTTTCACCTAAATCGACTTCTAATAATTCTATAATACCCTGTTGATTTTCATTTCTATTAGCGTAATCTGTTTGATTAAAATCAACTATTGGTTTATCAAGTTTTAATGTAAATATAGTTCTTTTACATGAACCCCAATGACCACTACCACCGTTGTAGTTTGTTACAGCTGTTACAACTGAATCAACAACAGTATATATTTCAGGATCACCTGTTATACCGTTGTAGCTATCGTTTCTAAATTGAAACTTAGCACCTTGTACTCTTATTTTTTGTGCAAAATCATTATACACAGCTCTTCCACCAGTATATTCATCTCTAGTACCTAAAATAGAAAAGCTAATTAAATCTTTTCCAGCAAATATACCCGGTGGCTTATTCATACCAGATATATTTTGATACCATAAAGCAGGATTACCATATTTATGATCAGGTTGCCAGTGCATAGAAGGTACACATCTATCAAAAACCCAAGCCCATTTTTTATCAATTATATCAGCTTTCCATGGTCCAGAATTACTCCTACTACAACTATCGTCTCTTCTTATAAATGATGCTGTGGCGTCAATTTTATAAGCTACTTCGTTAGCAGCTAAAACATTATCTGTTATAAAATTATCTCTATTTATTTTAACAAAAAATCTACCAGAAAACTCTGCTTTATTTTTTTGCTCTTCTTGATATATTTCTATTTGTAAACCAGGAGCTGGACTACCATGTGTCCCTGCTACAGATATATCACTTCCAAATTTATCATCTATAGATATTGTGTATCTATCAGTACCTGTTTCTGTGTAAGCCATGCTTTGTATCCTGTAATAATCAGAAGCTCCATTACCAGATAAAAATCTTAATAATAAATTAGATTGACTTATTATACCACCTGGTTGATCATCAAAACTAGAATTATCTATAAAATCTTCTTTTGTTATAATAAAACTATCTGCATTTTCTACTGGAAAAGCAACAGATCCTAAACCTATTGTGCTACTACCAATATCAGCTCTACCTCTTGAACTTTTAACTGTTTTCAAGAACGTAGGTGCTTCGTTTTCTATAGCTATTACTTTATACTTAGCTGCAGCACTAACAAAAGTATCACTATCGTGTTTCTTTTTTAATATTAAAAATGTTTCTTCATCAACTTTATTTCTTTCAGATGATGGAAAGCTTAACCATATATTATCATCTTCAGCATCGTACCATCTATCTTGAGCTAAGTTATAATATTGATTTGATGTTTCTTTTATAAAAAACTTAAATGAATCAGCAAACGCAGGTGGCGTATGTGTCATTTTAACTTTTAACTCATTGTATGTGCTTGCAAAGTTTTTGCTTAATGTTTTTGAACCACTAGTATCTGTAAACACAGGTGTTTCTCTACCATACTCGTCTCTATATACAACACCTAATTGATATGTTCTTTGGCTTTTTATTGATTTACCAGGTGATTTATATAATACAGCTGGAGTAAAACCGGTTCTATCTGAAACGTTAACCTCAAACTTAGGTGATATTTCAACACCATTAGAATCAAGCATGTCAAAATTATGAACATAGTTGCCATATATTATTCTATTAGCAACTAGCTCTTGTGATTTTGCTTTTAATGGAACACTATCAAATGGTCTTAATAATTGGTTACTAGGTATTGTTTTATATATTATTTCTGACTCTATTTCAAAAGCATTAGCAACATACTCAGGATCTTCTGGTTTAAATGATTTTACAGTATATATATTATTGTTACTATCATCTTTATATAAAACATCTATTTCTTTAACACCTTTTGGTATATCTGTAGGTTTAAAATCAGATATTTTTAAATACCTCAAATCATTAGACATACCTAAATTATAACCTTTTTTAGGGTTATACTCAAAGTCTTTTGGTAAAAATGCAACTTGACTAAATGGACCAATTGTTGAATATTCACCGTCTCTATATTTATATCTATAAGCAAATCTTATAAATTTATTTTCAAACATAGGATCTTCTTGCTCAAGCTCTAAGTTCCATGTAGCGGTAGTTTGTGGTACTATTTCAGGTATTGAATTTATCGTAACTGTTATAGAAGTAGAACCAGGCGTATAACTAGTAACCTCGCATCTAATTGTGTAATCAGGATCAAAGCCATTTATATCAGGATCATCACCGTTGTTTAATATAACAATATCACCGTTTAATAAAGTTGGTATTGGACCAGTTGTTGTTAGTGTAACCTGCTCACCAATCTCCATTGGTTCATTATCTGACGAGTCATAAAAGTTACCAGTAACAGATGTTTCTATAACACCAGCAGTACCACTAGTTGTTGTTCTTTTTGTGTTAGACATTGTTATAGTAGGAGGAAGAGTAGGTCCTTTCTTTATAACTGTAACATCAGCTTCTGTAAAAGCATAAGCATCTGATGCTAACTCGTTAACATCTAATAATGTAGTATGTGTATTGTTATTTATACTACCATAAGTAGTACCATCACCTTTAAATCTTTCTATATTAATAACCTTAGGCTCACTGTTATCATCTGTAAAAAATAACAAACCGTCAATTAGGTTAATACCTGTTATTAATTTGTTTTTATCAAAATTTAATACGTTGTTTTTATCAACACATACAAAAGCAATATCATCACTTACTTGATCATACTCAATTATTGCGTCAACAGTAGTTCCACAAACAAACCAATATATTTTTTCGTTTTCAGTATCAGCAATACTACCAATACATTTAGCACCAGTTATACCAACGTTTTTTAGTTGTCTATTACCTCTAATATTTTGCACAGAACCAACATTACTACCGTCAGATCCAGAAACCTCTATATTCATAGCGTCTCTGTATTCACCATTAGGCAATAATCTCTCGTCAAGGTCTTTGTTCATTCGACCTACGGTAAAAGTGTGTTTAATTTCCGGCATGTTATTAGTGTTTTATAACTTTAGACTTACCTCTCATTATCTGTGTAAGTTCTTCTATTTTAAGATTAGATAATCTAAGCTTTGCGTTTCTTATAGCTGCAAATCTTTCCTTTTTAAGTAAAGGTATATAGTTAGGTGGTACTGATGTGTGAGTGCTAGCAATAGCATGAGCAATCCATTTGTACATTGCTTCTTCAGCAAACTTGTGTACAATCATTTCATCATCAGTTCCTAAACCATCACTAATATATTTTAATGTTATTATTTTATTAGCTACAGAAGAGCTAAAATGTATATAACCTCTTTTTTCGTCTATATAAAATAAACCATTGAACTGAGCGTGCTCAGGTTCTAATCCATATCTTCTACCTTCTAACGCATCAAAATCTTCTTCACTTTTTCTATAATCATCGTTTGAATCTAAATTTTGATCACCACTAGCAGCTTGATACCTTGTCCATGTTGTTGAATCAGCCAGCTCTATAATATTACCATCACCATCATATAAATACTCAGCGTTATCATCTTGTGAATAAGATGTTGGATTACTTGTTTTTCTTGCAGGGTATAATATTTTTTCAACACCATCATCATCTACATAACATACTTTTACGTAGTTAACATAATCATGTGGTAAAGCCATTTTTAAATTAGGTGGTACAGTTATTTCAGCTGATTTACTTGACTTAAACGTATCGTAGCTTAATTCTTGTATTGCTCTTTGAGCATGATAAGCCACATCTGCTCTTCTAACTCTAGGTATTATTTTATCTTTACCTACGTAACTAATCATAAAGTTATTAATTATAGTTTGTAAAGATATAAATTGATAATTACCTAACTGTGGATTTGTAAGGTTTACAAAAACAACACCGTTTTGAGCAATAGGTGTAGTTAATGTAACAGTATATGTTGCTGGATCATAAGTAAAAGCAACATTAACAGTTGTAGTACCACTAACAACAGTAGTAACCTGGATCTCACCTGCCGATGTAGGCATTGTTGCTAAGTTGTTTAATAACGTTTGGTTTACTGGAAAGGTTAATACATAATTACCTTCATCAGCGTGACCAGATCCCGCAGCTTGATTAGCTGACGTTAAAAACTCCTCTTGACCGTAATATTGTTGATGTGTTCCTTCAAATAGTGGCATAATTATTTATTTTCTTGTTGTACGTTTTGTGCTTCCTCTTGAGCAGCTATTTGATATAGTTGAGGATCTTTAATTTCTATACCTGCTAATTCTAATATCTTAACTACTAATTCAGTTTCTTCTGACATGTGTAGTTCAAAATGCTGTAAGTCAGCATGACTACCATCAAACATAGCTCTACTGTTAGATGAGTTTACTATGTAAGTCCATCTTACCGTTGCAGGTCTTGCTATGTAGTTACATACTACATTTTTTGTTATAGTCGTGGGATAAATTTGTATAGATCTTGATTGAGCTATTTCGTTTTCAAATGTAGAGTTTTGTGGATCTCCACCAAAAGCATTATCTTCTGGCACAACACCACTTGTTCTAACGTAAACAGGTCTAGTTAAATTTGGTGCAGTTAAAGGGGAGTTTTGTATATGATGTATTTGGTTTTGGCTTATTTTTTCTATTTCTACATAACCACCTTTGTGTTTGTAGTATAATTCACCCATACGATAATATAAAGGTAAAGTACCCATACCGGGTTCTGCGCTATCACCTGACATTATAACATCTTCTCTATATCTTTCAAATATATCTATTTTTTCTTGTATAATGTCTACTTGATCAGCGTACGTGTAATCATTTCCAGGTACTCTGTTCAAAGCATTTAAATCATAAAAG
>TARA_A100001201_G_scaffold132055_1_pt1 | contig 11325 bp, 19 predicted proteins | sample TARA_A100001201 | Tara Oceans TARA_A100001201 (sample SAMEA2619872) | marine metagenome | biome: marine biome (ENVO:00000447); feature: surface water layer (ENVO:00002042); material: "saline water (ENVO:00002010), including plankton (ENVO:xxxxxxxx)" | depth 5 m | reverse complement strand
TCATTAGTAACTGCTCGCTCCAATGTGACAATCACCTGTGCAAATACTGTTATTTCATCTAATTTGAATGTTAGCGGTATTTCAAAAATTACAGGAACAGGTGACAATGCAAGAGTTGTTATTGAAAATGCAACAACTCCAGGCTCAAACAATGCGACCACACAATTTACAGGTGGTCAGCAAGGAAGTATTTTTTGGGATACAAATTACATTTATGTTGCAACGACAAATACACAAATTAAAAGGGTGGCGTTGTCAGTTTTTAGTTAGAGTGGTTGAATGTTTGAAACTCTTGATGATTCAAATTTTATGTTATATGCAGCTAAGTTTTATGATAATCCGAGATGCGTAGACATTATTGAATTTAATGAAGATGTAAATCGTATTAAGTATCTTAGACGTTTGTTTCGAAGATACAGCACACAAGGTGATATGAATCATAGATTGATATTAAATCACCTTATTGCACTTTATAATGTTTTTGAGGAAAGACATTTAACTCGAATGTTATTCTACAAGTGCTATGAATATCTTGAATATCTGAAACCTTTTTTAGTTTTTTTAAATCAATGGCCAAATGTTCCAATCAAAGGAATTGGTCTTGGAGATGAAACAATTGACCCTACTTTTGTCGTAAGTGATGAGGATATAGAAAAGGTTTTACAAAAGATATGAGTACAGCAGTCGATCTCTTTTTTGTCTATCAATTCATTCGAAGACTTACAACTCCGTTTGATGAAACGGATGCGTTTGAGCTTGGTCTTATTGATGACAAGGGTAAGAGACTCAAGAAAGCAAAAACTCCAGCAGAAAAGAAAGCGATGACTCTTTTTGATCGGTTGATTTTCAACATCAAAAGATTGATTGCAAGAGTTCCAGGCGGTAATACAAAAATTGCAACCTATGGAGCTGCACTTTTTCTTTTGAAAGAAGAAAATGCATCAAAAATGTCTGACTCCGAAAAATTAGAAGGAATTATAAACGAAATGAATAATCTGGATAAAGAAACACAAAGAACATTCAATGAAATGTTCAAGGAAGAAGATGCTCCTACGAATAGTGTTGCAGGAGGAGGAGTTGCACTTCCACCAGACCCTCTTTACGACAAGAAAAGAAAAAAACGTGGAAGACCTCTAACACATAATAAATACATTAATGCTATGAACTACATTAAGAGAAAAGCAAGAGAAGCCAACCTCAAAGAGAAGGAAGAAAATAAAAAATGAACATATATGCAAATGACTTGTATGGTGTAACAGTTTTAAAAGAAAAGCAAACAAAAGAAGATGTTGTACTTTCAGAAGTTGTTGGTGACAACGCAATTGTAGAAGATTCTAAAAGAAAGAAGAAACTTTTAAGAACATTGACGGAATAATATGCGACTTAGTAAAAACTTTACTCTGTCGGAGTTCACAAAAAGTCAAACGGCAACACGTAAAGGGCTTGATAACACTCCAACAGAAGAACATCTGGAATGTGCAAAAGCACTATTTGAAAATGTTGTTCAAAAAGTGAGAGATCACTTTGGACTTACAATATTAAATAGTGGATATCGTGGAGAAGAATTAAATAAGGCTGTCGGAGGTTCATCTAGGTCACAACATTGCAAAGGTGAGGCAGTTGATTTAGAGTGCCCAGGCACATCTAACTATGATGTTGCAAAATGGATTGAGGACAATCTGGACTATGACCAGCTAATACTTGAGTTCTACACGCCAGGTATTCCTGATAGTGGTTGGGTTCATGTAAGTTATACAAAAGGAATAAATAGAAAACAAAGTTTAACTGCAATGAAAGAGAAAGGTAAGACAGTTTATAAAAATGGTCTTATAGAATAAGTATGAAAAAAATTATAGAATGGTTTCGTTATCATATTTTTCCTCTATATAGAATTACGATTAGCGGAGAGGACTTTGACAGACAGTCCTTTACGTGTACGCGTATTCGTAAACTATCCCCTAAACACATTAAAGTTATACTTGAGAACGATAAACCTTTTGAGGTTCGTACTGTAAAAGAATTGAATTGGACTGTGGAGAGAATCTAATGCCCTATATGTTAATCGTTATGGCAGTTGTTGGAGGAATGGGTTTCTTTTATTACAAAGATACACAGGCACAACTTCAACAAGCTGCATCAGAAATTGCACTTCAAAAAGTTGCAAACGAAGAACAAGTTCGTACAATCAATGCACTTCAAAGAGATGTAAAAGCACAAAAAGAAGTCTCTGAAAAACTTTCTCTTGCATTATCACAAGCAAGAGAGGAAGTGACCAAAACACAAAATAAATTTAACAAGGTATCTAAAGTTCTTGGAGAACGTGATATTGGTCGTCTTGCAGTTGCAAGGCCAAGAGTGATAGAAAGAATTATAAACAAGGGTTCACTTGATGCAGGCAGATGTTTTGAGATATTGTCTGGAGACCCTCTAACCGAGAAGGAGAAGTTAGTTGATAAAAAATCTGCAAGTAATACGCAATGTCCTGACATCGCTAATCCTAATCTCTTTAATTAGTGCTTGTGCTTCTTCTCGACCTCCTGTTGAGATGATAACCACAGAGATTGAAAGGTCAAAACTTTCAATTCCCTCTGTGGATACAGTTAAACTAGATAAAGTGTCGTGGATGCTCGTAACAGAAGAAAATGTTACAAAAGTCTTTGAGGATATTGATAAAAAGAAGTTTAATCCTGTTCTTTTTTCTTTGACAGATAAAGGATATGAGAAACTATCCGTTAATTTTGCAAAAGTTCGAGCCCTCGTCATGCAACAACAAGCAGTTATAGCTGCATATAAAGATTACTATGAAACCACTATTGAAAACGAAAAGAAAGAAATAGAGGAAAAGAAGAAGGTCGAAAAACAAACTTCTTCAAAATCTGGACTTCAAAGACTTAAATTCTGGTAATTATAAATATTCTCGACATTATGTGATTTTGAAAGTATTTTAAATTTCGGAAAACATAATGGCAGAAGAAGAAAAGATTAATAAATTAACAACAAAAGTTGCAATACTAGACAAAGAGTTTGAATCTGTACGACAAATGTACTCCAAACTTGATGTCGCTGTTGATAAACTGACAGAAGTGGCTGAAGATATTCGAACTTTGGTAACAGTTCAGCAGGCAAAACTCGACTATCAGGAGCAAGAAACTAACTACGTTAAAAACTCCCTCAAAGAATTTAAAACCTTTGTGAACGAAGAGCTTAAGGTCGGCAGAACCTATATCATAGACGAACTTCAAAGTTTTAAAGACTCCCTTGAAAAAATAGATGCACGTATCTCAAAATTAGAAAGATGGAAATGGGTCGCAATTGGTGGTGCGACTGTCATTGGATATGCTATTGCACAAATGCCTTCAATAATGTTAGGAAGCTAAAATGGCAGATGTAAAAAAGACAGTTCAAATCGACCTAGAGGTTGACACGAATACAGTCAATAGTGGAAGCAATCCCTATATGAATTGGATACACATGGCAAGAGCTGTGGATTCATGGAGAATTTTTCCAAGACTTTTTCTTACAACCTATATCGTTCTACTGTACAAATCAACAATGTGGTTCATGGATTTACCAGACCCTAACACACAGCAAGCAGGATTAATCTCCGTCATTGTTGGTGCAGGAGCTGCTTGGTTTGGACTTTACGCAGGAACAAGTAAATCGTCAGAAGCCTTTAAAGGTCGATAATGACTCACGTTTTTCTGCTCATGGTTTACTTGGGAGCAGGGGATACGAGAGAGATACTAAGTGACGATATGCACTTTCAATCAATTGATAGATGCACTTATTTTGCAAGTCGTATTCCCAAAACGTATGGAAATTATGCATACAAAAATCGTATGGATAAGAAAGATTACGTAACTGCCTATTGTATTCCTAAAAAAATAGATTCTCAATCTGCACAGAATATAACGATCTACAAATAGGAGAAATATCATAGACCCTGTAACAGCAATAGCTGCAGCCACTTCGGCATTTAATTTCATCAAGAAGGGAATGACTGTTGGTAAAGACATTGAGTCCATGTATGGGCAAATGGGCAAATGGATGGGTGCGATTAGTGATATAAATCATGCAGACAAAATGAATAAGAAACCTCCTCTCTTCAAGAAACTTTTTAATGGTGCATCAATAGAACAAGAAGCGATGGAGATATTTGCAGCCAAGAAAAAGGCAGAGGCGATGGAAACAGAACTTAGGAATTTCGTCAATCTGTCCTACGGCCCAAATGCATGGAATGAGATAATAAGACTGCAAGGCAAAATACGAAAAGATCGTCAGAAAATGATATACGACAAGGAACTGAGGTGGAGAAAGATTATGAATTGGTTCTGGACATTTACAGGTATGTTTATTGTCATTGGAGTGATTATTTTCACTTTATTTGTAGTAACAGGTAAAGCAGGAGTATAAAACTGTTGACTTTGTGTCGTCACATAAGTATAATACCTTATGACTTTACGAATAGACACAAAATATGCAGGGTTTATCTCAAGCCGTGTTTCACAGTTTAAATTAAAATCTTCATCTCCATATCTTGCAAATTTAAGGTGTCCGATATGTGGTGACTCACAGAAGAATAAATTTAAAGCTCGTGGATACATTTACACAAAAGGTGTGCAGTTAAACTACAAATGCCACAACTGTAACTATGGTGCGACTTTTGGTAATTTTCTCAAAACAATTGACTCTGCTCTCTGGAGTAGTTGGAGAGTAGAAAGTTTCAAAGAAAAAGGATATGCACCAATACAGAAAATAAAAAAAGAGACTCCGATAGTCATTAAGCAAACAAGTCTTGATGTTCTCTTTCCAAAACTTTCTTCTTTGTCGTGTCCACATTCTGCATTGACGTATCTTTCAAAAAGAAAAATACCGCAACACGTTTTATCTCGACTATACTATTGTGACAATTCTCAAAAACTTGAGTCGATTGATGATTCGTTTAAAGATATGGTTCTTGATGATAAACCTCGCATCATCATACCAGCTTATAGTAAAACAGGAAGTTTGATTGGAGTAACGTGTCGTGATATTACGGACACAAGTAATTTACGTTATCTTGCACTTAAAATCAACAAGTCCTATCCTATGATTTTTAATCTTGATGTAGTCGATACATCAAAAAGAATATATTGTGTTGAAGGAGCTCTTGACTCGTTCTTTCTACCAAACTGTGTTGCAGTCGGTTCATCAAATCTATCAGTTATTTCTAAGGTAATTGATCGTAAAAATGCAACACTTATCTTTGATAATGAACCTCGTAATCGTGAAATTATACGCATTATGGAGAAGGCAAGTCGTCATAATTTTTCTGTTTGTGTATGGAGTAATAAAGTAAAACAAAAAGATATAAATGACATGATACAAAGTGGAATGTCTGAAATAGAACTTATAGATATAATAAATAAAAACACATTTTCTGGTCTTGAGTTGCAACTGAAGATAAAAGAGTGGAAACGTATTTAAGGAGAGAGAAAAGTTGGAATATCAAGGAATCAAAATTGAACCAAATCGTGACCTACTTCTAAGTGAAGCTGGAGTAACTCGACTCAAAGAATCATATATGAGAGAGGAAGAAATTTCTCCTCAAGAAAGATTTGCATTTGTGTCGAAAACATTTGCAACGGATGAAAGCCATGCCCAACGACTTTATGATTATTCTTCAAAACATTGGTTATCTTATTCTACACCAATCCTCTCTTATGGAAAATCTTCCAAAGGTTTACCTATCTCTTGTTATCTTAACTATATTAATGATACTGCTGAGGGCCTCGTTGACACTCTCTCTGAAACAAATTGGTTATCTATGCTCGGTGGTGGGGTGGGTATCGGTTTCGGTATTCGGAGTGCTGGGGATAAGTCTACTGGCGTTCTACCACATCTTAAACTCTATGATGCATCTTCCTTAGCATATCGACAAGGAAAAACTCGCAGAGGTTCATATGCAGCCTATCTTGACATCTCGCATCCAGACATCATACCTTTTCTTGAAATACGAAAACCAACAGGAGATCAAAATTTAAGATGCTTAAATATGCATCATGGAATTAACATCACAGATGATTTTATGCAAATCATTGAGAACTGCATGAAAGACCCTGATTATAATGATACATGGGAACTCAAAGACCCTCATACAAAAAAAGTCGTTGATACTATGTCTGCAAAAGAACTCTGGCAACGTATTCTTGAAATGCGTATGCAAACAGGTGAACCTTATCTACATTTTATTGATACAAGTAATCGTCACTTACCAGATTTTCTAAAAGAAAAAGGATTAAAAATTAATCAAAGTAATCTTTGCTCTGAGATCATACTTCCAACAAATGAAGATCGTACAGCTGTGTGCTGTCTTTCTTCACTTAACATTGAGTATTTTGATTCATGGTCAAAAAATCCACAGTTTATAAGAGATGTTGCAGAAATGCTAGACAACGTGTTACAGGTGTTTATTAACAAAGCACCAGAGTATGTTAAACGTGCAAAGAACTCTGCAATGAGAGAGCGTTCAATTGGAGTGGGTGCATTAGGATTTCATGCATATCTGCAAAGTAAGAATGTTCCGTTTGAAGGTGTTATGGCAAAAAATCTTAATACTAAAGTATTTCAACATATCGCAAAACGATTAAATGCAGCCAATCTGGAACTTGGTTCTGAAAGAGGAGAAGCTCCAGATGCAATTGGAACAGGAAAACGTTTCTCTCATGTAACTGCAATTGCTCCAAATGCATCAAGTAGTATTATTATGGGAAATACATCTCCAAGTATTGAACCTTTTAGAGCAAATGCATATCGTCAGGACACATTATCAGGTAGTCATTTTGCAAAAAATAAATACCTCGATAGACTCATAAAGTCCAAATGCGAAGAAAATTCAAAACTAAATTATGAGGATATATGGTCGTCTATCATATCAAATGAAGGTTCGGTTCAGCATTTATCCTTTATAGATGAGCATGAGAAAGATGTTTTTAAAACTGCAATGGAGATAGACCAGAGATGGGTAATTGAAAATGCGTCAGATCGTCAAAAATTTATTGACCAAGCACAGTCTGTTAATTTATTTTTCAGACCCACATCTAATATCAAGTATCTTCATGCTGTTCATTTTTCTGCATGGAAATCTGGTTTAAAAACACTTTATTATTGTCGATCTGATAAAGTCGGTAAAGCTGATAGAGTATCAAAAAGAATAGAAAGAAAAATCATACAGGAACTTGACATGACTGCTGTTGCAGAGGGTGATTGTCTAGCCTGCGAGGGGTAACGAATGTCAAAATTAAAACTTACAGATTCAAGAGATTACTTTAAACCTTTTCAGCATCCAGAATTTTATGATATATGGTTAAAACATGAACAGTCACATTGGTTACATACCGAAGTACCAATGGCAGAAGATATCAAAGATTGGAAAAGTAAATTAAGTGTAGAGGAAAAATATTTTCTTACGCAGATATTTCGTTTCTTCACGCAGAGTGATCTTGATGTTGCAGGAGGATATGTTGAAAACTATCTTCCAAGTTTCTCGCAACCAGAAATAAGAATGATGTTATGTAGTTTTGTTGCAAGAGAAGCATTACACGTGGCAGCTTATTCTCATTTGATTGAAACACTTGGTATGCCTGAAAGTACATACAACGAGTTTAATGAGTATGAAGCGATGAGAGAGAAGCATGAATACTTTATTAAGAAGATTGGAAATGGTGTCTCTCTACCAATTAAGATTGCAGCCATCTCTGCGTTTACAGAAGGTCTTGCATTGTTTAGTTCTTTCATTATGTTATTGAACTTTCCTCGACATGGTAAGATGAAAGGTATGGGCCAAATTATCACATGGTCTATTGTAGATGAGACAATGCATACTGAAGCCATGATACGTATCTTTAGAATACTTGTTGAAGAAAATAAAAGTTTATGGAATGATTCAACCAAAAAACAGATTTATGATATTGCAGAAAAAATGGTTGAGCTTGAAGATAAGTTTATTGATCTTTCTTTTCAAATGGGAACAATTAAAGGTTTGCGTGGAGAAGAAGTAAAACAGTATATACGATATATAGCAGATAGAAGACTTATAAGTATGGGTATGAAGGGTATCTTTAAAGTAAAAAGAAATCCTTTGCCTTGGGTTGAAACACTTATCAATGCTCCGATACACACAAACTTTTTTGAAAACAGAGCAACTGATTATGCAAAAGGAGCATTAACAGGAAACTGGCAAGAAATTTGGGGAAACGCATGAGTAGTAATCCAAACACAGAAACTCTTATTTGCCCAGACTGTACGACAGAGTTTTCAGTCACATGGGAAACAAAAGATATTATCTCTTACTGCCCTTTTTGTGGATATGAATTTGATGAGGAGGACTTGGGAGAAAGTGGCGATGAAGATGAGGAAATTTTAGATGAAGAGACTTGATTCTGACTTGCATATTATTAATCAGTATATTGCAGATCAGAATTATGAGGAGCAAAGAAGTGACAAGCTGAGGTTTCAGAAAAAGATTCTTCAAGACCAAAAAGCACTAATTGATAAACAAACACAAGAGATGAACAAGCGATTTGGAAGAATGGACATTTCGGAATGAGATTTTTGATGAAAAAGATATTGACAAATTTGAAGGATTCGTATATATTATAACTAATATGCTTGATGGTCGAAGATATATCGGTCGCAAGTACTTTTATAATATACGAAAGGTCAAAGGAAAGAAAAGACGGCAACGCAGTCCTAGTGATTGGAAAAATTACTATGGGTCAAGTGAACAGTTGAAGGCCGACATAGAGAAGTATGGAAAGAAAAACTTCAAAAGAGAAATACTTTCTTTGCATACAACAAGAGGTGACTGCAACTATGAGGAAGTGAAACAGCAGTTTCTTCACAATGTTTTAGAGGAAGATAATTTTTACAATGACAACATCTCAGGAAAATATCACAGAAAACCAAAGCACATCATTGAGTCAAGAAAAACCATTCTCAATGACTGAACTCTCTCCAAGAGACTCTGAAGCACTTGAGCAATCAAGAAGTTGGGATGAGTTTCTTCTTGTAAAAGCTGCAGAAGATAATTGTAAATTTACACGTTTTCTTGATCGTCATAATCTTTTGACAGAAAAAGAAAGAGATGAGATTTACAAAATAGAAGTTGAGAGAAAGTTAGACTATAAAAAAAGTTTTGAAGAAATCATAAAAATTATTTGTAAGCCTGGACTTATGGTCTCTCCTCGTATTGCAATTGAAAGTGTCTTGAGTGGTGAGAAACAATTCTTTCGTGACTCAGATAAAATTTTATCAAACAAACTTTGGAATGAAAGAGGACTTCACGTTCTGCGTATTATTTTTGCGTGGTACGTACATCAAGAAAACACAAAAAAGATTACCACAAACACTTATCAATTAAGAGAGCATGGTGTAACAATCATAAATGATTTTATACCAAGTGATTGTATTAAATTCCTCAAAAAAGAAATTAAGAAGTTTCCAAAAGGGCCTGTTCACAAAGTATCAGGAACAAATATTATCTCTGAACTTAATCAAAGTGACTTTCCGTACTTGTTTGGATTATCTGGTACAATTGAAAGAGTAGTTCTTAAAATGATTGGTCGTGAAGATGACCCTCATGCAATAGAGCTTCACAACAATAATCTTTTTGTACAAAGAGTTGTGAATGAACCAGATGATAATGATATACAAAAAACATTTCATAGCGATGTATTTTTTCCTGCGATTAAATATTGGTGGTTTCCAAGACAAGTTGAACTCAATGGTGCATTTGAATATGGACTACTATCAACACGTTTAACAAATGAACTTCTTGATTGGCATTACACACAATCAATCTCTGCACTTGGAGAGTATGAGTCATGGAGAGGAAATGGACACAGAGAAGGAAGTTTTCGAGTATCAGAAAATGAAATGAAAAGTATGGGTGTCACTCCGAAACTTTTTAGTGTTCCAGAAAATACTCTTGTGGTCGCAAATGTTTTTGGATTTCATAGAAGAGGACACACAAATGAAACTGTTGTTCGTGATGCAGTACATGGCTCTGTTCGTGTCAGTAATCCTTTTGAGATGATGTAATGAATGAAATAAAAATTTATTCCAAGAGTAAAAATGATTGGGGAAAGCATTTTCTTCTGCATAAAGTCTTTACTAAACTTTCTTCAATAAAGGAAGAAAGAACCGATCTCGTAGAGCCCGAAGAATTTATACAATGCTCTCTTTTAAAAATGAATAAGGGAAAAACTTTTAGACCGCACAAACATATCTGGAAATCTCTTTCATCTCCAATGGTGATTGCACAAGAGTCATGGTTTGTCGTAAAGGGGAGAGTTAAGGCCTTCTTTTACGACTTTGATGATGAACTACTACAAACTGTAGAAATGACTTCTGGTGACGTTTCTTTCACGTTTAAAGGGGGCCACACTTACGAAATCCTCGAAGATGGTACTCAGGTCATGGAATATAAAACTGGCCCGTATGAGGGTGTAGAAAAAGACAAAACTTTCTTGAAGGAATAAAAAATGGATTATCATGTAAGAGGTGGGATTGGAACACAGGTCATGCAGTTTCTAGCTGCAAATTCTATCGCATGGGAAAATAATGAAAAAGTAGAAAAAATTATTCTTAATTGGGGTCACTATCCAAATTGGATGTATGATGATTCAAAAAGAGGAAATCATCTTGTAGATGTAAATTATATTCAAGAAGTTTTTCAGCACATACAGCTTCCTAAATTTGAATCAATACAAGGTCAAAATAAAACAAACTTTTTTCATACACCTATTGCAGAGTTGATGATAAAACATAGAGATCGTTTGATACGAGCCTTTCCAATCTTTTTTCCTATAGAGTTAGGACAGTTTCCTTTTCAAAGAAAAAACTATGAAATGGTAAATGATTCAATGATCTTGCACGTAAGAGGAAAAGACAGACCAAATCTAACGCAAGAAGAATATTCTAGTATATGGAAATTAAATTCAAAAGAAGGTAAATATATCATAGGTGATGATGAAGAATTGATAAAGAAAGTTGCAGGAAGCAACTCTTATTGTCTTGGTAATGATTCGGCAAATCCTTCAGAAGATTTTCTTACTCTTGCATATGGAGAGAATAATATTGTGTTTAGTGGATTTACAACATTCACTTTTGCAGCTGCATTTCTCAATCGAAATTCTTCTTTCAAAATTGTAAGAGGGAGAGATAAATTTTCGGGTGGTATAAATAATAAAGATTGGGATGCTATGGATTACTTTGAATCGGAAATGAAGAACTTAAAATTTTTGGATATTGTAGTATGAACATATTATTTTTATGTCGTGAAAA
>TARA_A100001201_G_scaffold38321_1_pt1 | contig 11356 bp, 11 predicted proteins | sample TARA_A100001201 | Tara Oceans TARA_A100001201 (sample SAMEA2619872) | marine metagenome | biome: marine biome (ENVO:00000447); feature: surface water layer (ENVO:00002042); material: "saline water (ENVO:00002010), including plankton (ENVO:xxxxxxxx)" | depth 5 m | reverse complement strand
GCTGTACCACCATCAGCTTCTCTAATAACCATCCAGTCTGTAGATTGTAAAATACTACCAGCTTGTTTGTTTATGTTTTCTTTTTTTATAGTCTTTAAACCTTTAGCTTTTACTTCGCCCTCTGTGCCAAGACCATTTGTTTCGTCTTGTGCAGTAAATAAAGTATCTGCTAGATTTTTTGCTGTAGCTGTACCATAACTTGCAGTAACTGCACCACTTGCAAAGTTAAAACTTTGATTGGTATTAATGTAATACTCTTTGTCTTTTAAGTTTGAGTTGTCAATAACAACCTCATAAATCCCAATAGCTTCTAACTCTTCAGCAGACCACATAGTAAATATATTACTAGGATAGTTTATATCTCCTATAGTTAGTGCTTTAGGTCTTGTAAAGACTTGTATTATGTTATTATCTTCTACTTGTGCCCACATATTTTTCTCCTATCTTGCTGTGGTTGGTGTTCCTGTTGATGTTACAAATGGGTTCTCTGCAAATGCTATGTATATGTATGTTGTACCACTACCATTGATTGTTGCATTGGAGTTTCTTACCTTAAAACCATTTGAAAGTAAATCTATATCATCTCCTGATATTAAACTCGTTTTTTCTTCATCAGAACCATTAGCTCTTAGTGCAACATCTATAGGATTGTAGCCTAGTCGTTTATGGTCGTACATCATCCAAGAACTTGCAGATGAGGATGCTTTAGTGATAACAAAAGCAGGTTTAAACCCTGTATAAACAAAAGTACCATTTGCATTTCCATTACCTGTATATTTTCCAAACTTACTGTAGCCTTGTTTTTCTGCGAAGCAGTAGGCAATCATATCACTTGTATTTCCATTACTTCTTGAACTGTCTCCTAAAGAAAAAACACTTGTTGTTGGTTCAGTATCATTAAATCTATTTGTTGCTGTTGTTCCAGCATTTGTGACATTTAATTGTAAAAATTTTGTAGCACCTATCTCTTCTACATAATTAGTCCAATTAATACTTGCTGTTGACCTATTTCTTATAATTATGTGATTAGGTTTTACACCTAAACCATGACCAACTGTTGCACCTGAAGTACCGTTACCTGTCCAAGTCACAATACTAAATCCTGCATCAGTATTGGCTTGTACTGTAGAGGTTATTGAGCCATCCGTATTAGAACTTGTTGTACCACCATTTGCTTTCCATTGCCAAGCTACAAATGTATCACCACTATTATTTGTAGAACCAGTATCACCCAAAGTAAAACCATCTGTATCAAAAGATTTAAGTCTTGCTGTGGTTGTGCTTTCTGCATTGGTTAAATTAGAATGCAACCATTTTGTAACACCTCTATTTGAATCAGCTAATTGATGGTCTTCAGTCGAGCTTCTTCTTTTAATCCAAATCCAGTCAGGTTGTAAATCTGAGTTACCATCATTAGTGATAGCAGTATCGTCTGTACCATTACCTGTATATAGTTTAGTCTGAAAATATGCTGAAGGGTCGTCTATCGTTGTATAAGCTGCCATGTTATCCTCCAAACTCTGCTAAATTTTTAGTGCATAAGGCATAGTAGCCTGATGGAGGTGCATACTCAAATGTACCATATCCGTTAGCATCAGATGCTGCACTTGATGGTGTCCATGCTGAATAGCCACCAAAGTTATATTGAGCTTCATCATTAATAGTTCCATGAAAAGGCACTACCATTTTATTAGCTGCATCATACAAGGTAGTATTAGCAACACCACTTTGCAATGTGCCATTACCATAAATACTAATTTGGTTATCGTCCATATTTAATGCTATACCTATAATATCTCCTGCACTATGAAAGTCTGTAAATTCATCTAATGAACCATATCCTTGAGAACCACTATTAACATATTCTCTTCTTGCAGCACTTATGTTAAATCTAAAGGTTGAGTTTTCTTCCTGTGGGTCTGTTGAAGATAAAACATTATCACCATCATCAATAGCACTTACACCTATATAGTGTGAGTTTTGTTGTGTAAGTTTTACTTCCCAATACCACTTACCTGCTGTAACTGCCATAGTACCAAAAGCACCACCAACACCACCACCTGTATCATCTCCAAAAACTGTTCCACCTTCTGTTATGCCATTGGTTGTATATTTAAAATTAACTAATGGATTAAGTGTGCAAAAGTTATTAGTAGGTGTGTCAGTTGATTGGTCGGCTGATGTTATATTACTTAAAGTAAACGAACCATTACCTGCACTATCTGTTCCTAAACTAGATGCATCGCTAAAATCTAAATAAAATCCATTATTACCAAAGTCACTTATATCAGCTTCAATAGGTTTCCAAATTCCTGAAGCACTATCATATTCTCCAAATTCTGTAGGAGCTAAAGATTGACCATCAACATGATAAACATCTGCGTAATACATATTTGAATAAATTCCTGCATCTTTATAACCAAACTCTACATCATCATATCCACTATGGTCATGATTAGCTAAAGTATCTGTATTTTGACTTGGATAGGTAGCTGAACTAAAATCTGTAATTTGTGCTCCATTAATATATATTCTGCTTCTATCAGCTTCTGTTGACTGTGTTGTATCAACTCTCCATACAATATGCATCCAAGCTGATGTATCTCTAAATTTTGCATTTGTAACTTGTGATGTTCCACCACCATAAGACTCTATAGCTGCAGTTAACGTATCATCATTGTTAAACCTTAAATAAGTTCCAACTCCATAAATTCCATGATTAAAAAACAGATTATAGCTTGGAGTTGCAGTATCAACTCGTTTTATCCAAAGAGAGCTTGTCCAAGTTTTTCGATTTCCATCAATAATTTGTCTATAAATATTTTCTGAGTTAGCTCTTTCTAACTTTAACGAATTATCAATTTCATAAGTTGCTGTAGATATACTACCACGATTTGCTGTACGCTGTAAAGTTTCCATGTATTAAGTTTGTGCTAAGTTTTGTACTCTTCCAATTTCTTGCCATACAGAACCATTATATCTAAAAGCAAAAATATCTGTTTTGTTTGCAGTAGCAGTTACTGTAGGAGCTGTTGAAGATGCGAATTCAAATACTGTGTTCCATGCGATAGTTCTAGCTGTACCACCTTGAGCTATTTCTACAGAAATAATTGCACCCTCAACAGAATTACTAGGTGCTGAGAATGTTGTATTTTCAGTAGTTAAATGAAAAGCATTAGCTGCTGCTGTAGCATCCCAAGCTATTGCATTAGAGCTTGAAGTTAAAGCTACTTGTGTAATAGCTGCTGATTTAGCTGCTGTCACTATTCCATTATTAGACATATCAAGTGTTAAAGATGTAATGCCACTACCTCCATCATTACCTTTAAAAATAAGGTCTTTATCTTGTACTGATGATTTAATAACAAAATCAGAACTTGAGTTTTCAAATCTTCCTATTTCTGTACCATCATCTTGAAGTATAAAGTCCCCACCATTAGCATCTAATATAATTTCTCCTTCAGCATCAATAGTTAAAGTGTCTCCATCAGATATAGTTGAACCATTAATTGTTATATCATCTACTGTAAGTGTGGTAAGTGTACCAAGACTTGTAATGTTTGATTGAGCTGCACCTGTTACTGTAGCTGCTGTTCCTGATACGTTACCAGTCACATCACCTGTTAAATTTGCTATCAATGTTCCGGCTGCATAGCCTGTAGCACTTGTATTAACTGTTGTGCTAGGTTCTGTTTGTGTATCTACAAATAATCTAAAGGTATTATCAGTAGAAGCATCAAAAAATAACCCTGCATATTTAGTTGTACTAGATTCTACATACTTACCATAAAAACCAAAGTCTGTAGCATTACCACTATTATTATTAGATAATGCTTGGAAGTTAGAGTTGGATACTGTTGCACCTGTTTGTGTTGTGCTACCAGTAACTACTAAGTTTCCTGCAACTGTTAAGTCATTAGCAATAGTTATATCATTAGATAACTTATCACCTGTAACTTGGTCGTCTGCAATATGAACTGTGTCGATTGCTCCATCAGCTATTTGAGCTGAATCAATCGCATCGTCTGCTATCATAGAGTTTACAATAACATCACTACCGATTACAAAGTCTAAGGTATTATCACTATCATCATAGGTTACTGATATGCCAGTTTCTGTGTTAGAACTAACCATAGCACCAACAGTATCTGAAATAGTTTCAGCAAGTGTTGTACCATTAACTGTTATAGCATCAGCTTCGAGTGTACCATCTACATCTACATCGCCTGAAATATCTAAACTTGCAGCAGTTAAAGCACCACCAATAGTTAAGTTTCCAGAGCTAGGATTATATGTAAAGCCTGTATCAGTTTCTAATCCTTGACTTCCAGTAGCACCATCAACAAATACAGGGAATATAGTTTCATCTGTACTGTTATTTGCTGATACTGTTACAGAGGTAGCAACTGCTGCTGTACCTGTAATATCACTAGATGTTAGTGCAAGTGTACCTGTGGTAGCTGGTAAAGTAAGTGTAATATTACCACTAAAATCAGAGTGAGCAGGTGCTTGTAATCTTGCATAATGAGCATTTGAAGACTCACAATAAAAATCTACATATGATTGTGTACCACCATTTTTAATAGCAATAGCACCTTGAGATATTTGGACACCATTGGTTGAACCACCACCAACACCTAATGATGTTGTTATTTGGGTAGCACTTGGTAAACCTATAGTAATTGTACCTGAACTTTCTCCTACTTCAACTTCATTAGATGTTCCGGCAAAGGTTAGTGTACCACCTAATGAAATAGCTGTAGAGCTTGAGCCATCACTTACTGTTATTGAAGAGTTTGCAAGTTTTGCATTTGCAATAGAACCTGCTAATTGAGCATTGGTAATTGTTCCTGATAAACTTGATGTTGGATAATTTGTAGCATCTGATAAATCAAAAGCTGGTGTAGCATCTGAAGCACCTAATGCTAAACTTATACCACCAAAGGAAACTGTCGAGTTTGCTAACATTGCATTAGTTATAACTCCTGAACCAATTACAAAGTCTAATGTGTTATCAGAATCATCGTAAGTTACAGATATACCTGTTTCAGTATTAGAGCTAACCATAGCTCCGACTGTATCAGATATTGTTTCTGCTAGTGTTACACCTGCAATAGTAATTGCATCGGCTTCTAACGTGCCATCAATATCTGCATCACCTGATATATCAAGTGTTGCTGCATCTAGTTCTCCAGTTAAGGTAACATTTCTAAAACTTGCAATATCTTTATTACTATCGACAACGACTGCTTTACTAGCTGCAACTGTACCAGCAGTTACACCATCAATCGTTTCTAGTTCAGCTTCGTTTATATCTGCTGAACCTATAACAAAACTTGTACCTGTAATAGCTGTACCTGTGATTGCACCAGCACTAGAGCCACCTATTGTAACTCCATCTATTGTACCACCATTTATATCTGCTGTATCAGCTACTAATGCATCTGTAGTAACTGTACCATCAAAGAAAGCATCTTTAAATTCTAAAGAGCTTGTACCTAAATCTATATCATTATCTGTAATCGGAACAATAGCTCCATCTTGTATTCTTAGTTGTTGAACAGACGAAGAAGATACCTCTGTGTAAAACTCTATATGATTATTACTTGTATCTATTAAAACTTTATTGTTTGGAGACGTTTCTCCTGCATCTCCAATTAATCCTATAACTGGACCTTCGGCTGTAGTGCCATCATGTTTGTGTCCTGTTGAATTGTTAAATGCAGCTAATAATTGATTAAACTCATTATTAAATATAGCTGCTGTGATGGTATCTCCATCTACGAATGTACTTTGTCTTGTGTAACTTGCCATTTATTATCTCCTGCCGGATGGTATAAAATCTATATATAAACCATTAATTTTATAGGGTGCTTTTGTATCCTCTGTTAAAACTGTAAAATTATTACTTGTACCACTACCTTGAACTGGTATTCTAATTAGTGGATTTGCTGTGCCATCAAAGACACTTGTGCCAAAGACAGCTTCACCGAACTCTGCCGGTGGATTAATTGTTCCAAAACTAAAATTACTTGCTGGTTGTGGAACACTTGTATTACCATAGTCATATTTAATCTGTAACTCTGGTGTTACAACACCTTCTGCTGCAACTGAAACTCTAACATAATGTAAAGTTTTTAGAGTTCCAAAATCACCATAGTCATAGTCTGGTGTTGCATATCTAGCTAAAATGTTACTACCATCAAAATCATTTCCTGAATCATGTACATAAACATAACCAGATGCATCTCCATGATAGTATTCTTCTACACCATTTTGATTAAAACCAGAACCAGTAGCTGTTGCTGATATACCTCTAGTTTCAGACCATTGAAAACCATTAGGTCTTAATGTTCCGATAATACCTCTCTGTAAAGTTGATGGAGTGGTTGTATCGGTATAAAATAATCTGTATTGTGATTTATCTCTTAATACTAAACTTGTAATAGTAAAGGTATTAATATTTTCAGCTAATGTAGTTAGTAGAGGTTGTATAGCTTTTGATACAGTTCCTAATTCAACGTCACCAATTCTTGCTGTACCTGCTACTGTCCTGAATCCATCCGGTGCTAAAAATATTAAGTCACCACCTATCTCTTGTATACTTTGTCCACTTAGACAACCAATATTTTTAGTAACTGGTACAATGACTGGTGTGCTATTTATATTTTGTAACTTGAATATACTATTTTCACAAAATATAAACAGTTCATCACGGAAACTTTTTATACCTACTACTTGGTCTTCTAGTGTTATTGAACCTGACCCTGTACTTGTAAAGTCTGTTGGGTCTAGTGTACCACTATAAAATATACTATTTAAATTATCTTCAACTCCTGCAACAACTAAATGCTTGTCGTGAATAGCTGCATGAGTTGCAAACTTTGTTCCTGTTACAGTTATCTCTCCTGCAAAGAAAGTTCTATCTGTAAAAGAACCTGTTCCTTCCATTCTAAAGAAGTAAGGTTTATTAGCTCCATCACATATTATTAATAAACCATAATCAAATGTAGCACCTTCAAAGATTGCAAAATTTATTTGACCTTGAGAAGTTCTAGTTAATGTGCTACGACCTGTAAAAGCAGTATGATTATCACCACTTCCAGAAACTGAACTTCTACTTATATTGGTCCAACTTGTGCCATCTTGACTAAAAAATATTCCTGTACCTGCACAAGCTACAACTCCATCACCATAAGGTATAACTCCTAAGATATTAGTTGCACCACCTGTAGGTTGAGCTGAACTTCCTCCACCAAACTTTGAAAAACCATTGATACGTCTATATCCACCCTCAATAGAGACTTCAAAGTTTTTTAATTCAGTAGCTACTCCCGGAGTTTTAAGTAAGTCTATCTGATTAGATGCTGTTACTAATCCTCCATCACAAGCTACTGTGTAAGGTTGAGAACGTGCCATTTACTTTTAATTAGGACCTGCTTGTGGCATTTCTCCATTTTTATAAACTGGTTGTCCACCCTCATTTAATTGTATTCTTGAACCAGCTTTTTGTAAAGCTGCTCCTAGTCTTTTAGCACCAACTGCTGAAGCTGCTTTTCCAGCTAATCTTGCTTTTGCTCTTGGTACTGCTGTTTTTACATTAATAGCTGTTTCAGCTACTCCTTTCATTATATCTACTAAAGGCATAATTATCTCCTCTATTAATTTAAAAATATCTTCTATCGTCTGTCATTACTCTAGGTGTAGGATTAATTAAACTTGACTTCATTAGTTTTAAGTTTTTCTTATAATCCTCTAAAGCAAATGCTGCTTGTTGTGGGCTTTCTTTAAACTGCCACACATAATATCTAACTCTTGCTGTTATTACATTACTGTATTGCTCTGGAAATACTATTGTATCATCGTGAGCTGAAAGTTTTGTTGGTCTATCAAATGCATAAAAATGCACATTATAAACTTTATCCGGTATTGGACTTAATCCAAATTTTCTACTATCAGGAGATTTAATAACAAACTGTGGCTCACCATAAGCTTGAGCATCAGCATCATCTATATTCTCACTATCTCTATAATTGTTTCTCCAGTCTGATAAGTTTAAAAAACGTAATCCTCTAGAAACAAAAGGAGCTGATTCTCCAGAAACATTAATAGTAGTTAAGTAAAAATCGTCCCAGTCTATCGAAGCGTAATCATCGGCTACACTAGAACTTGCTGCCTTTAATTCATACCATCTTTGTCCAGCTACAGTTGCGACAGTTACATTCCCATAAAAAGGGTCTGTTGCTCCACTTTCACCAGTTGCAAAGAAAGGTAATTGAGGTTCTTCATTTGCAACATCAAATATAGATTTATTTATAGCATCTTTGACGAACTGCTGAAACCCAACAGCACTTGAAAAGTTAGCTGATGTTAAAGGTATTTCGTTGAGTTCTCGAAGAATCTCATTTGTTAAATCTAAATATGTTGTTGCCATTATTTTTTATGAACCTTTTGAATTGCAAAGTTTGCAGTTAAACTAGCTCCTTTGTGTTTAACAAATTTACCAGTATGTTTCATTAATTTAAAACTACCATTTTTTTGTTTCATCCAATGATAGCCTTTAGGTGCTTTAACCTTCATGTTTAATTAGGAGATTGAACTTCCATAGCACCACCTATAGCCATGCCAATTCTATCCATGTTGTTGTGTGGTCCACCATGTTTAGCAGCTTTTCTTCCATACATTCCACCACCCATAGCTTTTTTACGCATACCACCATACACCATGTTATCTCTTTTCTTTTTCTTTTTCATTCCCATTCCGTAATCCATTATTTTTCTCCCTTTTCTTCTTCGTATTCAAAATTCATAGTATTATAACCAACCATTTCTTTACACATCTTTTCTTTTTCTTCAATAGATTTGTAATATGAAATGTTTCCACTTGGTTTTGGATTTCCTTGTTCTTGTTGTTCTTCCATATTTGTTCCTTTAAAAAGTGGAGGAGTCCGAAGACTCCCCCGTATTGATATTAATCAACAGTATAGAAAGCTGAAACTAATGCTTCAGGTCTTAATACTTTAGCACCATATACGTGCAATCCTCTAACAATATCACCGAAAGAACTAGGGTCTCTTAGGACCTCAGTTGAGATGATAGTTTGAGCAGTTGCAGTAGATGAAATGTGCCCAGCCATAATCTTACCAGTACAAGTAGATGTAGCAGCAATATTATTAGACTTATACATATCAAAACCACGAAGTTTACCACTAGAAACCAACCCGTTTCTTATTGACCCTTGACCTGCGTTAAAGTCTACTGACAATAACTTAGAACCAGACTGTGCAAGTTCGTTGTAGAATGAAGGAGGGGCTACAAACCATCTACCTTCTTCTGGTACGCTTTGCTCATCTAGTAATTTAGCCATAAATGACATTACATCTAGTGGGTCTGTTCCAGTACCATCAGAACCTGTTAGGTCGATAGCATTAGAACCACCTTGATGTTGTCCCATTGTTTGTGTAGCTGCCGCAGCATCTGCACCTAAAACATGGTCAGGGCTTGAAGTTGAAACTCCACTAAACATTGAAGCGATAACAGCAGCATCATATGAATCTCTCAACGCATAAGCAGCAGATGAGGTTGCAACTTCTTTGAAGTTTACATGAGACATATTTGTTTCAATATCATCAACGATGAATTTGAAAGCTTTTGCACTATCGACAACAAGTGAAATTTCTTGGTCGGTTAACTTTGTGGAAGTAGTGTCAGAACCTCTTGTATAATCAGAAACTGATATTACAGGCTCTTTAATAATTCTAACTGAGTCTCCAAAAGCAGATATTTCACCAGCATAGTCGGTGTTAGTAATAGCTTCCACTACAGATGCCTTCCTAAAAAAGTTTAAAACTTTCTTGGAATATATCTTAGGTAGGAAGAAACTATTGGTTTGTCCACTTACAGAGTTACCAAAGTTAGCATTAGTATCAGGACTTGGTTCAAAAAACTGAGCCATGATTGTACTCCTTTATAAGTTAATAGTTACTTTACGATTCTGCCTTGAGCCATAGCTTCGCTGATTTCAGCTTCATGCTTATCAAACTCATCCATACTCATAGCAGCAATCTCCGTTTCAGACCATATTTTCTCTTGCTTTGGTTCAACAGTTGTTGTTTTAGTCGATACCATATCAGCAGCAGATTTTTTGGTCTGTTTAGAATTTGACTTTTCCTTTTGAGGAACATCTATGCCAAAATCTTTTTTAAATAAATCTAAAGCACGGGAAGCTAAGTCAGCATCATCGGCATTATTGTATATCCAATCTTGGATAGACTTAGGCTGTTCTTTTGCCCAACTATGAAAATCATCGCTATTGCGAATATCATCAAAGTCAGGATGCCTATCAGTTAACCTTTTTTCTGCTTCTATTCGTAAAATTTCTTGCTCACGTTCTTGTAACTTTTGTAATCGTTCTTCTAAAACTTTTGCTTTAGATTCTGATTGCATATGAGCAACAGTTTCTACTACTTCATAAACATCAGGATACTCTGTTTTAAATTGTTCAAGTTCTTCTTCTGTTTTAGGAGCTGTATATTCAGTTTTATTTTTAGTAACTTCTTCAAGTAACTCCTGTTCTCTAGATTTAAACTCATTCAATTTAGAGTCATAATGTTTTTTCAAATCATCATATCGCTTTTTATAATCAGGTTTCTTATAAGGTTGGTCCGAAGTAACTTCTAGACTTTCATTATCGAGTTCCTTTGGGTCTATCTCAGTTTTAACACTTTGATTACTCTTTGGTGTTATCTTCTGAAAAAATAAACCATCATCAGCAGATATAAATTCTTTGTCTTCTACATCCGTATGCCAAGATTTTTTCATATTATAAGGATTGGCTTGTTCCTCTTTTTGGACTTGTTCAGTCATATTCTCCTCCTACTCAGGGCTTCGTTTAACAAGGTAGCTATATGTGCACTATAGGGCTTGTCTTGTAAAGGTCGCCTTTCAAAAGTTAATTTTAATAGAGTGCCTAATATTTTAGGGTAGCTCTATCTCGTATTTTAGCTTCTGACGTGACGTTGCATAGGGTCAAGCATCATATTGGATTTAATACTTTTAGATATTTCATCCTCATCTGCTATCATCCTATTTGGTGAATCTACAGTTTCTTTAACAACTCTGATTTCCTGTCTAGCAGGTTCTTGGTCAGGTTCTAAAGTCACCAGCTCTTCTTCAACGTCTCCACCATTTTGCATTCCTTGTCTTTCGTCTGCTCTCATTTCTGCTTCTTTCATCATTGCCATTAAATTATCAGCTCCGATTTCTTTCACAGATTTTGCAGTAAAGACAAATTCTCCATCAGATAACCTCGCAGGTATACTGTCAGAGACTCCTGAACCCGGTCCTTCAACAGGACC
>TARA_A100001201_G_scaffold5694_4_pt1 | contig 11421 bp, 11 predicted proteins | sample TARA_A100001201 | Tara Oceans TARA_A100001201 (sample SAMEA2619872) | marine metagenome | biome: marine biome (ENVO:00000447); feature: surface water layer (ENVO:00002042); material: "saline water (ENVO:00002010), including plankton (ENVO:xxxxxxxx)" | depth 5 m | reverse complement strand
CTTGAAAAAGAACTTAGATACTTATCTAATTTTTGAGTAAAATTATCAATTTCCGTTTGCATTCCTTTCATACTTGATTCCAAGAAAGCATCTGGATCAGGTTTTAATAAAACAATTTTTTCCTTATACTTCTCCGATCTATTTACATCAGCTGCCGAAAGTTCGTGAACATCGTCAACATTTTCTTTTGTAGCCCCAGGTTGTGTTGGCGATAATGAACTATTTGCTTGCTGACATCTATTTCTTATGCCCTCAGCGACTCTTCTCTGAACAAGTTCTTCTCTTTGAGCACCAGATAATCCTTTTTCTTCTGCCTCTGATCTAGCACTTTGAGCATCTGCAAATTGTTGTGATGTGAGGGCAAGATCAGATCTTAATCCAAAAGCATTTACCTGTACCCCAGAAGGAACTGTGGCACATTCTTGGGATTGTTGTGGAGATTTTGGTTTGGTTGTTACAAGACCTTCATCAGGAACCTTCTCTTTTGCAGATCCTGTTTTCTGTTTACTGCCTGTTGCAAAACCACTTGTTGCTAAAGATCCTGGTTGTGTATTACTAACTCGATTGTCACCAATTTTAGTTGCAAGTGAAGTTTGTGCATTATTCCCAAGCACACCCATAATTACAGGAACTTGTTGGTCCTGTCCATCAAGAAAAAAACCAAACACCATCATCCCTTGACGGAGATTTGATGTTTGTCCAGAATTTGTTTGCCCACCACCCGCTGTGATGGGATACATTATATTTGCCCATGGAAGTTGGTCAGATGAAATTTCACTTTCACCCTGATCATGGAGACCCATGATTCTTACTTTATATCTTCTTCCCCAACCAGGAATACTATTAGCATCTTCATGTTTTCCTGGAAGCTGGTTGTCTCTCCAAGTAGAATCGTCAGCAATCTGACCGATCCACCATAAAAAACTACCTCCTAAAAATCCAGGATTAAATAAAGATCCTCCTTCCATTAACTATTAATCCTCGTAAATTCTACACTCATCAGCTTCTGGATTTTCATCACAGTACATTTCGAATGCTGTTGGGTCATGATCATCATCGGGATGATTCGCTTGATACAACTCAAGATGATCTAATTCGTCTGCTACATGACGACGCATTTGTGGAGACAGAGTTCCGTTCTCCAACATATCTCTATCGTCATTAATGTGTTGTTGAATGCTTCGATCAGTCATAGTTTTCTGTTGTTAGATGTATGGTTTCCGATTCTACCAAAAGAATCTCGCATTAGGTTTAACTTAGTATAAGTTTCCTTTGGGGTAATATAGTGACATAGATCTATTATAATATATAGACCGCCAGTTTCCTTACTAACCTCATCAGATCCTTCGGTATTAAGTTCTGGTACGTCCAGAAATACTGCATCTCCAGCGTGTAAAGAAAAATCTCCAGGAAGGGTTACAGTTGCTTGAGATGAGAAGAACTGATTGTATCTCATGTTTGCTTGGTTTGCAATATTCTTATATTCAAAGTTTTCATCTCTTGACTTTTGTATTTGTTGCTGAGTATTGCCGGTAGGAAGAGTACCTTTGTCTAAAACAAAATATGAAGTTCTAGAAAATTCTTTATTGTTTCCATCTCGATTAAATTCTGGATTTAATTTTGGTAAAGATTTTCCAGCGAGGGTAAGAGATTGTTCTTTCTCTGTAGAGTTTGGCGTCAAAACTTCATAATATAAAGTGAAAGGATCAAATAGAATAGTTCTTGTAGAATATGATCCCATCTTCAATTTTTCCTGAACATTAATTTTATTATCATGACTGTATTCAAGTGCTTTTATATCATATCCTGCAGGTAAATCTTTAGTTTGGTTAAAAATAATTGACTTCTTTTTTTCCTGACCAAGTAACCCATCAATTGATTTAAACTTAAATCCCTCCGCAGTTTCAAACAAAAAGTATCCGGCACTAGCACCCTTCGTTTGATTCTCCGACGATATACCTTTTTTAGACAACCAGTTAATTAGATAAAATGGTTTCTTATTATCTCCTACAAAATTAAAGTTATTGGATGTTTCTTCAATGTCTACATTTTTTTGAGTTCCAAGGTAGTTACTGTCTGTCAATAATTTTCTGACAGAATTTGAAACTTTCCCATCAAATCGTTCAAAAACTCTTATCTTATCATTCATAATAAATTCCTTAGATGTTAAATCTAATTTCACCATTGATTTTCTAGTATCTTCAGAAATAGGAGTAACTTTATTTACATAGAGAGAGTTATTATTTGTATCAGAAAATTCTATAATATTATCATTATTATCTTTGAACTTAAGTGAAACTTTTTCTGTCCCCACAATTGGCAGAGTTTCTAATACGTTTTTATCATTAACAGAATTTCCAGTATCTGCATAAGTAACAGTTGCAGTTACATTATCATGCAAAATACTTTCATAGTAAGAAAGATTTACAATACCAGCCAGAAGATTTGCACTTTTTACACCATCATTAGATGTAACTGCAATGTTTTCGATAGAAGCAGGTGTTGCTTGTCTTGATACAATACTTTCTGACATTTGTTTATACCTCTTAATTATATTTAACCTTGAGAAGCGAGGAACTCAAAAGGATCCTCAGATCTGGATGCACTAAAATTAGGATACATGGAAGATTTTTCACTGTATGGAGTTTGTTTTACTACTTCTTTTATTTTTTCTACAATAACAACCTGTGAGGATAATGCCTCATATGGAGCATAATCTCGTATCGCCTGCATGACGGCATCATATCCCTTTGCTTGGTTGATCGCAAGTAACATATCTCTAGCAGGTCCTTGACTGTCAGCATCAATAACAATTTCTTTTCCTTCTTCGCCAAGCATAGCAAGGTGAGGATATCCTAGGGTTTCGCCACCTTTTGCATATGCCACATGAATATGGTCTCCATGACCAGCAGGATCAGTTCCACCATGAATAAGTTCTACTGGAGAAACTCCCTTCATTTTATTGAAGTCTTCAATTACTTTTAAGATAGGACCTTGTTCGTATGTCCAAGCACCAATATCAAGTGCTCTACCTTTATAGTGCCAAGAATTTGCAGAGTGTTTCCCTCTTATTCCGCCAAAATCAGGATGTTCTGTAATTGCTTGATAGTCTTTTGGAGTCGAAAGTTTTGATTGTATATATTTTCCTGCTTCACCTGCAAGATTTGTTGCTGATCCAGATGGAATTCCCTTATTAGTTCCTGCGCGAGTATAATCTTTAGGTTCTTCATCAAGATCCTCTACAGGTTTTTTCTTGTCAAAGAATGTATCATATAACCATTTACCTGCAATATCACCAGCAAGACCACCCAACGCACCACCAACAAAATTTCCTGCAACAGGAATAATAGATCCAGCAGTAGCACCGAGAGCACCAAAAATTGTAGCACCAATTGCTGCGAATGCTGCTCTTCCTACTGGTTCTTTAAATACAAAGTAATTCAGTGCAAAATCAATTAATCCACCAAGGATTGGTATTCTCTTAACAAAGGGACTAACAAATCTTTTTGCTAATGTTCTTGCTGCCAGTGATTGTGCTGCTTGTCTACCAAATCTTCTTGTTGCTGCTCTCTGACCATATCGTCGAGCATATCTTATTGCTGCACCACGAGAGGTAGTTCCTGGTGGACCTTTTTTACCTCTCTGCCGAAAAGCCTCCTCTACTGGTTCTCTTATACGAGTTCGACTTCTAGGTCTTGGGTCACGCATTGCTACTGATGCGGCACCTATCAAAACAATTGCATTCAAAAGTTTAAATAAATTATCTCCAAGAGCATCAAAATTTTTTACTGCATCGTCTCCGAACTTATCGCCAATAAAGTTTCTTGTGCCGTCAATGGCCTTCTGCCCCCATAGTAAAAAAGTACCTAAAGCATCTATAATTCCAATAACAAAATCTGTTATAAAGTTAAAAGTATTTTTGATTATTGGTAAAAATCTTTCAATGATGGGAGCATATTCTATTAGTCTAGTCAGAATAAATCCCATCAAAATATTTCCAAAAAAATCTTTAATTCTATCAAAAAATTTTACTTTAGGAATTTGTAATTTAGTTTTTTTAGATTTCTTTTCTTCAGAAGTTTCTAAAGTTTTTTCTGCATTCTGACGTTTTTCTTTTTCATCTTGTTTCTTTTTACTATCTATTTCTTTCTTTTCGGATGCAAGAGTACCTTTTAATATCTTATCAATCTCTATAACTTTTTCCTTTATAACAAACGTTTTTTTATTAGATACTGAAGATCCAATAGATCTCACCGCAGTTGGTTTTGAAACTACTAGAGAACTATTTTTTGCTTGAGGTAAAAACTTTTGAGTACTAATTGCCATTTTTCAATCCTCAAATAGATACACCTAGAATCTTTGCTTTAGAAAGCGAAGGAGGTGGAATTGGAATAGGCGGTATGTAATTAGAATTTGGTCCTAATGGCGAATCGCCAGAAGATGATTCTGATTGACTTACTGTAGAAACTGCAGGACCAGACCTCACAGGCGGAGGTGCTGGTATATTCAATTTCGGTGATGTATTACCAATTTTTCCTGATGCAATTCCTCTATTCGTCCCAGATACAGATTCAAATGCACCACCAATTCCTTTTACTTTGGACCAATCTGTTTTTTTAGTATTGCCACTTGCTGAGGATGAGGCACCAGAAGAACTAGTTCCTGCTAATGTTATACCTGATCCACCTGGACCAACGAACTTTTTATAGTAAGAAGGTGGTGGTGAAGGTGGAGGATCATTCTTTCCAACCTGTTCTTTATAGTGATAGAAATTACCTCTACTTGAAAATTTAATATCACCCTGACCCATATTTGCATACTGACTAGTACCTTTAAAATCTGTTCTTCCTTGAAGTTTATTCAATGCACCTGCAATTTTTCTTTGACCCTCTTCAGAAGCTAGTTTTTCAGCCAAAGCGGGATCATCATATGCCTTACCAGTAAATACTGCTTCAAATTGTCCCGCTTGAGATCCAACTGCTTTAATAGTATTTGGCCATGAAGGATCGGCAACTCTATTCAAAATAGCTGCTGCAACTCCATATTCATCATCTGTTCCTCTTTGCGCTTCAGCACTTACAATAAAAGCAAGATCTCTATAATCTTGAGCGGTTAAACCCCTAAGACCATTTCCCTCTGAACTTTTTGCTTTATTACCAGTTCCTGCCAATCCTAAGAAATCCCACCATTCTCTATTATTATTTTGTCTTCTACTTTCCATAGCAGCTTGCTGTTGTCTAGACATTTCATCTATAGAACCACCACCTGCCGCATAGGTAGTGCCTCCCATCCTTTTCGGTCTATTTGTGCCACCGGCAGATGCATTAATTCCTTCCATAAAATCGAGTCCATAAGCATCAACAGCTCCGCGACTCATAATAAATTCTCCAGGAGTAAGCATTGCAGGAATAACATCAGTTCCTTGTGCTTCTCCACCTCCACTAAAACCTAACATATCTGCACTAATTGGAGCGCCAGTCATTCCTCCAAATTCTCTTGTCTCGTCCATTTGAGATTTTTCTGGATCCTCAGGATCTTTTATCACTGCAGTTCCTGATTGATTTTGCATCACAGCAGCAACACCAAGAGCACCTACACCAATTGCAGCAGCTGCTAATGGATGTGCCGCAACTAACCTAGCAAACGCCAACGCCAACTTTGGGATAAATCTCAAAGTCATTCCAGTTATTCTAGCGATAAACCTACCCAAACTAGTTCCAAATAATAGATACGTTCCCAAAAGTGCTGGCCAAGTCTTCTCTAAAAATGCTCCTATTGCACTAAGTTTTTGTTTATTGCCCTCATCGCTAAACCAATCAACTATTTTCGTTAAAACATTTCCAATTAAAATCTGTGATATAAAATTAAATAGTTTATCAAATATACTTTTCACTGGTTCCAATACTTTTTTAGTAGATTCAGCGAATTTTTTGAATGTATTATTTTCTAATCTTTTTTCTTTTGCCGATCTACCTTGTCTTTCTGATCGTTTTCTTTCTTCATCTGATGCCTTTTTCTTTAAAGATTCTTCTTTCCGTAAAGTTTCAATAATTGAATCAATACCTTTAAGAATGTCATCTATATTTTCTGCAGATTCTTCTTCTTTATTGAAAAAAGAACTTGTTTGTATTTGAGAACTTTTAGATACTACAAGTGCTCCACCTCTATTAAGAGATTTTGTTGAGTTTACTTTACTAACATTAACTTGCTTTTTTCTATCTGTAACTTTATTAACAAAGGTCTCAAAATCTACCTTACTTTTTTTATATGCCTTTACGCCTTCTTTTCTTTCTTGGGGTGATAAATTATCCCCTTCAATTCTACCCTCTGATAATAGTTCTTGATAATATTTGTCATACTTATCCTCACCAAAAAACTTTTTGGCTGCAATTATCTGTCCGCCCTTGGGTTCACCTTCTTCCCTTATCGATTTAAGAAGTTCATCTAGATCCATTAGATGCCTGCTGCTTTAACTTTTCTTCTTCAAGATGTTGCTCTAGCAACGCTACATAAATGTCTCTTTCCCACGGAATTAGATTTTCAATCTCCGTTAATGAGTATTTATGGTACTGCATTAAGGCAAAATTTAATTTATAGTAACCCTCTAAACTCATGTGAACGAGGGCTAAGCGAAAAAACTTGCTAATCCCTCAAGAACAACTTCACTCTCAACCTTTGTTTCTGGATTCTTAACTTTAATAGTATGAGAAAGTTTTGGCATAGTTTCAAAGAATTTTTCAATTTGTTTAAACTGAGAAGAATTCATGGACTCTAAAAATTCTGTTATTTCTTTCTTAGTACAATCTGCAGTAGACCAAGCTTCCTCTTCAGTATAGATTGTACCGATACAAGATGCGATCAATTCAAATGATTGATCCATTGCACTCTTACTATCAAAATCAAAATTATTCTTAATGAATTGTTCTAATGATGGGTACTTCATTTCCATCATGATGGAGTCATCTAATTTAATTTTATTTGTATGATTCTTTTCTTTGTTTACTTTAATGTCATCGAGATTAATTTTTACAGATACTTCAGTCTTCTCATCATCAGGACAAATGATATTAACATCAATTTCTTCTCCAACCGATTTACCACGAATATTCAAGAAAAGATATTCAATATCGAATGTCGGGAGATCTTCTACTTTAATTCCCCTAGTCAAAATACAATTTTTGATTACTGATTTAATTGCAGTAGTAATTTGTTTCGTATCTTCACTTTCTAATGCAATGACAAGGAGTTTTTCTTCCTTTACAAGAAAAGGTCTGTATTGAATCGTTTTTCCAGTCGAAGGCAATTCGAGTTCGTACTTTGGCGTAGCAATCTTTGGTAAAGGCATAATGTCCTATAGAGTTTCAGTAAGTGTATTTATTGTATTTCTTTGAAGTTTAAAGTGAGACCTGGCATAGCAACTCCTTTGTATCCTCCACCAGTTCCTGATCTATAACCTCCACTTCGAGAAAGACTTTGTAACCGATTTTGTCTCGTTCCTGTATTATAATATCTGTCAACATCTGCAAGAAGATTTTTCTGTGCCTCGGTTCCTACGCTTCCAATCATACCACGATTTGTCAATGCCCATATATCAAGATCTTCTCTTCTATTAGATACTATTGGTGGAACTGGAACTCCTGGAGCAGGTATTGGTGAAGGTTCTACTTGTGGTTTTTCATAAACTGATTTGTCGGTAATATATCTAACGTAACTAAATCCAACCGTACATTTTAAAAGATTAGATCCATCGTATGTCACTGGTATAGAATTAATACTAAACGGATATGCCTTGATAAATTTATATGTCAAAAAATTAGTTTCATAATCACGTTCAAATTTTGTGATTTCTAATCCATCAGTGCAATATCCTTTTTCGCCTCCTGGATACTTTACTCTATAAAAATAATTTCTAGCAGATGAATCTGTTTCACTAGATTCATCTAGATCATCTTCGTCAACAATACCTCTCATCCAAGTCTCGAAAAATCTGATTGGCCAATAATTATCAGCATCAACCATAAAAGTCAAATCAATTCTATCATCAAACTGTCTTCTATATGCATGTCGTTCAGTGACGCCATGGTGATCATTATTGATTTCAAACGTTGCTAATCTAGATCCTGGTAATGATGCATCAGAACACTGCAAATGCAATCTCTCTTGAGTGTAACTATCCATAGATCCAGATAGAAACGCAGGTACTCCAATACTTACTTCAAAGTGAGACGTTAAAGCAGGTCTTAATAGATTTGATTTTATATCAGAAACTGACTTTGGGGTAGGCATCTATAAATAGTTTTTAACCTTATATATTATGTATGGCAGAAAGCAATAAGAGTAAATATTATCCATCATATCCCAACAAATATAAAGGAGATTCGACAAATATTATTTGTAGAAGTACATGGGAAAGAAAATTTTGTAGATGGTGTGACTTGAACGAAAGTATTTTAGAGTGGGGAAGTGAAGAATTCTATATTCCATATATCTCTCCACTTGATAATAGAGTCCACAGATATTTTCCAGACTTTATTATTAAAGTGAAAGAAAGTACAGGTCAAATCAAAACTTATGTGATTGAAGTTAAACCTAAAAAACAAACTAGACCACCAAAAACACCAAAGAGAAAAACGAAATCATATCTTTATGAGTGTAAAACATATGCTGTTAATCAAGCCAAATGGAAAGCAGCAGTTGAATTTTGTGAGGATCGAAGAATTAAATTTAAAATCATCACAGAAGACGAACTAGGAATCAAATGAACCGTATCGAACCCATAAGGCAAGAGATTCAGTCTGAGAAAAATCTCGACGATAGAATGGAATTAATAATGTACGCATTAAATGATACTGTGACACCAATACCCGATGAAGGAAATATCTGCACCTTCAAATATTATGCAAAGACTCCAAATCTTACATATGATCAACACCCTCTTGTTGCTGTAACTGATTTATTTTCTTGGGGATTTCGCGGTCTCAATTTTCATCTTAGAAAATATAGACAATATACTTGGGAAGAATTAGGGACACAAGTTTATATTGTCAATAGAACCGAGCTTGATGACTTACTGTCATTGGATTATGAAAAGATAGTCCTAAATAAATAAAAAGAATCATGTCTGATGGCATCAGCTGTAAGTAAACCAGTACCGATAACTACAGGAACCAGTGTCCGTAATAAAAAAACTAATTATTACGTCTCTGAAGTGACAACACTTGGAGATGGTTCTTTAAAGAGAGAAACTTTTAGAAGTGATGCTCAGGGAAATAATAGAGTATTAGTGCAAACAACGATTTCAGATAAAACAGGAAAAGTAACAAATACAACTACAGGAACAGGAGCAACAACAGAAGAGAAAAGAGCTCTTAAAAATCCAAATTCTCAATTACGTAATGGAATAAGAACTACAACTAAAGATGCTGGAGATGTAGTTCAAAAAAATGAAGCGGATGCTGCTGCCGGAGGACTTACAGATGCAGGTAAGAAAAATCAAGAAATTGTAGCTGGCGGTTCAGGTAATAGTGCTAGTGGAGCAGATGATGGAACTTCTCAACCAGCATTTGGACTTGGGTCAGAAAACGCAAATCAAAATATCCCTGGTCAATCTGCTCCCTTAAGATATCCAACCGACATTGCACAAACAACTCAAGATGTAGTTAAATTTGACATGCTTGAGTTTTCGCCAAAACCACTAACACAATCTGGGGGATTTGGTCAAGGAGAAAGAAGTGACGCTTCCACAAGAACATTAGGGTCAACAATACTAGCGATTCCAGGTGGCATAAAAGACAGCAATGCTACTGGTTGGGGTGATGGATTAATGAATGCCCTTGAAACAGCACTGGCAGGAATTGCACTAGGTGGTATACAAGATGGCGGTGAAGGACTTACAAATTCTATTTCCCAGACCATAGGAAATGTTGTTGGTGCAAGTGATGATGTTAAGAATGCAATAGCAGCATCTTTTGCAGGTAGTGCTGCAGGAATTGGACAACAACTTTTAACAAGAACAACTGGTGCTATTTTAAATCCAAACATGGAGTTATTATTCAAAGGTCCATCTCTACGACCATTTGATTTTTCATTCTTACTTGCTCCTAGAGACCCAGGTGAAGCTGAAGAAGTAATTAATATTATTAGATTCTTTAAACAAGGAATGGCACCGATTAGAAGTAAATCAAATTTATTCTTAAGATCTCCCAATACATTTAAAGTCACATACTTACATAGAGGAGAAAGTGGAAAAGAGCATTTTGGATTAAATAAATTTAAAGAATGTGCTTTATTGGGATTAAACGTTGACTACACACCAAATGCAAATTATGCGACTTTTACCGATGGAACTATGGTTGCATATCGATTGACAATGAGATTCCAAGAATTAGAACCAGTATTTAATGATGACTATCAAAACGAACAGAATTCAATAGGTTTCTAAAATGGCAAACTATTTTAAACAACTTCCAAATTTTGAATATGTTAGTAGATTACCTGACTCTAAAATTTCTGATTTTATTGAAGTAAAGAATTTATTCAAAAGAGGTTTGCTAAGAGAGGACATCTTCCAAAACCTTGCATTTTTTACAAAATATAAAATTCGCAATAATGATCGACCAGATAATGTTGCTTTTGATTTTTATGAAGATTCAAATTTAGATTGGTTAGTCTTAGTCTGCAATAATATTATCAACATTCAAACTGAATGGCCTATGGATCAGAACGATCTTGATGCATACTTATTAGATAAGTATGGAAACTATGAATCTCTTTATAGTGGAATTCATCATTATGAAACAACTGAAGTTAGAGATAATCAAAATATTGTAATTGTTCCAGAGGGGTTACAAGTCGAATCTGATTATCAAATTACATTCTACGATAATGACTTAGAGACTCAGGTTACAAAAACTCCAGTAAAAAGTGTTACAAATTACGAGTATGAAAATTTAATTGAAGATAATAAAAGAAATATATTCTTACTAAAACCAGAATATATTAATGTTGTTAAAGACGACATGGAAGAAATTATGACATACAGAAAAGGTTCCACCCAATACATGAGCGGAACCTTAAAGAAAGGAGATAATATTAGATTATATCAGTAATCAACTTTCAGCAAGTTTCTGGAAGTAAGACAGAGCATCATCCTCATCTGAGTCAGAGGAATTGGTAGGAGTGATGTCAGGTGCGTTGAAATCTGCTGCAGGTGCTTTGCTGGACTCAAAGTTAGGAGTGAAAGATCCACGACCTTCACTCTCATCTTCCAGTTCTTCATCAAAACGTGCAGGAGCAGACTTCTTACCAAGAACCATCTTCAGACGTGCTTCAAGTTGTTCGTAGGTCTTGAACTGATCTGCAGCAGTCAGAGCAGCAAGAGAGTACTGCTTTTTCCACAGTGCTTCCAGTGCATCATCATCG
>TARA_A100001201_G_scaffold29290_1_pt1 | contig 11441 bp, 13 predicted proteins | sample TARA_A100001201 | Tara Oceans TARA_A100001201 (sample SAMEA2619872) | marine metagenome | biome: marine biome (ENVO:00000447); feature: surface water layer (ENVO:00002042); material: "saline water (ENVO:00002010), including plankton (ENVO:xxxxxxxx)" | depth 5 m | reverse complement strand
CGCTTCGCTTCCGATGGTGTTTCGCCTTTTTTGTTCCGTCCTTCCTCCTTTTTCATGCCGCTGGCCTTTTTCTATGTCTTTCATAATTTAATTCCATTTATGGAATTAATAGATCTATATAGATGGGGGTGCCAAAATGCTACCCCTGAGGGTCTCAAAATGATAGGTTTTTTATAAGGTTTTGCTACCTCTCAAAATGAGAGGGTCTCAAAATAACGGGTCTCAAAAAGAAAGTGTTGCAACCCATTGACAGCCCTTTTCGCGCCGTTACCATTCGCCCATCGCCACCGAGCAATGACGACGACACGGCTGCCTTCAGGACGACTGCATAAAATTAAATTTGAATATGACTTGGGCAGTGGCTGGGTCAAGATGCCCCTTGATGCGGTCATGTTCAATGAACGTCTGACCGGGCAAGCACGACAGCTGTGGGCCTGGCTGGCTTCGAAGGATCGAGATCATGCTGAGTTGTCTTGGTCTCACGCTGAGTTCAAATTGGGTTGCGGTTCAACTGCGAGACGGAGAAGCTTGCAGGTGCTCGTCGAAGAAGGCTTGATATCAATTAGCAAGGACGGACACATCGTTACGATGCATGATCCGAATTTGGCGACGAAGTCATTACGCGAACAACAGTTGAATTTCTTTAAGGCTGAATGCGAGCTTCTTAAAAACAACTCCCAACCCGAAAAACAAACTGCGCTAAAACAACCAGAATTCGATCTATCGCAAAAGATTATCGACGCTTGGAACGAATGCAAGCCGCTTTCTTTCGCAAAGATGCGTGTTCTCTCTGCTAAGCAAAAGCAATCAGTCGAAGCACATCTCAGAAACCTTGGTCTACCCAAAACAGAAGTCACGCAATTTATTTGCTCTGTATGTCGTGGACTTGCCGCGAGTGAATTCTGGATTAAAACAGTCAACACGCAAACCCGAACCTTTAAAGCAGTTTTTGGTTACGGCAGCCCGACGGATGTCAAGATGAAAAACGTCGAGGATCTGTACAACGATGGGGATCCATCTGCTGAACCGAAAGAACCTTTAGAAAAACAAGAATATACACCAGAACAGAAGGCACTACTGGAAGAGATCGAAGTTCACAACTATGAGATTGATATGAATTATAACCGCGAAGAACAAAAGCAACGCAGTATTAGGTATCGCGATGAAGCTGTTGCCAAGCTTAAATCAATGGGTATTAACGTGGAGGTTGGTTGATGGATTTGCCACATTACATCAAAAAAGCCGTCGAGTACGGCTTGATGGATATTGCTGACGGTAAAATCGTCAATGTTGACAAAGAAGCGGTTGATACAATAGTCGGCGTTGCTCGTATTGTCGGCAAGCTTCAGCCCACTTCAATTGTCGAAAAAGACAATACCTACGATCAAGAAGCAATCGTCCTTTGTCGTGTGCTGACAAGCCCTAGCGGTGTTGCGAGGGAGCTGTGGTCAAAATTGCGTATCGCATTCGGTGTCGGTCATGGTCAAGCACTACCTGCACATCTGTGGGGTAATCCATGCTTTCTTGCCGTCGGCAAAGAAATTGACATGACTTTCTTAGGTGAACGCACAGGCACAACTATTTCCAGGCAAAGCATTATCACTGGCTATGAACAGATGAACCCGGCAAATAGGGATGTTCAGTTCTCTGATTTTTGCCAAACAATATCTGAGCTGACTAACGATGAAACCATGCGTGCTTATGGTGATCCAGCAAACGAGTGGTCAACAGCACTGGACGTTTTAAAACAAAAACGTGCCCTAGCGCTACACAAAGAAACCCTTTTCTTGGCAGGGCAGTTTCTTAAGACTGAGCCGAAACTTGAAAAGGCTCTTGAGTTTATAAATAATCGCAGCATGGAAGGCATCAGCATGCTTAGCGGCTCTGTAGGCAACCAGGGTCAAGTAACAAGTTTGACTGAGTCAATTGTCGGAGATCCTGGCAGCAACAGGCTGAACTGGACTGACTACATCACAAAGGCACAGGCGCAAGATTGCCCTGCAACGACAGGTGTCACTGCTTTCGATATTGACATCGATGGTGGAGTGTCACGTCCACGCCCTAACATGCCTCGTGCCGGCAGATTGCTGGTCATTGCTGCTCGTACTGGTGTTGGTAAAACTGCCTTAGGCGTACAAGTTGCTGCATCACTTGCATGGTCTGGATTGACTGTCGGATTCGTGTCTGCTGAACTTGAGTCAAGGTCCATCGAGGCACGTCTAATCGCTAATTTAAGTCGTCGGTTTTTTGGTCAGCGTTGGTGGCGCAACAGTGGAGAAGATTATGGCTACGTCACTGTGGGAGAACTGGAACTTCCTGGCGCATCAGCTAACCAGCAGCGAATTGCAGAGATCGTTGCTCAGACCAGCATGAGACTAGAGGAAGCCGGCGGGAAAATACTTGTCGAATCACCCTGGGGAGCTTGTGTCGACACTTGCATCAATACGATGCGGACGATGAAGGCAAAGCACCCGGAACTGCGAGCTGTCGTAGTAGACCATTTCCACGCCTTGGCAAGACACAAAGGTGGATCGATGAATAATCCATCTGCAATGCTGGAAGATCGCGCCTACAGGCTTATGACCGCGGCAAAAGAACTGGATATTGACCTGTTTACCCTTGCCCAAATGAATCGCATTGGAATGGATTCCAATTCCAATCCAGAACCACAGCTCAATGAAATTCGTGGAACTGATGCATTGGCACACGTTGCTCACGCAGCGTGGTTGGTTCGCCGTACAAAATTAGAGGGAGATCAGCTAAACAAAGACCTGGAGATCTGGCACTCTAAAGTCAGAGGTCGTCAAGCAGTGTGGAGGGAAGGCAAAGATGTCCTAGATAGCATCAGAGGTTTCATCGAAAAAAGTATCGTGCGGATGCAGTACGACGCTTCATTTGTTGAAAGCGACAACACGAAATCTCTCATAAAAGAACGTCAAGGATTCGGTTAATGAAAAACGCACTTTTTATCTTTTGCGCATACGTCAATCAACAGGTGTTGAATGCGATCAAGGATCTGAATGAAACCTTGACGATGTTAGTTATACATTTTGCTCACGCTACATTTTCCATGATCGACAATGATCGAATGGATCATGTTCGCTCTACTGTCGAGCAGAAAAATGCTATCAGTGAGCTACGAGTTTTCGGTCTTATTAAAGAAGTCGTTGATGATGCAATTGATGTCGGTGGCTGGAATGAAGATCACGAAACCAAACTAAACTTCTTTGGCAACATTCTTTATACAGAGCACGACTGGGATGTCGATGAAGTTCATCGCTATCTGACAGAAGTTATCGAACGAGCAGCTGGATCGATGCCGTCAGATTGATTTAACCCAGTCAACAAGACCTTGATGCCTAATATAAGCCGAGTGGCACCAACCAATCGGTTTTACATAATATTGAATCTCGCCAGTCTTTTGGTTAATATGCTGCGTAGGATGCAGTGCGATGCCAGTACTTTTTAAAGTCTTGCCATCCCAATAATAACCTGGTAAAAAAGGTAGTACAATTTGTGCCATCACAAAATTTTATTTTCAGATAAGTCCCAAAGCCAGCCATCAGAATCGTCGGCAATCAACCAACGCTTCATTAGTAATTCCCTGGAATACATGACATTCTTCCCATCTTCTGGCCAATCACGCAGGTAAACACCCTCGTACAGACTTAGACAGCCGAATGGATCATGGCAAATAAATTCTGTATCGTTATACCCGATCAAGGTAATCCAATGGCCGCCACCTGAAGGAGCATCGATCAAGCCCTTGTGGAGAATGCCAATCGGAACTGGATATCCTTTGTCAAGTAAATCAATTAGATCTTGTTCGCGTCCGTTCATCTTGAACTGATTCTTGATGCTCATTGCATCCATCGCGCCTTTATGGGATAACTGGGAAACGCAATCCCCATAGCACAGCACATCAGTCAGGTAATCATCGTCATCAATGATGAGATTCGGGTCTAAATAGTTCAGCACCATTGCAATAGCAGATGCTTGGCAAGACCTTTCACCATGACCAGTCTTACTGTCGCGTTGATAAAAATATTCCACATTCAGTGGAAAACCCTCTTGTTTCCTAGATGGCTTACTGCCAGTACGATATAACCGAGTAAATGCCTCTAGCTGCGCATCGGTCAACAAATCTTCTAGCGTTAACCACGCAAAATTCTGATGTACTTCACCTTTGTAGTACTTGACAGCATCAAGCAGTCTGACGTTACGAGTCACAGCTTTTTGTATAACCTGTTAAGAGTTCCTATTCATCAGTCTAATTAACTTCTCAGGGTAATCCGGCGCTGTTGCATACCCTTGTCTTTTCAATTCCCTGGCGGCTTCTTCCCTATTTGGAGCGTTATTAACACCTTTATAACCTTTATAATCTTTATACCATTTGTCGACAAGTTCTTTTACTGCTGCGTTTACAGATGGGTAGCTTTTAAATTCTGCCCTCTCTGTGACATATTCTTTGCCATTCCATTCAACAGTATCTATCTCTACGCCTTCTCCTTTGATTCCGAATGGATTGTTTTTTCCTGTGATGTTTTCGCCCCATCCAGACTCAAGCGCCCACTGTGCTGCAACCAAATTAGGATACTTTGCACCGGCATCTTGAGCCAACGAGGCGATCAACGCCCAGGTCATTACAATCTCGACCATAAAATCACTGCTTAGACACTTTGGTTACGACGCCTGCAAGGACTTCGATAACACGATAGTACTTATTTACGACCTCATTGTCTTTTGGTGTTGGTGTCAGGTTGACAATCGCCAGTGCAGCAGCATGAATTGCAAAAAGAGCACTGATGATCTCAGGACCGTTAGCAATGATCAAGGCAACAAATTCCATGGCGACCTCATAAGCGCCATAGGCTGCCTACATCAACGACGTGCTTCTAGCTTTGATATTCGTTGCTCGATGCTGCCGAGGCGTCCGTAAATCTCATGCCTGTCTTCTTTCATGTCTTCTCTCATTGCCTGCAGTTCTTTTCCGATTTGATCTACTCCCATAGACAGCTTGACAATCGCCTCACGACCATCGTTTTCCCTTTTTATGACAGAACCTATGCCCATGCCGGCAACACCAATCATGGTGCCAACAATAGCGGCAACAAGTTCCACAGGTCATGCCTAATACAGAATTAGGCTACCTTAAGGTTAGTCAAAAAGGCTAAGGCGTTCCCTCATACAGGAGGTGCAGGATCTGCAGGTTCAGGCGTATTGCCTTCAGCGAGCCACTCAAGATACTTCTGGTAGTCCGTGTTGTTAGGGTCTGTGGGAATAAATGTTGCATCCTCTATCCGTTTAATGACTTCAGTGCTGACTTGATTGGTGAAGGCGTCAATGATTTGCTGATACATGATCAGAAAAGCTCCGAAGTGAATCTAAGCCTCAGAAAATCTCCTGAGCCGGTGTTTGGTCTTAAAAACGCATTGGCGTTTGTGCCAAGCTGGTTTGTGCTACTAAGTCGTGCACTGCTGGGTGTTGATGCGCCAAGAATTGGATTTCCGGTGTAACCACTACCGTCGAACACCGAGCCTTGGAAGCTAAAACTAGGTGCGGCTCGCATCGCAGTAGGAAAAGCTAAATAAGAAAAACCAGCGCCAGTGCTAGCGCCAAATCTGTGAAAAATCATATGCAACGCGTTAGTGCTGGTGCCAAGGTCTAATTCTTGCCTGTACCGTTTGCACCTTTCAAACTCCTCGGCGTAACTTTTGTGCTCAAAAGGTGTTGCCTTGGCCCCAATTTCAAACTGAACCCCAGTTATCTTGAAGGTTGCGTTGGCTGTTGAGCTAAACCCTGTATCCGCTGCGGCAGAATTACCAACAAAGTTTCTTACTTCAGACGCAATACTATTCCAGCCCAGCGCAGCATCATCTCTATTGCCGCCAGAAATTACATCTAAAGTCCAAGTAAGTTGGGCGCCCAGGCCCACTTGCGCATCGAAACTTGTGTCATGAATAGTGTACGAAGAGTTAAATGTGGCCATATCAACTGTGATTGTTTTATACTCCCAAGTGTTTGCAGCACTTATCGTGTAATTTGAATAGTGTAAAACCCGTCTGTTTCCATCGCTGCTAGATTGAGAAACGTTGCATGGATTAAAGCTGAAACCAAAAGTGCCAGTAATAGATGACTTAACCCAAAAAGAAAAGGTTACATGGCTATTGCCAGCCCAAATAGCTTTGTAAATGTCTTGAAATTCTAGATGAGTTGAAAAACCTACATAGCTATCAGCATTAGCTGTGACTGCTGCTGTTGTTTTGACTTGATAGCTTTTCTGAAAGCCAGTGTTCGCAGGTGCATCTTGCTGCTGTGAGGACTCTATTCCGTAGCCACCTACAGTCAGGCTGGAACTGGAACTAGTGGCGAATCTGTCTGCACCACCAAGACCCTTAACAGTAGCAGTGCCTGTCTGGTTCACCAGCATTGCTCCGTTGATCACAATATTCCTATGACTCAACGCACCAGCACTAGGCAGTTGTTGTCCATCAATTTGAACGTGACCACTGCTATCAATCGCGATGCCTCCATCATTTGTAGAGGCGTTCTTAATTGAGTTAGCCTTAATATTACTACAGCTAACATCGGCATTGAATTCCGCTTCCGTAGTCGTTATCTGCAAGGCATTTGTTGAGCCAAAAGTTACGTCGAACTGCGCCGGCTGTGGTGATCCACCTGTTGTAGCGTCAGTAATGCTTGCACTATTAGTGCCCGTAGGGCTTCTGATTTCGGTAAAATTGCCTTCAGGGCCAATTGACACCCACTTATTCCCGTCCCACTGGAACTTATAGTCGCCATCCGTATGGATGTCATTTAGAGCGGGTGACGCAGGAAAATTGAGTGCCATAGGTCAAAGTTGCTCTTTATATTGTTCCTTGTATCAGCCTTCAGCAGGCTCAGGATCAGCAGGTTCAGGGGTATTGCCCTCGGCAATCCACTCTTGGATTCTTTGGTAATCAGCGTTACGCGGATCATCAGGCACGTCGATGTAGCCATTTAGGCGATAACCGCCCCAAGTACCAAGTTTTACGGTTTGAATGTTCATGGTTTAGAAGTCGGCGTCTGCCGTGTAGTGCGCAGAGAGTAGATCGTTTGCATCAATACCACCAGAGTTGACTCTAAAGCCTTTAGTGCCCTGGTTTGCTCCAGATGCGTTTACGTCTGCACTGTCAGTCTCATTTCTGAGCTTGCCTGCAGCGCCAGTGTCGGGTGAATAAACCACAACGGTGGGGGCAACTCTTTTGCTTACAGCAAACTGAAAATTGATATCTGTGATTGAGCTAAATAACGCATTTTTTCTAAGAAGAATAATGCCACGGTCTGAAACAGTTCCAGGCGCAACGTCGTAGTCGTAGCTTTTTTCAAAATATCTTTGGCACCTAGCAAGCTCATCACCAAAAGTTTTGTGCTCAAAAGGTGTCGCAACAGATCCAATCTCTAGCTGAATGCCAGTAATCTGGAAATAATCATTAACTGCGCTACCTACACCAAGGTTGTTGACATTTCTGTTTGCATTGAGGCTATCTGCCCAACTTGAGTACGAGCCGCTGGTGAAATCGCTTCCAGAATTTAAAAACCAGTTCAAATGGAAGCCAACATCGGTGTCATTTCTGAAAGCATCTGCAGTGTTGCCAGGGATTGTAATCGTTTTGTACTCCCAAGTGTTCGCATTGTTTATAGTGTATGAAGTCGAATACAGTTGAATTTCCTCGGGGTTGCTATGGTACTGCCTCAAGCCTAAAGAAGCCGTACCGGTCTTGTTTGACTTGACGTAAAAGCTCAGAGTGATGTTTTTTGCGCTACTTGTTCCATAAAGCAAATGCTGCAAGTCTTGCCCCTCAATGAATTGAGCGATTATCGCATAGCTACCAGTGGCCAAAGTTGCCGTGCTAGTGCAGGTTATTTTGAAGCTCTGACGAAAATCTATTGGATCGAGACCAGATTCAAAGGTTTCCGTAGAACGATCTACCTCAGTTTGAGCAATAGTCCAAGTGCCAGAGGCGTTAAAGGCAGCAATAAAACGGTCCACGCCATGGTTGGCAACACCTGAAGTTAATCCGGTGACAGACGTCGCGCGTTGGCATATCTGCATCGCACCATTATCTACGATGTTGCGATTACTCAGTGGTGGTGTACGCCATTCAGGTGCTGTTGTTGTGCCCGTAGATGTTAAGCATTGCCCGTCAGTACCGTAATTAGTACCAGCAAGTCCAATCTGTCCATCAGCACCAACACGAACACGCTCATTACCTTCAGTCGTCACCTTAAAATGACCATCTGAACCTGTATCAACAACTTCAGCTTCTGTATTACCTTCGATAATCTTGCCGGCATCGAAAGAAGTAATCCCGGTACCACCTCTTCCTATCGGCAAGGTGCCACTTACGATTGCTCCGGCATCAAATAAAGAAGGTCCAGTAGCTGTTAATGGGACCCACTGAGAAGTGCCATCTCCATCTGTGTAATAGATGTACGCAGTAGATTCATCAGAATCCCAATAAACCTGCCCATTAACACCTGCCGGCGTACTGCTAGCAATATGAACTGGCTCTATAGTTCCACCAGCTACAACTACCCACTTGTTACCGTCGTATGACCAGCTAGTCCCGCCAGATGTATGCACCTGTCCATTGGAAGGCGAGGCGGGAAAATCTAGAGCCATACGTTCAGATTGTTCTCTATATTATTCCTGCGGTTCAGGATCTGCTGGTTCAGGTGTGTTGCCTTCGGCAAGCCAAAGCTCATATTCTTCTTTGTATTGAGAACTTTTGTCCGCCTTGAAACAAGTGCGAACATTCCCATCAATTCTTAAGAGATGGGTTTGATTACCCTTTTCGTTTTGAACCCAGCGATAAATAACAGCCATAATCAAAGCTCCGAATCAACCTGAAAGTGTCCTGACCCATCATTAACACGCAGATTGACAGCATCACCCGCTGTAAATGGAGCCCCAGAATCAGCAGAAAATCTTATATCTATACTCAGTTCTGACTCTGCTGTAATACTATCAAAGCTTACATTGGAGTTGCTGGTTCGATACTGTATATTGCAATCAGCTTCGCTAACTGTTTTACCAGTTTTTTCACGCATTGCAACGGGAAATGGTATACAGCATAGTACATTACCTCCAGTTCTGGCTCGACCAACTCCAAGACAAGATTGTTCGCTAGCATCAGCATTTATTCTGAACAGATACCTCTGACATTTAGCAAGCTCTTCGCCATAACTTCTGTGCTCAAATGGTGTTGCGACAGAGCCTGCTTCTAGTTGGACTCCGGTGATCTCAAAATAATCATTTACTGCGCCACCTACTCCTAAATTACTAACGTTTCTGTTCGAGTCAGGAAAACCTGTTGCAGCCCAAGCTGTTGAGTGAGATCCTCCCGAAAAATTACTACCACTGTTTAACCACCAAGTTAATTGCAGGCCTCTGCCGGTATCGTTATTGATAGAGTTTAAGGTATTGCCCGGAATAGTAAGAGTCTTGTACTCCCAGGTATTTGCGCTGTCGATTTCATACTGCAAAGAATAGAACTCGTTAGTCGTATCTTCTTTAATTAAATCAAATGAAGCCGTGCCAGTTTTGTTGGATTTTACCCAAAAGCTAACAGTTACACTTTTTGCGTTACTCGTTCCGTACAGCAAGTGCTGAACGTCTTGTGCTTCAATAAAATGTAAAAGTAAAGCGTAACTACCAGATGTAGGTGATGCGTCAGCTGTCGTGCATGTCATTTTAGCGCTATAACTAAATCCGTTCTCTGGAGTGCCAGAGCCTTGATCCATAGTCCAAGTGCCAAGAGTTTGCACATGAAAGGCGTGTCGGTCTACAGTTCGATAAGGGTTGGTTGTTGTCGTGATACCTGTTGCTTGAGTAGCTCTCTGTGCCACCTGCATCGCACCATTGACCACCAAGTTACGATTGCTTAGCGAACCAGCATTAGGCAGTTGCTGCCCATCAATTTGGACGTGACCGCTATTGTCAATCGCAATGCCGCCATCATTCGTGGCGGTGTTCTTGATTGAGTTGACCTTGATGATGCTCATGATGCTGCCTCCACTGCTGCAAGTTTGGTTTCAAGGGTTTCAATCCGTTCCATTGCTTCCTGAAGCGCGACAAGCGCTTTTTGGGTCAGGATTGAGTACTTAACACTTTTAGTGGTAGTACCAAGATCATTACCTTCTTCGTCAAAGTCTGGCGTTTCATCTACCAGTCCAGGACATACCTGTTCTAGCTCTTGGGCAATGACACCAAGCTGAGTAAAGGTCTCGTGACCAGTTTCTTCTTTAAAATTGTATTTACGAAATCGGATTGCTTTAAAATCATCCCATTGTGATTCAGCGTCAACAATGTTTTCTTTTAGCTTGAGATCAGAAATTGCGCCATAGGAATTGTTAGTGTTTCGAACGTTTCCGTTATAGGCAATGTCAAAACTAACGGTGCCGCTTGTGCCAGCCGAAACATGCATGGCTTTTTGCGAAACATTGAATCGCACTAAACCAAAATTGGTATCGTCCGATCGATTAAATTCTGCATAGCCAATGGAGGTCAGCTGAGTACGGTTAGTACTGGAGCCGCCTTCAAACATATAGAGATTTCCAGCTTCGTCAAGATGCATCCTCTCGACTGCTGCATTAGTAGAGTCACGAGTGAGGAACGATAATTTGCCATGTGCGCCTGAAGCTTGTCTATATCCACGAATCTCGCAAGAGTAGTTGCCTGACCCCAAATTAGAACTTGATCCGTTCCAGGCAATGGATGCGTAATCACCATTTGAAGTGCTATCTAAGTCAAATACAAGCTGTTCGTCAGTTCCGCGAATTGTTAGAGAATCATAGGGAGTTGTTGTTCCGATACCAACACCGGTTGATGTCTCAACCATGTTGGAATGCTCCAGCTCACCAGCGGTAGAACCATTTTTAATAAACTGATTGGCACTGCCTGCACTAGTTGGTAATGTCAGAGAAACATCCGTGCCAGTTGGACTGGTATCTGCTGGGGCGTCGAGTGAAACGCTACCGTCAGTGCTGCCTTTAAGTTTGATGCTCATGACGGATCCTCCGTTTCTCCTGTTGTCTTAAGCGGTTCAGTAATTACTCTTCCGTTTTGATCGGTCCAATCAGTGTCAGCACTTGTCATGAACTGATCTTTTCTAATGCCTCGGACTTCATAGTAAACAGTATCGGTACTGGTGGCGTCTTGACACTCGATCGTCAGCAAATTTCCTGACATAGAACATTTCACAGGTGCATAGCCTGATTCATTGGAACTTGACCAGCTCTGCAAATGATTAAGTGCCTCAAAAGTTCCCTCTGTCATCCTGTGTGCGGTGTCGATGTTAACGGTTGCGGTGCCATCAACTAGGTCAACCATTCCTGCATAAAGATTAGAAGCATCTGGCGCCTCAACAAATGAATGAACAAGATCATGGGTATTTGTT
>TARA_A100001201_G_C4096495_1_pt1 | contig 11445 bp, 10 predicted proteins | sample TARA_A100001201 | Tara Oceans TARA_A100001201 (sample SAMEA2619872) | marine metagenome | biome: marine biome (ENVO:00000447); feature: surface water layer (ENVO:00002042); material: "saline water (ENVO:00002010), including plankton (ENVO:xxxxxxxx)" | depth 5 m | reverse complement strand
TGAGAAAGGATTTCTGATCCAGATACATCTGGTCCTGGTAATTCAATATCAGCTGATTGTGATATAATAGGCACAGCAGATGCTGTAATTGGTCTACTAGCTGCTAATGATGCTGATAATGGAAGTGTTGATCCTGTTATTGGTCTAGTAGGAAATAACGAAGCTGATAAAGGTAATGTTGATGCTGTTACCTCTGATATAGCTGTTGTTATTCTTTGTTCATATTGAGGATTTGTTATAATAGGTCGTTCAGAAACTTGTACTTTAGCTCTTTCTAATATATTTGGTTCAACTAACACACCCATTGCAGCATTTGCTCGAACAGGTATCAATTGTTTTAATTGAGTAAACAATGAAAAGTCAAACATTGAAAATATTTTAATATACGCGTTTATATCATTTCTGCGATCAAACTTTTTCCAATATTGAAAAGCAATAGATTCTAAATCAGGATATTCAACATTAAATTCATCTTCAGGCGATCCAAAGAAATCATCTAATGATATTCTACCTATCTGATTGAATATGTCTCTATTGATCCAATCAGCCGCTGAATAAAATAATCCTAATCTATTTGAATCTAATGTGGCATAATCATAACGACTTCTCTCAGCCATGGCCATTGGATCTAATACTCCAACCAATTTTGAATCCTCAAGACGTATCTTCATTGAATTGGTATTTGTACCACCAATGCTAGGTGCATCCACATAATAAGTTTCAGTTAGTCTTTCATAATTACCTCTTTGAGTTGATCCATTTGGAAAGAATGACATTGATGCAAATGAACTACCAGAATTTATCAAATCAAATCTATTATCAAATGAACTTGTTACAAATGGTAATTGTGCATCAACTATTGTTTGTGCTGGATGAGATGATGATAAAATTTGGTATTGCGTATCAAAATGATTTACAGCAATTGTATCTGATCCTAATGGATAATGACGTATCAACGTATCAAATGATGATGTTGGTGATTTGCCCGACACATATGATGTTGGGTTTAATGTATGTTCTCTGAAAGATCCTGATCCAATATCTTCTAACCATTCTCTATATTCTTGCATTGAGCCAGAAAAGGTCATCAAGTTTGGACCATTAGCATTTGTAAAGCTAATACTATTATCATCTTCAATAAATCTTCGAAGATATGTATTTACTCTGAATTGGTCTCTTGAATTACCAAGACCTGGATATCCACCTATTCTAACTTTTTGTTTTGCTTGATTAGAAGATACCACCAACCATCCTTGCCTTCCAGCATTATCAGTTGGTGTATAGCTAAAACTTCCTGAATGTACTATTTTACCTTCAATATAATCTGCTGCTCTTTGACATTCAATATGATAAGTTGTATTAGCATTATCAGTCTGATTATATTGTACAGATCCAGAACCATTATATTGCCAATACCATCTTACATTCCAAAATTCACCATCATATAATGGTAACCAATCTGTTGATCCTGTTATTGGAGCAAATGTGCCTAATCCTCTTCCATGAGAAACAACTAATCTACCATATTTACCAGAACCAGAATATGACGCTGTATGCTGTACTGCTAATTGAAATTTAGTTCGAATATCAGTGCCATCCGCAGCATTATTAACAGTAGTTGATAATAGCAACATGCTTTGAGTAATACCTGGTTTAAATCTAAACTCTCTTGTTTGCGGAGGAATTTCTGCACCAGATGATAATCCTACTCTTTGATATCCCCATGAACCAATATTTGTTGTATAATCTCTTGCACCATATACTATATGTGGTGATTGAGTTCCATCAACAGATCCTGATTGAAACTGTAATGCATATGAAAATCTATCTTCAATTAAATCAGGTTCTTGTTCTGGAGCTTTTGGTCCTCCATATTCTCGTATAGATAACAATGTTCTTGGAATACCATATGTATTCATTAACGCATGAACACTTCTTTTTGTACCTTTCGTTTTTAAGATATGAGGCATATTGTTAACAATACGTCTCCATACTTCATGCGATATATCTTCAGATGATTTACTAAACAATGAACCGGTTGATTGAAATGAACCAGACTGTGTTTTACCTAATTTATATTGCCATAATGCTTCTGCTTGATTACCATTAGCAAGATACCATCCCATAGATTTTGCAACATCATACAATAATTCACCTGGTACACCTAATTTTGGATGTTCTTCTGTATCATGGAATCTTGTTAGTTCATTAATATATGAATACAAAATATCATAATGATGTCCTATCATGTTTACAAATAATAGATATTGACTATTTTCAGAATCTCGTCCTATGTTTTCTGGTATTGAATTTATCAATGAATCTTCATTTTCTAAATCAAATAAAGATGCAGATGCAATATATCCGTTTAACCAAGTTTCACCTAGACTTGATGTTGAATGATATCTTACATAACTTCCGTTTTGTAAAAATTTAGGATAAGGTGTTATAGAATACGGTTGTGCAAATAATGTTGATCCAGTTACACCGTGAGTAAATAAACTAGCTGTTGGTTCATTATATGCCCATCTTTCAAATGCATCAAAACCACCAATAACTTCATTTTTTCGTTTTGTATTTATTCTTTCATTACCAGCTAATGAACCAGAATCAGATCCAGATGCATTTGATAGTATTGCTAATTGTGTATCATAATGTTCAATTAATTGTAACTTATATCTAAAGTTTTTTAATCTTTCTTCTGCAGAACTATATTTTACAAAATTTTCAAATTTGGTAAAATCAACATTTAAATTAATACCAGATAAAGAACCACTAAACATTTTATCAATAATTTGCTGAGTGGTAGATGTATTTGTATCTAATAGATCATTCCATGCTTGAAAATCTGTTTCGGTTTGCATTGAATATTCTTGATCAATTTCAAAATTTGGTCCTTTAAGAATATTAAATGTTGGTTTTTCAATTTCTGGATATACATTTACATTTTCTATTACAGGTCGCTTATCTTCTTGTGCTATCCATGCTCTAGATTTAGTAACAATATCAGTTGGAAGTTCATCGTATAATTTAAGATATATATTTTGACCGTAATGTAAACGACTTTCGCCTATTTCATTTAAACGTGTTTTACCACCTATTCGAACATTTACAGCTTTAAAAATTCTGTTATTACCTAAATTTAAAACAACATTTGAAAGACCTTTGTCCTGTTCAGATATTGCAAATTTTTTAAATTGTTTGAATTGTTGATCTAATGTATTTTTTATATCATCATCAGGAGTTAATTCAGTTGATAATGGATCGGCAATTGTCAACCAAACTTCTTTTCTACTAGGTGATACTTCTTTAATAAATAATGATCTATTTTCTGTATTACCTAATAAACTTTTCATAAAGTTAAATACTAACTTATATGAACCACGTTCAATTCCTACTTCTTCTAATTCTTTTCGTAAATCAAGTTGTAAAAATTGTCTTCGTGCTTGTATTCTAGGTATTCTGACTGATTCTAATCTATGGTCACCTCCTAACCAATCACCGGCTGGAGAATATACATGCATTTCAACTGCATAATCTATATTTTGATTAGCAGGATCTTCAAATGCTCGAGCTTTTTCAGTAATGAACAGATCGAAGTCTTCAGGTTTATATCGAAAACCTTCAATAGTTTCTTTAGTTGCTAAAATGTCAGCTTTATTTTTATATAAATCAAATGACATAATTACCCTTTAAGCTTAAAATGTTCAAATTCTAAATCCAATACTCTTTGAATAGATTTTCGTAAAATACGATCTGTTGTTAAACTAATATCTAAAAATTTTCTTGGTGAGTTAGCTGGTAATTCAATTGTACCAAATTGATTACGATCTACCTTACCTTCACGATCTTTAATCTCTTTATCTGTAGGTTCTGTTACATCTATAACATTATTTGCTCTAGGGATATCTTCATCAAATCGAGATAATCCGTTAAACTCTTTTTGAAGTTCTAAAGCTATTTCTTCTTGATCAAACGGCTCATCTTGAACTCGTCTTACATTTTGTCTTTTTAAATGTTCTTTTCTTGCCATGCTATCTTACCACTTTAAAATAATATCCGTTATCATATGTTCTAACAGTATTTCCACCATCTGATTCTGTTTTAATTAAAAATCTATATGTACGTTCTGGAGAAAATGCATTGAATCTCACATTAAAATAATTTCCTTTTGAATCTAAACTTAATGCAGTAAATGTTTTATTAAACGGAATAATTGTTTCTTCTGTTACCGCATCTTTAACTGCAAAAAATGATGAAGTTGGAAATCTTTTTACTTGTGCATAAAATGATGCAGTTGAATAAGTTTTTGTTGGATATGTTTCTCTGCATGCAACTCTAACTTTTACTTGGTCTGATTCTTTATATTCAGCTCTTAAATTTTTAAAATATACAGTAACGTTATCTTCTGCTAATTCTGTTATGGATGCTCTTGCAGATGCATCTACTTCAAAATCTCGCCATGCAACTTCTATCCTTGGAGCATAAATTGTATTAGTATCTTTACCAAAGAAATCTAATTTTCCAAATCTTTTACTCGATTGTTCATCTGCTGTAGGACGTTTTAAAATTAAACCATTATTAGATTTAATAGTTCCTCCTAACCAAGCGCTAACCATATTAGTAATATTCATTCTAATATCTGGTGATTGATAATCAAATGATGCTGTTGCTATAAATGAAGATCCTGTATACCAAGTTCCTCCTCCGGCTTCAGATACGCCGCCACCTCCGTCAAATTGTATTTGAGATCCTGATGCCCATTCTATTGGTGTTTCACTTGTTCCGTCACGATACTTCCATGATACACCATCAGTTTCTATTGGTATATCATCAAAATGGCCATTACCATTTTCCCACGATTCAGAAACAGGAAATGCTTCTAAATTATATGATATTGGTATACTTGTAGCTTCTGCTGCTCTTAATACTAAGAAATATTGTGATTTACCTGCTATAAGTCCAGGCTCAGGTATGTTTCCTTCAACTATTGATTTTGATATTGCTGCTAACTCAGTACTAAAATCTAATAATATACGTGAATTATATGTATTCGATTGATAGAATCCTTGAAATAAAGATCCTGATTCAATTTTTGTTAACGATAGTATTGGATCTATACCTGTGTTCTGAGTAGGATATTTTTCAAATAAAGTTGCATCTCTGTCTGTATATATATTTAATATCATAATTGTTCCCTATACTGTTATTGTTCGTCCTTTAATATCTTTGTTTGGATATTTAATTTCAAATATACAAGGATCTAATGACGGATAAATTATTCTATTTTTAGTAGCTGCATCAATATCATATACATGACCAGAATATCCTTCAGCTGTATCATATTTATTTTTTATTTCAATATCAATCACTGACTGAACTCCTTCTATTTTATCCATTTCAGAAAATAAATTAGATATTAATATTGGTTCATTAATTTGCATTTTATCGTTATCAAATCTAGATTTTAAAAATTCTATACATCTTAATATAACTTCATTTGAATTATAATTTGGTCGCACTATAATTTCAAATTCTATAGCTATATTAATTACAAATGCGGTCTTTATGTTAACTGCATCTGTCATTAATCTAAACTGAGATAAATATGTTCTTAAATTTTCTTTAATAGCATTATTTGGTTCTACAAAGTTTTTATTGACATCATATGATAAGACATATAAATTTAATGCCAATGGATTAGGTATTCTATTATTAGGATCTGATGTATCTATTTGATTATCTTGAATAATATATGCTTTAGCTACAGATCCAAATTTTGCTGGCATTGCATAACATCTAACAATATAATCTTCTCTTGTGATTGATCTGTTTTGAGCAGCAAAATTTGCCATCGCATCTTGTCTAATATTATCTATATTATTTGCTCTTTTACCACCAGTTGCTGCAACCGGGTTATTAAATTGTACCGAATCTTTTGCTTGAGTTAATAATGTTTGATCTAATGGTTCTGTTGCTTCTTCAAATTCAACTACTTCTTTTTGAGTTAATGTATTAACAGGTACATTATCTTCTACTCCTCCTCCAACAGAATATTTAACAGTTAATGTTGTATCACTTGGTGCTAATCCATATGTACTAGTATATAAAAAGTTAGTTGGATCTAAACTTGAATCTACAGTACGTTTTAAATATGTTAAGCCTAATCCAACATTTTTTGGATTTGGTAAAATTTCTTCATCTGCATCTGATGAAATTCCTGCTCCAAATTGTATTTCAGTTCTGTTATCTTCTCTTAATCTACATACATATCTTCTTGATGTTTTTTGCAATTTCATTATATAAGGAACAGATCCTTGATACTCTGATAATTCTGGATCATTGAATGGAATGTTTCTTATAGGCATCATTATTGTATCTTGTGCCAAATATGGTACTTCATAATATAAGTTATTTTGAGAATCTCTTATTTCAATTATTTCAAGTACATTTTTATCCTCTTCAGGTAATACAATTTTATCATATATTTTTGGATCTTCAAATGTATATTCTTTTGTTTTAATTTCTCCTGATACTGCATCAACTTGTTTCTTTAAAAGATAATATGTAATATTACCTGTATCATCTAATTCATATACTGTAACATCGGTTGGATCAAAAGAACTTGTAAATTTAAAATCAACTGAATCTAATGTTCTAAATATTTTGCCGTCCTCTGTTCCTACAGTTGCATTTGACTTTACTGTTAATGCATACTTCATGTCAGGTCGAGCATTAACTCCTGTTCCAATAGATGGAACTAATTGATATACATCTAATTTTGTTGTAGCAGGCGTAAATGTTTTTGGTTTATATCCAAACATACCTGCAAGTTGATATAAGTTATATCTTTCTTCAGCTTGAGTTATTAATGATTCTCTTGCTTGAGTATCAGTATAAAATGATAGCACATCACCTACATATGCCGACATTTCTAAAAACATCATACCTGGTGATGATTCATTAAAATCGTTATATGTATTTGGAAAATATGTTTTTGTAAAGTTTATTAGATTTCTACGAAATTGTGCAAAATCTTTATTAACATACTTTACTTCTTTTTTTACTAAATCTGCCATAATTTATTACCCTATAATATGCTATTATTTAATTGTATTCCATCTTGATCAACTAATATTTTAATTACTTGATTAGCTCCATTTTCTGTAACTCTAAATCGTAAATTTATATCAAGAATATGTTGATCAACAGCTCTATCAATAGCAATCTGATCTATTATAATATAAGGTAACCAAAACTCAATATCTTCATTTATTACTATTTCTAAATTTTCTTCTAACTCTTTTGTATTTGGTTCGAATAGCGAATCAAAAATCCTTGTTCCAAAATCAGGCTGCATAAAACGTTCACCTTTTCGAGTCAACAATAAATTTTTTAGATTTGATATTGCTTGTTGTTCGGTACTAAATGATAATGCAAATACTCCATCTCCAGATCTTGAACCTGAAGCATAATGTTGTATATCGCTTCTACCTAATGCATTTCCGTTGAAGGGTAACATTACCCCAACGGCTACATCTGGTTCAAAATCTAATGGATTATATCTAAATTCTTCTCTAGTACCTGCCTTTGCCATTATTTTATTCTTTTATTAAATGCTTTTGATGTTACTAATTTGGAATAATCTCTTGTTAATGCTTTTGTTAAATGATCAGGTATAGCATTTTTATCTACTGCTCTACCATCAACATCTGTTGTTGGTGTTGCATCTACTTGATTACCAGAATTCATCATTGATGCAAAACTATTAACATTATTAGTTGTCATAGTTTCATCATTCAATGTTGGCCATTCTTCTTGTGTAACTGCAGGTCCTTCATACATATTACTGAAATCTGATAATTCTGCTGTTTCATTTAGTATATCATTCAACATTGAATTTTTACTAAATACTTTTTTTGATTTAACTTTTGGTTTATACTGTTCGGCTGCTTGTTCGGCTAATTTATTTAGCTGCATACCGTGATTTATAACCTTTTTATGCGAAACTTTTTGTTCAGTAAGAGACTCCTTTACAGCTCTCTGTACTTCTTCGCGTACTACTTTACGTAGAATTTTGACAAAACTTTTTGTATCCATAGTATACTCCTATCTATTGTTATTTAATATAAATATCAGGGTATACTAAATGTTGGTAGTTTTTTACGTGATTGCTCCTACTCCCGTTCCTGCTCCACCTGTCGTTGCCACGGCTGTGTTAACAGTTCCTGATTTTATATATTTATCGATTGCAATTGCTAATTGTTGTGCAAATATTCTTTCACCTTCTCCTGGTGATTTTGCTTTTTGAGATTTGTTTAAAGCTTTTGCTATATCTCTTTGTAAATTTGGTAATATTAACGGCATATTATTCTCCTATTGTTTTAACTGAGCCATTCGTTGTACTAATGCCTGAATTGTTCCAGCTTCTGGATTTGCTAATGTGGGACCTCCAACTGGTGTTGGATATTGAGATTGACCACTTGTTATTTTTTGCATCGCTTGCAAGAATTCATCCATTATTGATAATACTTCATTCATATCAGCTGCCCAATCAGGTGTTGCAATTTGTACTGATTCCTTGGCTGATAAAATTACGTGTTCTTCTTTGGCATTAAATACTAATCTATCAGAACTAATTATAACTTGACTAACTTCAGATTTATTTGCTTGATCAACACCTTGACCTAAATTAGATTGAGCAGTTTCAAATCTTTTAAGTTTTTGGCCTGATGTCATACATATTGTAGCTTTATCATCTTCAAAACTTTCTTTTGTATATGTTGCAGGTCCACCTACTGGTGCAAGTCCGTTTGTAATAATCATTATTGGTGACGACTGCATTGTTCCACCTTCCCAATCTGCACATGCTTTGATTTCGTATAAATCAATACCTTCTGTTGCATCTGGATGTGGACTATTGGTTACAGTAGATGACATTCGAATTACTTGACCAAATCGACTTTCAAGTATTGTATCTCCTTCATATGGCTGTACAGGCTTAACTGTATCTGTTTCTTGAAATGTTTGTCCTATAAATGGATCTTCAGGATCTTCTCTTTGGGGATTACCTAATGAGTTTATGAAATCACCTAATCTACCTACTGGATTGTTTCTACCACGTAAAAACGTTTGTGGTAAAATACCAATATTTAAATTATCTTGTACATTACAAGACATCATATAATATGCTCGTTCAGGATTTTCTCCTTGACCTGCACCCCATGACGGGCCACGCATTGTTATTACATGTTCGCCTACTAATGGTATACGTTTAACAGGTCCTAATGGAACAGCCCATTCATCTTTAAAATTTTTCTTACCACCACCACCTGCAGTTCTTACCTTTACTGATCCTAATGGTAATCTTTCTCCATTTTCATCTTCTGGTTCATTTTTAAATGCGGCTGTAGTATCTAAAACTTCTAAAACTTTTGGCATTATTTACCTCCTAAATTTATTTCGTCTTGTTCTTTATGTATTGCATCTAGTTCTTCTTGAGCTGTTTGTAATAGTCTAGCTTTTTCTTCTTCTGACATTCCAAATTCTCCTCCATCATCTTTTGATGCTGAACCAACTAATCTTTGAACTACTGCAGCTAGTTTAACTAAATGTTCATCGTTTTTAACAGAAACATCTAGATATTCTTTTATTAAAGGGACTATTACTGTCGCATCTCCAATATTTTTTATTAATGGTTGTAATTCTTGAATTAATGTATTGATTTGCCTATCTTTCTTTTTTGAATTGTGATAGATATCTTTCATTAAATCTGAAAATGTAGTTCCTTTGAATAATTCAAATTCGTCATGCATAACTAACTCCTTTATTATAAATATAAGGACTTAGGATTTTGGTTTCAAGAAATGACCTGTTCTTTGATATAATAAAAACATTGCTGTAAAATCTTTTTTAAATCTATTAACAACTTTTGTAATATTTTGAGTCTTTAATCCTGTTCTTTCTCTAATCAATATATACAAAGCTTTTTTATTAAAGTTTTCAATGTTTTGTCGTATACGAAATAATTCTAATAATGAATCTGCTACTATGATGTCACGTTTATTTGAAAATAATTTATTTAAATTTTTATCATAATATTCAACAAACTGATTTGTAAAATCTCTTAACGTTTCCTGATAATCAGAATATGATGCTTCTCCTCCTAAATCTCTAACTTCATCAATAACTGATAATTCAGCTCTTTGTTTTAATTTAGCATAGTTAGCATTATTTGCAATAATTAAATAATTTTTTGCTATAATACTAAAGTAAGAAAAAGCTTTTCCTTTACCTTCTGTAAACTTATGTATTTTTTCGTTTAAGAATGCTACCACTTCAGCTTTTACATCATTATACGGAACATCAAAATAATAAAATTTAAATGTATGAATAATATTTTCAACAAGTTTGTTAAACGGATAATTAATATATTCTCGATAAATTTTATCTCGTTTTAACTGATCTGTTTCTTTATTATATGCTATAATAGCCTGCTCATTAATGTATGAAAAATACATTTTTTTAGTTGGCTTTCTACCACGTTTCTTTTTCTTTGGAAGTTTAGCTTCTTTTTCCAAACGTAATTTATCTTCTTCTAACCAAATATAAAATTTATCTACTGCGCTCATTAATTAACTCCACGATTTAGGTCCTCCATCACTTCTTTTATAATTTTAAATGATGTGCCTACTTCGTCTGAATTTTCAAATGCTCCTATTCTATCTGCGTTTCTAATTTCAGAGTTGGCTTGATTCACTTTTGTTTTTAATTGTTCAAAAAAGTTATAATAATTTGTATTTGATGTTTCTAAATCATTAATATAATCTGTTTGATCTTCTTGTTTTCTTAACTGGTTTATATTAACAAGTAATGATATTGCTAATACAACTGATAATATTATTATTGCTGTCATCATTTTTTATCTCCAAATAAATCATCGAACATTTTTAATGTAGATGTAGCATTACTATTTGATGCTATATTACTTAATTTTTGAGCTCTAGCTTTTTTACCATATGATTGATTAACTGGTGTAGATGGCTTAACATTTGATTTTGTCTTTGCCCACATTTCATATTCTATTCTAGCAGCCATGCAATCAGCTTGATGCATTACAAAACCTAAATTTGTTTTTAATTTTGAATCAGCTGTTCTTGACATGAAATAAGGTTTATTGTTTTCATCATATAATCCATCAGTTAATTTTATTCCTAGCATTTCATTCCAAGATATACTAATACCATAATGTTGTAATAACCAAATAGATAGATCATTTACAAGAGTAAATTGATTATTAGGATTAACTTTATACATCTTTCCCATATTTTTTCTATGCCATTCAGAATCATTTGGTAAGTATGTTTCGTTACCTTCTCCAGGAAATCCCATTTTACCTATATCATGATTCAATGCTACAAATAATAATTCTTCTTGAGTATAACC
>TARA_A100001201_G_scaffold56432_2_pt1 | contig 11497 bp, 22 predicted proteins | sample TARA_A100001201 | Tara Oceans TARA_A100001201 (sample SAMEA2619872) | marine metagenome | biome: marine biome (ENVO:00000447); feature: surface water layer (ENVO:00002042); material: "saline water (ENVO:00002010), including plankton (ENVO:xxxxxxxx)" | depth 5 m | reverse complement strand
AATACCGGTAAATTATTAGCCGGTCATGGTAGATTGCAGACACTTCAGACAATGAAACAATCCGGTGAAAAAGTTCCTAGTCGTATTAAGGAAGAAAACGGAGAGTGGTTTGTTCCCGTCTTAAAAGGTATTTCTTTTGATGATGACAATGAAGCACAAGCATATTTGATTGCTGATAACCGACTTACTGAACTTGGTGGTTGGAATACAGGAGAATTAGTAGAAGAATTAGAGAGATTGATTACAGAGGGCTTAGACCTAGACGGAATTGGTTATGACTTTGATGATTTGGAAACTATGGTATCTGATATGGAACGCAGATTTGAAGTTGAAGATATTCCGGAATTAGATGAAGAAGAAGATTCCGTTAAGATACAAATAGGGCGATACAGATTTAAAGTTGACCCCGAAATGTTTTACGAATGGGAGAATAGAGTTGCTGATGAGCTTGGTAGTAGAGATTCAGACGACTTTGTTGATTGGCTTAGAGAAACTCTAGGCATTTAATGATTAACACAATAAAATGGGCTATTTACTATCGCACACTTAAAGACAAGGAACGGTCACAAAAGATATTTGACTTGATATGGAAGAAGTTAGATTGTGACAAGTGGGGTAGTGAGTGGTCTAAAGAGCAAGAGGACTTATTTTACGAGCAGATAGACTTATTACTACCCGTTAAAGATGTAGAACACATACAAGAAGTTTATGACCTCGTAAAATCCGTTTTCGGAGATGTGAGGTTGGTAAATTAATGGATGTATGGGATAGAGAACTAAATAGTTGGAAAAACAAAGGTGCTTGTGTTGGAGTTGAACAAGATATATTTTTTCCGGAACGAGGGTCAAGCACAAGATTAGCCAAAGCAGTTTGCAGAAGATGTGAGGTGCAAGAAGAATGTTTAGAATATGCCGTTAATAATGGCGAAAAGTTCGGTATATGGGGTGGTTTAAGCGAAAGAGAACGCAGAGCAATCCGAAAGAAGCGAGGAATCGTTTTAAAGAAGAAACCATACACTCCGGTCGCTATGGGACGACCATTTAAAGACAAAAAAGATTAACATTTACGCACGAAAAATCAATGCTATTTTTTCACGCAATAAATCTTTACTAGCTAATATATACATTATGAGTGCAATCGTGCTTATTCATATAGCATAATTAAACTCCTTTCTCTGATATTCACATAAAGGGGGGTGTAAAAGCCCTCCTTTTGTGTGTATTAGCCCCCCGAAAATTAATGCTATTTTTTGAGATACCTAACGGGATTCTACATAGGGGGTCGCGTTGGTGAACAACGCTGGTCATTTTCGGATTGTAAATAGGCAAACATTTAGCATTAAAACATCAAGGGACTGTCCCATTAGGATTACCTGCATAGACATATCTACATTATTGGAAACCCTCTCGGGAGGCACCCCCCGGGTGGTCCAATTTGGAAAGAAAGATGCCCCACCGCTAAAAAATTCCCTCGCTCTTAGTAGAACTCTTGCAGGGGCAGAGTCCTAGCCATAACCTTAGAGGTCATAGGGCGAAAGGAGGACGGTGGGGCGAAACCTTACTTCTTCTTTTTAGTGTTCTTTTCTTTGTTATTTGCCCAAACTTCAAAAACACTCTTTATTATAGCAAAAATCAAAGGGATTTCATAAACATCACAACTCTATCATCAACCCTACGACAAATGACCTGTAAGTTTATACCCTGTGGAATCGTTCCTAATCTGCCTCCGCGAATCGCTGAAGCCGTGCTATACATACTGCTCCTGTTTTCTACTGTGGTTGAAGCTACCTCCACCCACTCGTTAGGATTATCAATTGCAGTTTGAATAGCTTTATCATATTTGCTACCTCCCCTTTCGGTATGCACCTTTTCGGGGGGATTGTTTAACGATATATCTATATCCATTATTCCTCATCTCCTAATTCCGACAAGACTTCCTGTCCTATCTCTAAATATAGGCAAAATATATTGCCTCTGACAATGTCTAAGGGTGTCTCTCCCCCAAGCTGATTGTCGTTCCAAATGTCCCAATACTCCTCACCGGAATAATGCGAAGCCATATCAATTAGCTCGGCATTATATACAGGGACAAGACCATCACAAATCTCCCGAATACTATCATCGGTGATTGTGTCGTAATACTCAAGTTGGTCTTCTATCTCCTTTTTCATAGACCACCTTGAAAAAGTTTTCTCCTCACAGATGTCCATTACTTCACCTCCTCTGCGTAATCTAATGCTACATCTTGGACAATTAGTCGCCATGTCTCATAGTTATATGGCTCTCTCATTGTTCCTGCCTTATGGATTTCATCATATTTAGAAAGCCAATCGGCAAGATTGTCAACTGTCCATGAAGTTCTTTTTTTAGTCATATTTCTCCGTTTCTCTAATTGTTATCTATATTACACATCTAAAATTTATATGCAAACTAATTTTAAAAAAGTCCGCAAACTGCCGAACTGTAAACCTCCCGCTGGGTGGTCTCATTAGGATTCCTCCCATGAGCTTTCTGCTTCTAGGTAAGAAAGTAGAAGCCCCTCGTCTAATTCGTAAGGGTCTCCGTATACATCGTCATAAAGACCTAAGTCAACAAACTTCCAATACTTTTGCCCCACCGGTCTAATCTCATACCAATTGTTGTAATGAATCTGCAAATCATCATTATCGTATGCTTTGGTAATATCGTCATCAGTTTTGATTTCGTCAATCTCACTCATGCAGTAATATCTTTCGCCTTTGTAAGTCAATCTAACTTCACCAAACGGCTCAATCACCCACTCTCTCTCCCGGAAGGATACCCTCCTAAGTGGCGTGTGGTCGCTAGATTTATAGAACATTGAGTCGAGGCGATTATCCTCGACTCTGTTCATGACCTCTTTAAAATTCGACATTGAACATCTCCGGTCTTTCTTCTGCGAAAATATCTTCAAACTGAAGAATATCTTCGTCATCAATGTCAATCATTTCTCTTATATGCTTTTCTAACTCCGGTCTTTCTTCGTCTGTTGCACGATTCCAAGCCCAAGCTAAATCGTTCATATAAGTATGTTGGTCATCTTCGTAGGCGATTGTCAGATAGTAAGCAATCAAACTTATGTCTTTTCTTTCGACTAAGTGTTCTGCAACTTTTTCTGCAATCTTTTGGTCGGCAGAATAATATCCTTTGTTATAGCACATTAATATCCTCCCTTATCCATATCGCCTCTTTCTCTTGCAATAATACACTCATCACAAGTTTCGGGATTATGTTCCATTACCACTCCTCGTTATATTCAAACGAAGCATTTACCTGTCCGTGAAAATCAATAAAGATTCCCAAGAACTGACCGTCATCATCGTAGATTCCCTCAACGGCATATTCTCCGTCTCCGTGAGTTGTCCCCATAACTACTCCAAGCTCGACTTCAGCTCCACCGTAGCCGTCTTTGTTAGCTTCACAAACCTTTGTATAAAAGTTTTGCTTATTGTCTAGGGTAGGGTCGTTTTTACTGACAGGATATCTCCTTACTTCAGTAATCCCGTCCTCATCTACTCCAACAATTTCCTCTTTCCAATCAAGATTCCATTGTCCGTTGCCTTGTTCGGTATGTTTGATATAGCAGGGGTCAACTATAAATACTTGTCCCGAATCTACACCAATCTTGCCGATTACACGAGTTTCCATTTTTTCTCCTTCTCTAACTCTCTATCTACAATACTACATCTAAAAATATAATCAACACATTTCTAAAAAAATAGCATAAAAATTAGCATTGAAATAAGAGTTGCAATATGGGATTGAAAGTGACACCCACCGGGTGCCTCCGCAGGGCGGTCCCCTCCGGGGACGGTGCAACTTGGAAAGGGGAAAGGGTAGGGGAAAACTAAAAAAACCCTACCCTCTTTTTAATCTTTATATGTGACAATCAACAACTAAGCCGATATGTGTGTCCTTATATTTCTCAATTAGATTATCAGTAAGTGCGAATTGGTCGCCCTTAGCTTGTTCTGTTTCGTTTAAGTCCAAACTGTCTAAGCTAGACATACCAAACCAACCCATTTCACCTGCTTCTATCCAACCCTCTTCGGGAAACAACATAGCCCAAGTGCTTTCTTTTTTACGAGTGACTTTAGTTAGTAAGTCTTCAGTTGTATAGTATTCTGTGACTTCCTTAGTATCTCTGTCATAAAATCTAGGTATCTTATTGTTTTTAATATACTCTTCAATTTTTTCTGTGTATTCAATAGGATTAATAGTCTCTCTATCAATATCTAATTCTCTTTCAATATCATAGAGTTTGAAACCTAGTTCTTCTTTCCAATAAGGAATTTGTTTAGTTTCTAAAAAGACACTAAGGTCTGTGAATAAACCATTATCTCCCATACTTCTCCAACGACCACCGACTACCCACCAATCCCATTTGGCGTAAGGGTTAGAATACCAAACATTGTAGATAGTATCGTTGTCTATTACTATCTCACTACTATCGCAGTAGATTTCCTTAAATGGCTCTTGGTGTTCTTCGTTTTTGATATCAAACTTTTCACTAGCCATAAGCTCGTAAAGTTTATCAATCGGCTCTAACTTAGTAGCAATCTCGCTTTCAGTTGCTTTTCTAAAACCACCCTCAACACTTGTATCGTGAATACTTGCACCTCTTTCCCACTTTTCAATTAGCTCTCGCCTATTGTTGTGAAGCTCTGCAAGTGTATCCCAACTTTTATTTAGATAAGCACTATAAACTTCTGTTGCAGTTTCGCAAAGGTCTGTATCTCTTTCCATATACTCGCTATCAGCTTCGTGTTGCTCATAGTAAGGCAACATAGCTCCCTCTAATTCGGGGTGAAACCATTGGTGATTATAAGCATTTCTCCACTCATCATCTCCCTCATGTATAGTCTCGTTTTCATACTTTTGTAGTCCCTCTTTTGGAAGAACGACTAATACTGTAAAATGTGACATCTCTGTCCCTTTCTCTTAATTTATTACTACTACAAATATACTACATCTGTATATATATGCAACTAACTTTCTAAAAAATAGCATTAAAAAATTGGATTGAATATAGGTTTGCAATACACAATCAAAAACGCACCCGTCCCGGGAGGGACATCCCCCCACGGAGTGTCCACTTTGGAAAATGGGTAGGAAAACTATGAAAAACCTACCCATTATTAAACTTACTTTAAGAATCTATCTTCTAGCTTAATCCAACCTATTGCTAACCCACTCATAAGAGTTAGTAGTCCAATACCCATCAGTATCATATAGACTATTACTTGAATCGGCATATTACCTCACCACCTTATATTCTTTTGGTCTTTCTTCTAATCCTAAGTCATACAACTTAGTCCAATACTTACTTTCATAATCTTCTTCATCTATGTATTCATCTATATCTTCAACTCTAAAAATATAGATAGTTTCTCCCATTGGTCTATCGTGATGACTTCTAGTTAAAGTTATAACCCCACTATTAACATGACTAAAGTCTAACTTAGCAGTTATGTGTGAATCATTAATTGTGTCAAATACCATATACTTCAAGAAATTAGAATCAACTTCTTTGACTTCAGTTTGTCCAAATGAGTTCATCCAACCAACATACCCCATTGCAATACCATACTCCCAATGTTCATCCATACTTCCCGGACTTGAAAGAGTTGCACTAAGTTCTGGTAATAGTTCTCCTATCTTCCAATCAGCATAATGTTCATAGGTCCAATCGTCATCTTCTTCCACTTCAGATTCATCCCATACCCATTCGGTATAACCTAATAATTTATCCATATCGTTTTTTGCCTCCATTCATTATTCCATTATCAGTAGGTCTTGCTAACCCACGATAATTACCACCTTTTTTACTTTTTAATTTTCTTCTTTCGTGTCTATTCATAATGATTAATTATTGCATATATTGTATATAATTGCAAGTGATTTTTGGACATATTTCGCTCCCGAAAATTAATGCTATTTTTTTAACTAGAATCACACCGCGACCCGCAGGGACTTCCCGGAGGCCTCCTCCCGGAGGGGTCCGATTGGGATAAACGAAAACCCCGTTTTCAACAAACAGGGCTGTAAGTTTTACGGGGCTTTCGCTTTATTCTATTTTATCCAAAATTTCGGCTATCTTTTGAAATTTTTCCTTATCCTGTAAGACATCAAAATTAATCGCTTTTGAAAAACCGAATGGGTCATTTTTGCTTAATTCCTCTTTCCATTCTTTAACCTCTTCATCACTTAATGGCTCAAGGTCTTCGTATTTACTCATTAGGAATGGTAAGCTTTCTTTGCATATCCTTTGGTATTTCTTTGCTATAAGATGCTTTTTTAATTTCATCTAAGAATCTTGCTCTGTCAAAGCTTGAATTTTCTTCATCAAAAAAATTCATTAGCATATTTACTAATTTGTGAAATTCTTGCTCTCTCTTGTGTTGCCCCAAGATTCTTGCAATTCTTTCAAAATGTTTTTTTGTCATAATTTCCTTTCTCTTACTATCTAATATAATACATTTGCATATATATACAAAATAATTTCTTAGATTTTTTATACATAGAATGTATAATTATACATATTCAAGTGTGACCCGCAGGGCATCCCGTAGGGCCCCGTCCCGGGTGGGTGAAATTTGGATAAAAAAAATGGGGGGTGTTGCCCCCCACTCTGTTTACTTACTGTTTTTAATATCTCTGTAAGTGCGTATTAATGCTAATATCATTTATTCACTTCTCCTAATTGTTCTTCAATCTTATCAATCATAAGATTACTTATTTTAGATACTTGTTTTACTGATGCCTCCAACAAGTCTTCATTACCTTTACTCCAACTTGTTATATAACCTACTGAATAACATGATGTATCTACTCCGAGATAATCTGCTACAACATAGGCGATAGTCTCTGCTTCAGTTTCAATAAGTGGTCTAAATCTATTAATCCCCTGTTTTTCAAATTCTTCTTTTGAGTGTGCAAACATGTGGGCAATTTCATGTAAGATAGTATGAAATTTATCAGAATCACTAGCTTGTTCTTTTACAACAATTTCTTTTGCTTGGTGGTCTGTCCAACCCCCAAGTGTATCTTGATAAATGCTCTCATATCTAAACTTAAAATCATTTTTCCAAATAATGTTTTTGAATATCTTCTCCCATTTTTCAAACTCTATCTCAACATCAACTGACTTAATACCTAAATCAAATTCATGATGAACTTCTTTAATTGGTAAATCGGGTAATGGCTCTGTGTCTTCTATGTCAAATACATAGACTTCTTTAAACCAAATTTTTTCTTCTTCTTCCCCTTTAGAGTTTTCTTTTGTATAAGTTATAGGTGCTAATTGTGGAATCCTTATTGCAGGTGTTCGCTCTTCGCAAGTGCAATCTTTATTTGCTAATGCTCTACAAATCAAACATGCAACAGGTATTCTATTAAATTTATCAATCCATTGTTTATAACCCATAACAAATTGAGCGTCTTCTTTACAGATATAAATCAACATCTGATTAAAAAAACTACGAGTCCTAAATTTTTTAATAAACTTTAAGTATCCTAAATAGTCCTTAGAGTCTACGAAATTTAATACCCTTTTCTGTATTTTTTCTATTGTTTTTTGTGTTCTTGTTTTTGTGTTCTTCATGAGATTAAGTATTGCAGATTTAATTATATTGTCAAGTATATTTAGAAAATATTTATACAATTTGCACCCGCCGGGAGGCAACCCCGCTCCGCGAAGGTCCGGCTTGGATATTTAGAAGGTCGGTCATTATAGCATATTTGTATTATATGCAAGTATTTTTTAAAAAAAGTCAAAATGTTTTTTTGATTATTCTTGCAAGTATGCAATACTTAGTTATTGGCTTTTTGATAAATAAATAAAAAAGAATCTTTCAGAGGATTTTAAGAGGTGGCTCGTAAAGTGTCCAAAGTCCCGGAAAAGAATTTACTTGGTCTAACCGATTAGAAGACAAGAAAGAATCCGCGTGGCTCTTCTTCTTCTCTTCTCTTCCGATTCTGCACAAAAGCTTATCGTAACTACCTGCACAGAGTAGGCTCTGAAAAGAGCAGTTGCAACTAAACACCGATTGAAATTCTCTGAAAGATTCTTCTAAACAGTCCTTTCGTTTAGTGGGTAATGAAAAAGAGCAGGTAACTGATAACCTGCTCTTTTTTTATGCAAATCTGACCCGCCGGGAGGCTTACCCCGATAGGAACCACTCCGTGGTCAAAGTTGGATTATTCATCCAACTCTAACTTTTCGGCTAAGAATTTTGCTAACTCTTCGCTACCATTTTCCAATGTGTCGCTAAGTTCATCCCAAAGTTGAACTAACTTCTCATAAGTTGGGTCTATTGGGTGGTCCTTGTTATCAAAATCATCAACTGTAAATCTCTCAGTATCGTGTTCAGAATAAACTTCAAACAATCCACTAATCAAAGTAGATTTTAAGAAGTTAGGTTCTAACTCTTCTTGAATTGATTCTGTTGGTAGAATCTTAGCAAGTGGATGAAAACGGATGTCGCCCTCTTCTTCGCCCTCACTAATTAACATTAAAATGATTTCCATTCTACCTGTTAGTTTATCGTAAGCCATACCCACATCTAGTGCGTGTGATGACCTTTTAATCATCGCAAACTTTTCATAAAGTTTTCCGATTGCGAATTTTTCTGTAGTCATAATTTCCTTTCTCTCTACATATTTAATTTAGCAGATTGTAATTTTTATGCAAACGATTTTAGAAAAAATCTTTTAGATAATACAATCGCCACCCGCAAGGGACATCCCGGAGGGTTCGGCTACGCCGGTCGAACTGTGAAAAACTTAGTGGTGTATAAGGCCTTGTACATCCCGCAGGCTAACCGCCGGTGAGGTTTCGGATTTTGGTTATAGGTATAAAAAAAACCCCCCTTACGGGGGGTCTAAGTCTGACTAGGTTAGGATATTATTTATTTAATAATTTAATTCTTATTGGGTTAAGGTTAGAGCCACACCCTGCACCAAAAGCTGGGGAGATGTCGGCACCTATTTTATTTTTTATCTCATCATATTTCATGCAATAGTGTTGCCCTGCTTCTACACCACCTAAGAACTTACAAGCGTTATTGTCCACACTCGTAGCTTCCCCGAACGGGCATGGTGCTTGTTGACAGCACCAACCCGAACGAATACACGGAGCGAACTTAGACAAGTTCAACTCCTAGAGCTTTACCTAGTTTCTCTAAGAGGTCTTTAATTTCCTCTAGTTCATTTGCTAGGCTTTCAACTTCTTGGAGTTTCCACTCTAAGTCCTCTAACTGACTTCGTGTTTCCTCTATGTCATTGTTAACCATGTCAATTTTAGCTTGTAGGCTTATTGTCATTGTTTCCATTTTTAGATTTCCCCTTTCAGATACTACGGCTGATCCTTTTTTTAGATTTTCCATTTTATATCCAATCTTTTACATTACTCTTGGTCATGCCTTGTGCAAAGACCACTTTATATTGACCTGCATAAAAATAATTGAGAGCAGTTTTTTTTGTGAACTCCCCTTTACTTTCATACCATTGGTCTAAACTATCTTTACTTAATCCGTGAAGATAGATTACAGTTTTGGCTTCGCTTACATCTATAGCCATGTGAGTAAAGCCCCTTTTATTGTCGGTCAATTTTTTGACCTTTAGTTCTTTCATATCTCTCCTTAGTAGGTTTCTAATAAATAGAATAATACTTTTATACATATATGCAAGTATCAAATAAAGAAATTAACTACGATTGTGGCGATGTATAAATATACATATTGGCTTATAATTATACATTTTCGACCATTTCATGGAGAATCCTCCGGATAGGCCCGCTCCGCGGGGGTAAGACTTTGATAACTTCCTTGCTAGTCAGACCGACGCAGTCGTTCCATCCCGAAAGGAACCCTCGGGGTTGGATACCACAAACAGGAGGTCATAGGAAACCTCCTGCTCGTGTAACCTCCTCGTTACTAAATAGTTTTATTTAAATTGTATTCCATGCTTTCTTTAAGCATTCCCAACCAATCTTTTATGTTTTGGTCGATTGGATAATTCTCGATAGTGTTAGTTATCTCGTTAATTGTCCAGTTATAAGTTCTTTCGTATTTGTTCATGTTTTCCTTTCATTATTAATAATACATATATGCAGATACTATGCAACTGATTTATGCTATTTTTTATACATTGAATGTATAAATATAAATTGCACCCGCCGGGAGGCATCCCATAGGGTCCACTGCGTGGTCCTTTTTGGAAAAAGAGCATAAAAAAAACCCCGCCTTTCACGGGGTTGTTTAGTTTTTTTCCTCCTCCTGTTGACGGGTTAGAGCTTGACCCCGAATCTTATTCAATCTATCTACCTAAAGACTATATCCAATCGGTGTTTCCGCTTTTGGTTATACCTTGAGCAAAAACTACTGAATATTGGCCTGCGTAAAAGTATTTAAGAGCAGTAGATTTTGTAAAAATCCCTTTTGACTCATACCATTGAGCAGACCCGTCTTTAGCTTGACCCTTAAGGTATATTTTTGTAGAATCGGTGTCATCGTTGATACCGATAGCTAACATATTCCTAGAGTTAGAGCTAAGAACTTTAGTCTTCATATTTTTCACCTCCTTAGTGTCAAATCGCTTAGTAGTATTTAATTTCATACTATGCAGGATACCCGTATTATTTTTATATGCAAATATATATATTAATTATTTTAGATTTAAGTTGCATATCATTTTCAATTCTGCTATATAAATATTTTTCAAATGGTGTTTTGAGTTAGCAGTTTTGAGATGTTGTGTCAAGCTCTTTTATTTTATTTTTGGAATTTGACTTGACAGATTTGACCCTTGCTACGCAACCCTAGCGGGCTCTCCGAGGGGTGCTAGTTGGAAACATGTGCTCCTAGTAGCACCCAGCAGCGCTGGAACATCCCGTAGGGTCCACAACATGTGGTCACTTTTGGAAAAAAAAAAGACAAAAAAAAACCCCCCGATTGCTCGGGGGGAATTTTTATAGTCCTATAGATTTAATAAATGTTCTATACCACTTAAAAATACTAAGTGGGGAATATTCCCCACCTAGTAAAAATGTTATAACAACAGTTGAATAAATCAATGCTTGTAATAGTTCCATTATTCTTCCACCTTATGAATTACAACATTTTCAAGAGCTTGAACTATTTGCTCTCTTATGTCGTTATCCATAAATAATGTAAATTCCACATGATTGTTAAATTCTTCATTAGTTGAATGAATTGTCAAATAGAATCTATCATCTTGAATAAGATTAGCCCTTACTGTTACTTCATCATTTTCCCAATCAAAAGTTGATTGAGTTGTGACATGCATGTAATTTCTGCTATCTGTATTCTCACTACGATTATTAATGCCGATAGTATAACCATTTGCGTAATAATCATCATCAAAAGAATTTCTAAAATCTCTTTTGATATCTGCTACAGCTTTCTTAGTTGGTAACCAATAAGTTGTATTTAATGTGCTCATTTTTTTCCTTTCGTATA
>TARA_A100001201_G_scaffold102062_1_pt1 | contig 11552 bp, 5 predicted proteins | sample TARA_A100001201 | Tara Oceans TARA_A100001201 (sample SAMEA2619872) | marine metagenome | biome: marine biome (ENVO:00000447); feature: surface water layer (ENVO:00002042); material: "saline water (ENVO:00002010), including plankton (ENVO:xxxxxxxx)" | depth 5 m | reverse complement strand
TCTGAGGTGATCATGGCAAACATCAAAAACTTTGTCATTCCTCACCCATCAAAGGAAGGGAAGAATCTGGTGTATGCCTGTCTGGAAGGACCAGAGAATGGTGTATATGTAAGAGGTCGTCTGAGAAACAGTACAAGGATTGAACTCCCCGATTACTGGCAAGATCTAGTAAGTACAGAATCAATCACTGTTTCTATCACTCCGGCAGGAGCACATCAAAACATTATCATCAGAGGTGTGTATAATACTCATATTGAGTTGCAGTCAATGGAACCTTTTCCCATTCACTGTCATTATCATGTATTTGCTGAAAGAAAGGATGTAAAGAAATTGAAAACGGAGGTTGACGCATAATGCCTGCATTTGAATTTAAGCAGTTTGGTACATTCACTGGTCCTCAATATTCGACCGGTAGTTATGATTATGATGCTGTATCTCTAGAAGGATTTTGGCATACTGATGTTCCTATTGATACCACCTTCAAGAAAACTGATTTAGGTTATCTTGCTTACTCGGCACCAGGTTCTTATGTTGGACACCACACAGACGGGATTGCTATTGCACAGGTGACATTTGAGACTGCTGCTGGTAATCTCCCACTGTATTATCATATGGTGAACCAGTCATTCATCAATGGTAATGTAACTGCCACTGGAAAACATATTCAGAATGGTCAAATCACTATCAATGGAAATACAACTTCCAATGGTAAAATTACATCCAGTAGTTTTCTAGGACCCATCAATGTCCAGAGTTGGAAGGGATTTGATATTGAACATCCTAAGAAAGAGAATCATAGACTGAGACACATTTGTGTTGAAGGTCCAGAGGCGGCAGTTTATATTCGTGGTAAATGTAAGGATACTAGTATCATCAATCTCCCTGATTACTGGGAAGGACTAGTGGATATTGATGAAATCTCTGTGAACCTAACACCATTTGGTTCTCAACAGAATCTTTATGTTGAGGAGATTAGATGGGGTAAACAGGTTGTCATCAAGAATGCAGATGGTGGACCTGTGAATTGTTATTATCATGTATGGGCACCACGTCTTGGTGAACTTCATGTTGAGTATGAAGGAAAGAGTGCAGCTGATTATCCTGGAGATCAGGGTGAGCATTCTATTTGTGGATATCACTACGATAGGAGAGACTGATGGCAATTGGACATACAGATGATGCTTCATCGGGATTTGGTACATTTGGATTACCTAATGAATACTATGGTGGTGTTCAGGGTAATCTGAATGCTCTGATTTCTATTGGTACAACCAATACAAACTACTCCAGAAACATCAACCAAGGTAGGTATGATGATATCTTAGTGCCATGTCAGGTTGTGGATGATAAGATTGTTGATGATTATCTGAACCCAATGAACACCAAGAAACAATCAATCAAACAACTTGGACACTTTGGAACTTGGGTTGGTGCAGCAAAAACATATACTAGTAAGGATGATGCACGTAATGCCATCAGTCCAATCTATCAGAATTGTCACACTACTAATGACAATGAGGTGTGTACAGTTCTTGGATTTGGAACTGTAATTGGTGGTGTCACTGTAGTTGTGGGTGCTGCTGTTTCACAACAGATTGATTCTGAAGCAACAACATACGCAAGTGGTTCTGTTTCTATCTCAACAGCCGGTGGTGGATATGTCGTTGTTGAAGGTGTGAGTGGTGATTTTGTATCATCAGGTGCTGGTTCTAGTACAGGTCTTGGTGATGTAACTGTGAATGGTGTTGAGATTGGTAGACCATCATATGTTGTCTACACTGGTATGACAAAGATTAGAGAAGATGTAACAATGGTAACTTCTTATCCTAATCTTGAACCACCAAACGACAGTGTTGAGAATCCATATTCTGGTGATACATATCCCCTTCTGGATAGTTCTACCAATGGTGTTGGATATGCACAAACATTCTTCAAGAATGCCATTGACACTGGAGCAGGTGGAAACCCCACTATCGGTGGAGCTGACAACTATGGTAAGGTTTATACATTTGACACATCCTCTGCTAGTAGTGTGAACAGTTCTATCGATACACTGGACAGTGAAGTTGTCACACTTAGAAGTGGTATGGTTTCCTATACTGCAACCAGTAATACTATTAAACCAATCAAAATTGGATATGCAGTGAACATCTGGTCTTATGATAGAGGAAACAATACAGTAACAAGTAAGAATGCTGAGTATCAGAACGTCATTGATGTTCTAAACGACCCATCCATCGGTGGACCATATTAAAACTGTCACACGATTCTCCCAAAGACCTCTGGGTCTGATATACTACATAGATATTAAAAGGAAACTATGGACGACGAACTGTTCACCACTTCCAACGAAGAAGAGTATCTGACCCGTGTGGTCATTGATATCTCCTCCCGTAAGTTTCGTTTGTACTCTAATGAGGGAGAGATTAGTGAGATTGATTGTGATACCTCTGAAGAGTTCATGAATATTCTTGAGTTTATTCGTAACTTCCAGGAGTCTGGATTGTTAGATGAGGATACCGTTGTTTATGTTGAACCACTGGAGGTACAATGAGACCAGAGACAAGAAAGTCAATGGAGATGTTGTTCAGGGCACGGTGGAATGTACCAAAGGCAGCAAAGAACTGTAACCTCACGGTTAAAGAGTTAAAGATTTGTTTTCACAATTACGTTGAAACACATCCACCTGATTATGTACAGGAAGACACTACTCAACTATTTTTATTCTAATGAACATAAACATCTGGTATTCTAGTCACACCAAACAATGGAGATGGGTTCTAACCGAAGACAATCATCAAGAAAGTGGTTGTCAACGGGAACTAAGGGAGGCAATGAATGACATTGCCAACACCATTGAGTACTTGGCACTAACTAAATTACCAGAATAAATAGTGATACCTTCCGTGTGAATAGTGCCACTCTGTGGTTGGGACCTCTAAGAGGTCCCTTCTTTATGCTCTGTCTAAATAACTAATAATGATTAGTGCGCCGGTAAGATGCCCCTATCTCGTTTAGACAACTTCCTGAAGAATGTTCGTGGAAATACGATTTATGTAAACCCACAAGACCTGGATGCTACCGACGACGTTACTAATACTGGTAACTCGATGGGTAAACCCTTTGTGACTATTCAAAGGGCACTTCTTGAGGCTTCTAGATTCTCCTATCAATCTGGATTTGACAACGATAGGTTCGCTAAAACCACAATCGTTCTTGGTGCTGGTGATCACTACATTGATAACAGACCTGGTTATATTCCAAGTGGTTCAAATAACTTTATCACCAGAGCTGGTCAAACCACTTCAGACTTCCCTGAACTTTCTAACGTCAGTAAGTTCAACCTGAACGAAGCAGATAATATTCTTTATAAGATCAATAGTATCTACGGTGGTGTGATTGTACCTCGTGGTACATCTATCATTGCTGAGGACATCAAGAAGACAAAGATTCGTCCTCTATATGTTCCTGATCCAGAGAATGACAATATTGAGAGATCTGCCATCTTCAGAATCACTGGTGGTTGTTACATTGGTGACTTCACTGTTCTGGATGGTGATCCAAACGGACTGGTTTATAAGAACTACCTCTCAGATAGATTTGTTCCAAGTTTCTCACACCACAAACTGACTGTATTTGAATATGCAGATGGTGTCAATGTAACTCGTCTTGATGATGACTTCCAGACATTCTTCACAGAGAGAACTGACCTGGATATGTATTATGAGAAGGTAGGTCTTCTCTATGGTAACCTGTCTGGTCGTGGTATCTCTCCCAACTATCCTGATGCAGTTGATATTCAACCAAGAATTGATGAGTATCGTATTGTTGGTCCTATCAGTGGTGAAGTTGGTGTCACCAGTATCAGATCTGGTGATGGTTCAACAGGAACCAAAACTATTCTGGTAACACTGGAAGAAGGTATCTCTGGTCTGGAAGTTGATAGTGACTTCGAGATCAGTGGTGTTCCTGACAGTGACTACAATGGTTCCTTCACTGTCAAGAGTGTTGTAACCCAAAACGCTTCTAATCAAACTACCTCATTTACTTATGATGCTCTCGTTGTTCCTGAGTCAACTCTTCCCACTGTTTCTGGTGCTACTGTTGTTCTCGATTCTGATACTACTGTAGGTTCTTCACCTTATATTGAGAACATCACACTGAGATCCGTCTATGGTATGTGTGGTGCCCATGCTGATGGTGATAAGGTTAGTGGATTTAAATCAATGTTGTTCAACCAGTTTACTGGTATTGGACTTCAGAAGGACAACAATGCATTCGTTAAGTTCAACGAAACCACTGGTGGATTTGACGATAAAACCAGTGTAGACAATATTCACAGTGACGCTAAGGCTAAGTATAAGCCTTCATACTACAACTATCACATCAAGGCATCCAACAATGCCTATTGTCAGATTGTATCTAACTTCTCTATCGGTTACTCTCGTCAGTATGTAACTGAAACTGGTGGTGAGTTCTCTGTAACTGGTTCTACCTCTAACTTCGGACAGTCTGCACTTTCTGCTTCTGGTTTCAGAGATCAAACCTTTGACAAAGATGACATCGGTTATATCACCAACATCATTCCTCCAACAGTTATTGAACCCGGATCACTGAACATTGAATATGGATCTATTGACGTTTCCAAAACAATCAGTGTTGGTCAAACCAGTAGAATGTATCTCTACCAAGAGAACAACAGAGATAGTGCACCTCCATCAGTTCTCCAAGGATACAGAATTGGTGCTAAGAACAATGATAGACTGACCGTCAACATCACACAGGGTGGTACTCCCACACTGAACTATGCTCGTATCATCATGAGTGATACGGCATCAGGGACACCAACTACTTCTGTTAAAGTATCTGATGTTGGTAGAAATGTTGGAACTGGTAACAGTATCATCTCCAATACTCTTACATTCAAAGAGAATCATCAACTGATTAATGGTGAGACCATCAGAGTTCTGAGTGATAATGGTCGTCTTCCTGACGGACTTGACTCCAATATCATCTACTTTGCCATTACAGTTGGACTGAATTCTAACCAGATAAAGATCGCGGCTACACCTAACGATGCTGCTAACTCTATTCCGGTTGATATCAACAACTTGGGTGGAAACCTGAAGGTTGAGTCAAGAGTTAGTGACAAAGTTGCTGGTGACATCGGACACCCCATTCAGTATGATGGTACTGAGGGTCAGTGGTTCGTCAATGTTGCTACTTCTGCTTCAGATAACACTCTGTATCCAACACTAACGGCACTGGGTGTTGCTGGACTGGGTGATGCTACACCCAGAACGTTCATTACCAGACAACCAACTCTGAGAGGTCTGGATGATACTATCTACAGACTGAGATATGTCATTCCTGCTGGTAGTGGTATCACTTCTGCTAGACCACCTAGAGAGACGTTTGTTATTCAGAAGTCCAGTGATGTAACTGGTTCTACTGACACTGAGGTTGCACTCCAGTTCAACCCTGGTTCCGTTACGATGGATAACGAGAACGATATGAGGAACTTCAGCTTCATTCGTCAGGCTGATTGGAACAGTGGAGATGCATTCTTTACTACAGAACTTCCTCACAAACTTCAAGTTGGTGCTAAAGTCAAAATCAATAACGTAATCAGTACCAATAACACAACTGGTGTGGCTGGTTCAGCTTACAACGGTGAGTTTAGTGTTACTGGTATTGTAAGTGCCAACCAGTTCAAGGTAACTGGTACCACATATAATCCTGGTTACTTCACCAACGATACTTCACAAAGAACTACCTCACTTCCCACATTCCAGAAGATTCAAGGTACTTCTAATCTCTACATCTATGATGTACAACAGATTTCTGAGTATGTTACTGGAGAACAGGATGGTGTTTACTACCTGACCGGTGTTTCGGCTAACAACACACCAAAGGTTGCACCTTTCAATGAATCCAGTTCATTTGCATTCTCACAACCAATTAGAGATCTCTATCCTCAGTATGATAGAGACAATCCTGTTAGTGATCCTGAAGCAACTTCATCCTACGCACTTCCACAACCTCTCGGTGAAGTTGTTGTTGATGACGTAAGAAAGAGTGTTACCAAAGAAACTCAGGTTGATGTATTCAAGGATTATGGTGTTGGTATTGCCATCACTGATATTGTATCCAACTCAGCTGGTACAGCTCACACCATCTTCACTGGATACGATCATGGAATGAGAAGACTGACTGGTGTCAGTATTGCATCCAGTGGTGCTGGATATGGTAATGGTACTGGTGGAGTTGAGAATCTTTACAACGCAACTCTAACTGGTTCTGCCACTGGTTCAAACGCAACGGCTAGAATCACAGTTAACGCTTCTGGTCAGATCTCAGACGTTGAGATCATGTCTCATGGTACAGCATATACCGTTGGTGATACACTGACTGTTAGTGGAACAGCCACAACAACTGGATTCTCCGCTGGTACTCTTACGGTATCCTCTGTTTATGATAACATCAATGACAGTATCAGCATTGCTGGTGTATCTTCGGCCGGTTACAAAGAATACAACACCCTGTATAAAATTACAGGTATCAGTTCTACAACTGAACTTCAGGTTGAATCCATCAAAGCGATCAGTGGTGTATCAGTAACTGGTGTTGGTTCTGTATTCACATCAAACGCTTCAGTATTCAACAGTGGAGTCACTAAGAGTGTATCCTCCATTGTTTATGATAATAATGTTGGTTTGGCAACAGTTACTGTTTCTGGTTCTCATGGATTCAGAGTAGGTAATGTTGTTAACCTGGGTGGAGCTAATGAGTCATTCTGGAATGATCAGTTCGCCATTACTCAGAACGTTGGTCTTTCTACCTTCGTTATCAACGTCGGTGTCAATACTCTCTCACCATCAACTGGTGGAACAATCAGAACATTCGTAACCAACCTTGGACCTGCTAATGGTGGTGTTGGTAACTATGATGAGAGATTTGGTGGTAGAGCACTGGACATCTACGCTGGTATCACTACCTCACTGAATGTAGATATTATTAGTTCTACAACTGATGAGGTTGAGATCGTTGGTATCAATAACCTTGATCTGAATATTGGTGATTATCTGAGAATTGATGATGAGATTATGAGAATCAAGACTACTGTTACAGGTAATCCTGTTTCAGTATTCAGAGGTTTGTTTGGTACACAAGCAACAACACACGAGGAAGGAGCAGTAGTCAAGAAGATTGTTGCAGCTGGTGTTGAACTGAGAAAACCATCCATCATCAAGGCCTCTGGTCACTCATTTGAGTACATTGGTTATGGTCCTGGTAACTACTCCACGGCACTTCCTGACAGACAGGATGCACAACCTTCACAGACAGAACAACTTCTGTCTCAGTCAGTTAGATCCAACGGTGGTCAGAATGTCTACGTTGGTATGAATGATATCGGTGACTACTACATCGGTAACAAGAAGATTTCTTCTTCGACTGGTCAAGAAACCGTCTTCGATACTCCTATCCCAACGATCACTGGTGAGGATGTAACTTCAGTCAACGCTGAACAAGAGATCTCGAAGGTAGACGCAACCGAAGCTACTGTTGCAAGATCACTGATTGTTGAAGGTGGACCTAACTCTGATATTATTTCTGAGTTCAACGGACCACTTCTTCTCACTCAGAAGGTTACCTCTACATCCGATGATGGTATTGAGGCTAACAACATCTTCCTTCAGGGTGATACAAAGATCTCCAGAAAGTATACTGTTAGTACCTCTACTCCAACACAGGCAGGTAACCCTGGTGACGTAGTTTACAACGCTAACCCTGAAGCTGGTGGTACTATTGGTTGGACATACACCATTGAGAATGGTTGGTATGAGTTTGGTGGTGTATCTTATGATCAGAATAGTGACATTCAGTTTGTAGATAAACTGGGTATCTCAACCAACAGTTTGGTATCTACTGGTGAACCAGCTACATTCCAAGTTGGTAGTGGTTCTTCAATGTTCCACATTGACGCAAGTGGTGGTGTTGGTATTGGTACCACAGCCAATAACGCAGGACTGAGAGTTGAAAATGGCAACATTCTCGGTACCTTCATTGGTGATGGTTCTGGTCTGTTTAACCTTAGAAATGACAGTCTGTGGAGATCTACACCTGCAGAAACTGCCATCTATCCAGTGGAGAGCAAGACTGTTGGTGTTAAGAATGAGAATCCTGATGTAACTTGGGGTCTTCACGTTGGTCAGTCAGGAACAGGAAATCAGGATCTCTTGGTTGAGAATCAAGCAAGATTCAATGGTTCTGTAAACCTTCAGTCGGATGTAAGTATCGCTGGTCAACTGACTGTCAATGACTTCAACTTCAATGGTTCTGTATCTGGTATCATCACATCAAATACAGTTGATTGTACTCAACTCACAGTCAATACTGATGTTCTGACAGCTAACACTGGTGTTGGTGTTGGAACTGTAACATCCAGAGCTGGTTTGGATGTCAACACTGATATGAGATTGGTTTCATACTACGAACAGTCAGTGAGATTGTCTAGTACCTCTGGTGTTGTTACTATTGACCTCTCAAAAGGAGCTTCTTTTGTCCTCACACCAACAGAAGAAATCACTAGATTTGTTATCACAAATGTTCCTGGTGATTCCTTAAGTTCCAGTACATTCACACTTCAGATTGTACAAGGACTCACTTCATTTACAGTAGATATCAATGACTTCAGAAACAGTGGTGGAGTTTCTATTCCTCTCAACTGGAATGGTAATATTCTCCCAACAGTAACAAACGCAGCTCGTGCTGAGGATGTTTATTCCTTCTTCACCTTCACAGGTGGTTCTGAATACTATGGTGTTGTCGCTGGTCAGAACTTTGGTAACTCTGGAGCAACTCCAACTACAGATGATGGACTTTCCTACAACGCATCAACAGCTACTGTTGGTGTTTCTAGTAACCTCTCTGTTGATAATAGTGGTTCCTTTGGTGGTAGTGTTACTATTGGTGGTGATATGACAGCCACAGGACATGTAACATCCGGATCTGATATTAGACTGAAGAATAACATTCAGGACATTGAGGGTTCATTGAATATTCTCAATGATATCAGAGGTGTTTCGTTCAATTGGAACTCTGATGATAGAAAATCTGTTGGTGTCATCGCTCAGGAAGTTGAGAAGGTTCTCCCAGAACTCATCGGTTCTACTGAGGATAACATGAAGACCGTTAATTACAATGGTTTGATTGGTGTTCTCATTGAAGCAGTTAAGGAACTCTCCAAGAGAGTTGAGGAACTGGAGAATAAATAATACTATCGGTAGGGACTAGATAATGCCAATCGGGTTTCGTAACTTTAGGTCCATTCCAACAAAACTTAAGTTGAATGGGCCTAGCCTCAAATTCACTCAAGATCCTCAAGACGGTGCTGAGGGGGTTGATCGTATTGCAGTTTTTACTGCAAAGGCGATCGCAGAGTTTCCTGGTGCATCAGTAAATCCCGATGGTGGTTATAGTTTTAGTTGGTATCTTGGTGGTAATAAACTAGATCCAAACAATGAGTTTGTAAAGGTAGAGAGTGGTTTTGCAGAATCTAAACTAACTCTTTCTAATGTTGGGATTGAGGATAACAATAAGTTAGTATATTGTGAAGTAGAATACCTACCAGGACCCAATGAGGGTGTTGGTCATGTGACACCTTTCAAATCTAATACAGCAACTCTTACTGCATTCCCTGAACTGGAGATTACAAAACAACCAGTCAATCAATCTGTTGGTACTGATGTTTTTGCAAAATACAGTTGTGATTCACAAGTACTTCCATTAACACAACCACAAGATCAAGAATATCAGTGGCAGTTTAATGGAGTTGATTTAGTTGATGGTGAATCTTCTGCCGAAGGTTCTGGACCTGTTGAAACTATTATGAAAGTTACCTCAGACGAAGGTGATGACTTTGAACTTAACTTTGAAAATATTACATCTTTCTCTGATTGGAAAACAAATAGAACATATACTCTTGTTTGTACTGGAGATCTCACAGCAAATATCTACGCCATTGGTGGTGGCGGTGGTGGATCAGGATACAGAAATGTAAAAGGTTCTGCTGGTGGTGCTGCAGAAGGAACCTTTACATTTTTGAGAAATCAAGTATATAAACTTCAGATTGGTGCTGCTGGTGGTGATGGTGATCTTTATCCTATTGGATCTGCAATTGTTCCTGGTGGTTTTCCTGGTGGTGGAGATTCTCCAACTAATGGTGCTTCCTATAGATCTGGTGGCGGTGGTGGATACACCGGACTGTTTATCAATAGTGTTGCACACGAGAATGCAATTCTGATTGGTGCTGGTGGTGGTGGATCAACAGGTGACCCTGGCCAAGGTGGTAATGGTGGTGGTGCGATCGGTACTAATCAAGGTGGAGGAGGAAGACAAGGTCAAGGTGGAAACCAAAGGGAAGGTGGTGCTGGTGGTACAGAAGGTGGTGCTGGAGAAGATGGTTCTGCACTGAAAGGTGGAAAAGGATTTACTGGTCATGTTGGTTCTGCTGGTGGTGGTGCAGGTTATTATGGCGGTGGCGGCGGTGGTGGAGCTGGCCCTGGTACTGGTGGGGGTGGATCTGCATACTTCAATCCACAACTTATTACTAATGGAGACTACGACAGAGTAGGTAGTAATTCACCACAACTAAATTATGAGAAAGATGGTAGTTTCAAGTTGGTGAAGATTTCTTCTAAAGCAGCATCCACCATCACTGTATCTGGTGCAAAGACAAAGAATCTCTCTATTAAGACAGATGCTGATGATTTTGGTGCTGACATCAGATGTAAGATCTCATCACCTAGTGTACAAGTTTCACCATTGTATACCAACTCGGTGAACTTCCAGTCATTCCTTCCATCTCCTGTCCTTGTTCTGGAAGCTTATGATACGGTCAATAAGTTGTACAAGAGATCGGAAACTACTTTGATTTCAAGTTTGTCTAAGAGTTCAAGGAGACCACAATTACCAAGTTCAGTCACACTCAACTCAAGTACATTTGGGTCACAATATAACCTTATTCAGTTCTACTCCAAAGAAGGAAACTTCAACTTCAATTTGAACGTAAAGGCAGCAAAAGGAAAGAATAAGGGTTCATTTGTTGGTGGAGAAGGTGGAACATCTACTATTCAAATCAACGCAAAGAGACAAACAGAATACACCATTTTAGGTGTCTCAAACAACTCTGCTGTGTTCATCTATGAGAAGTCTAGATTGATTGCCTGTGTTGGACAAGGTGGTGATGCTGGAACAGAAGGAAACGGTGGTAATGGTGGTGGAGTCAATGTTGATGGTATTCCAGGATTTGGTAGAAACCCAGGACTTGGTGGAGAAAGACCAGTTACAGGAACACTTGGATTGAATGGTTCATATGGTTCTGTGATGAGTGGTGCCACTATTTCTCTGTATGATGGTGATACAATCCAATCACAACAAAATGGTGGTCAAACACTCTCTTGTACCAAGGGTTCATATTATATCAATCAAGGGTTATCTCCCTGTGAAGATGTATCATCAGAACTCATTCAGTTTGTAGATAATTCAGG